>Ga0302220_10001150_pt1 | contig 20934 bp, 23 predicted proteins | sample II_Palsa_E1_3_FD_194572 | JGI IMG/M metagenome (GOLD analysis project Ga0302220, IMG submission 194572) | Peat permafrost microbial communities from Stordalen Mire near Abisko, Sweden - II_Palsa_E1_3 | ecosystem: Environmental > Terrestrial > Soil > Palsa > Peat permafrost | place: Sweden...
CTGCAGTGATCTCCTGCTCGGCGGAGGCAAGAATTCTTTTCTTTTCCTCTTCCACGTCGGCGGCGATGCGCTGCTCGTCGAGGGCAGAATCCTTCTCTGCCTGCGCTCGCATTGCGGCGATCTGGCTGTCCAGCTTGCTTAGCCGCTCTTCCACGCTTCTCAATCTGGCGTTTGCGTCTTCGGTTGCCGTACGAGCGTCTACGAGCTGCTTCTGAATCGTTGTGTTTCGATTGCGGAAGGTCTTCGGCAAACTCTTCGCGAGGAACCACCCCACTAACACTGCAAGAACGGCAAAGTTTGCGACCGTGAACACGGTGGCTGCCTGCGCTGGGTTCAGACCAACCTTCGCACCGAACGCCCGCACCGATGCGGAATGAAGATACTTATCGTTTTCGTCTGCTTCTTCCTGTATATCCTGACCTGAGGACTGTCCCGCCGAGGCACTCTGCTGTCCGGTTTCGACTTTCGTCGCGCCCGGCTCCTGCGCCTTCAGATGCATCGCAGGGGAGAACAACAGGCCCATCAATACAACTGCAGGAAATAACTTCTTCACAAAAGAAATCTTCACCGCGCAACCTCCGTCGCATGCACTCCGGCCGGAAGCACCGCATCAAGAATCCGTGAGCTCAGCTCCTCGCTCATCCCTGCAATCTGGAGCCGCGCCTCATGGGCACTCTGCTCAATCTCCTGCCTGGCTCCGTTTACTCGATCGTGCGTCTGCTTCCTGACCTGCGCAAGCGCAGCCTCACGCTCCGCGTTCCACTGCTTGAGCTTTTTATCGCGCATCTGGAAGATCTCAGCCTTGGCGTGGCGCAGTTTTTCCTCATAAGCGGCTGTCTCCGCTTCAGCCGCAGCAATCGCCGCCCGAGCCTGGTCCATCGCACCGGAGGTGCGAGCGCGACGCTCTGCCAGCACGCGGTCGAGAGGACGTCGTACCAGCAATCCGTAAGCTGCCACTAACAAAATAAACAGGACCATCGTCGGCACAGAGCCGAGCACAAGTCCACCGAGTTGATTCAGTATCTGATCCATGAATGGGGTCGGCCGGGGCCGCTTGGAAGTCCTGTCGTTAGCGGTCTCACACCGCTACTCTGTTCCAGAAAGTACTGGCGCAGAAGCTGCATGTTAGTTTCGAGGTACACCTAGTTTTAGCAAAGCGATTAGAACAGTGTCAACCAAAGGACTGATGAATATCGGCCACTTCGGGCGGTATTCGCACGATTATGAATGTGCCTTTACCATACCGATTTTTTGCATGTTCTCTTTGACTTCCTGAGCCAAAGGACTAGACTTCAAGATACTACCTGGACCCTAAGCTCTGGGTCACATAGGTCGCGTGATTGGGGACACCACCTCCGCTCCCCATCAGGCGGCCTATGCTAGTTAAGAGCCCATTTTGTGCTCAATCCGCTCGTTCGCGAAATCTCCGGAAGCGATTCAACAGAGACGCTGGCCCTCGCGCAGTAACATACGCCAGATTCCCCTCGAAACGCTTGCCTGCTACGATCGCCCCCGCCTCCAGGGCAGCGAGCACAGCGCCCTCCGACTGTGGCAGACGAAACTGCATTTCAATCAGCGGATCGACCACCAGAGCGGCGTCGATTGCATTCAGGAGATGGTCCAAACCCAGCTTTTTCAGGCCCGATACAGCGATACTTCCCGGCGCTCCCATGGGCATTCCTTCGTCATCCCGTACCAGATCGATCTTGTTCAACACCTCGATCACAGGCTTCTTTGAGACATCCAGCTCGGCCAGCACCTTTGCAACCTGGGTCTTCTGCTCATCGACCATTGGGCTCGAGGCATCGCGAACATGGAGCAGAAGCTCGGCGCGCTCAACCTCCTCCAACGTCGCTCGAAAACTGGTGACAAGCGTATGGGGCAGATTGCGAATAAACCCGACGGTGTCAGACAGGAGAATCTTTCTTCGCGAAGGCAGCGTCAGCTGCCGCAGCTTGGGGTCGAGCGTAGCAAACATCCGCGACGACTCCAGCACCCCGGCCTCAGTTAGTGCGTTGAACAGCGTGCTCTTTCCCGCGTTCGTATAACCGACCAATGCGACTACCGGCACGGGAACGGCCTCTCTCCGTTGCCTCTGCTGCCGGCGAATCCGCCGTACTGATTCCAACTGCTCTTTCACGTGGTCGATTCGCAGATTGATCTTCCGCCGATCCGTCTCAAGCTGCGTTTCGCCAGGCCCACGCGTTCCGATACCGCCGCCCAGCTGCGACATCGACTTTCCTCGCCCAGCCAGCCTTGGCAATTGATATTCTAGCTGCGCCAACTCTACCTGCAGTTGGCCTTCTCTCGTCCGAGCATGTCTTGCAAAGATGTCCAGAATAAGCTGGGTCCGGTCGATTACCCGGCAAGGCAGCTTTGCCTCCAGATTGCGTAGCTGTGACGGTGACAGGTCATGGTCAAACAGCACCAGATCAGCCCCAGTCGAAGCGATCACACCCTCAATCTCCTCCAGCTTTCCATGCCCAACCAAGGTGGCCGGATCAGGCCTCGGACGCCGCTGAATCAAAGTGGCCGCCACTTCTGCTCCGGCGCTCCTTGCAAGCTCTTCGAACTCTGCCAGGGAAGCATCGAAATCGAGGTCAGCTGCCGCCTTAGGAGCTCTGGAAAGATCGATGTCATCGAGCGCAGTACCCGCCGAGACCGCAGCAGCGGTCTTTGCCAGCCGGGCAGCAGCTGTCAGCTTGCGCCGCTCTCCGGTAAACTCCACCGCGATCAGGACCGCTCGCTCCGCCTGGGATAGACCACTCCGTGCGTGACGTGCCGCCGCCTCATGCGCTTCCACCAGGCTGCGCTTTACAGGCTTCACTCCATCGATCTTCACGCCTTCAGTTGTCAACGGCTAGCGGCCTTGTGTTCCTGTCGCCTCTTGTACCGGTACACCCGTCACAGATGCCGAGCCTACGGCCCGTACCTCTGGCTTACCCTCGCGAGGCATGTCGCCATGCGCACCCGCCCGCCCGCTCACCACAGTCGAGATCGCATGTTTGAAGATCAGCTGTTCCTGACTGTTGTTCTCGAGCAACACCGAGTACTTGTCGAACGACCGTATCTTCCCTGTCAGCTTCACGCCGCTTACCAGGTAGATCGTGATCGGACTCTTATCTTTTCGCACTGTGTTGAGAAAAGTATCCTGAATGTTCTGTGCCGGCTTTGATTCCATGGGGCCGATCTCCTTTTGATCAAGTGTTCATACTTCGTGAGGTTTTGCCGTGACCCATAGGCTTCAGAACAAAACTCAGCGCATCCAACTGCTAAGTCTGAAGCCAAGACTGTCAACAATACGAGTATCGACGGCAATAATCAACTTGCCCCGCCACATTGTAGAGACGAATGCAATAGTTCATTAGACGCATTGCAACGCAGAATGAAAGTCCAAGGCTTTCCTGAAAGGTCGATGCGAGCGATATACCATGGCACATGTGACCATCCGCAACCCGCAACCCGTTCCAATGCTTGACTTCTCCCGTCAGTTCGCCATTCTTCGGCAGGAGATTCTGGACTCCATCGAAGCTGTCTGTACCTCACAACATTTCATCCTTGGCCCTCAGGTCACCAGCTTCGAGCATGCCGCTGCGACCGCCTGCGCCGTCCCTCACGCTATTGGCTGCGCCAGCGGCACCGACGCCATCTGGCTCGCTCTGGCCGCCGCGAACATCGGCCCCGGCGACGCTGTTGTAACCACTCCCTTCAGCTTTTTCGCTTCTGTGAGCGCCATCCTTCGTTGCGGCGCCACCCCTCTGCTAGCTGACATCGACCCCACGACCTTCAACCTTTCAGCACCTGCCGTCGAAAAACTCCTGCACTCTCCTATTGGAAAAAACGTCAAAGCCGTTCTGCCCGTTCACCTCTACGGGCAGTGCGCCGATTGGGACGCATTCACGAGCCTGAAGCAAAATCACAATCTCCTGCTTATTGAAGACGCCGCGCAGGCCTTCGGGGCTACATGGAACGGAGTTCCCGCTGGAGCCCTTGGCGACGCCGCTGCCTTCAGCTTCTACCCCACCAAAAATCTAAGTGCCATGGGCGATGCCGGTCTTGTGACGACCTCCTCTGCCAAGCTTGACGATCATGCTCGCATCCTTCGCGCGCACGGCATGCGGCGGCGCTACTATCACGAAGAGATCGGTTGGAACTCCCGGCTCGACTCGATCCAGGCCGCTGTACTTGAGGTCAAACTCCGTTACCTGCCCCAGTGGAACCAGCAGCGACGGGACCACGCCATGCGTTACGACCAGCTCTTTCGAGAGACGAATCTGACTGCCGAGAGCGCAGCTAAGGGAATTGTCCTGCCCATCACCGATCCGCGAGCGGGACACGTCTTCCATCAATATGTCATCCACGCTTCCCGTCGCGACGAACTGCGTGAGTATCTCGCCGACCGCAAGATCGGCAGCGAAATCTACTACCCGGTTCCGCTGCACTTACAAACCAGCCTCGCGAATCTCGGCTATAAGCAGGGTGACTTCCCTGTCAGCGAAGCCGCCGCTCATGAGGTCCTGGCTCTGCCGATGTACCCTGAACTCCGCGAAGACGAACAGCAGACTGTGGTGGATACTATCGCCGGTTTCTATCGCTGAGGTCAGACGTTGAAATCTACAAGCAGCGCATCTTTCCACGTCTCGAGGTGCTGTTCTACATAGTCCGCAGCCTCCCTCCAATGACGACTACCATGCCCTTCCGCATGCAGTCGAGCCCAGGGTTGCTCACCAGTTATCGCCGCACGCTCACCCAATTCAAACATCGCTCTCGTTCGAGCAACCATCAGCTGAGGCAGCTTCTCACGATGCGATCGATCAAGCCCATACCCGTCGACAAAGCCACGTAGCCGCAAGGCATCCACGGCAGGCACTCCACCATGGATCAGTGGCACAAAACTCTGCGCCGCATAAGCCACGTCCCACAGAACGGACCCAGGACCACTTCCATCCCAATCGATGAAGACCCACCGCTCTCCACCGCGCACCAGATTCCAGGGCGCAAGATCGTGGTGACAGATCATCTCCTCCGAGTCCGGCTTGATGACAACCTTCCATTGTGCACCGGCCGGCGGAACAAAACTCTGCGCAGCGGTGTGAAACTCTCGGATCAACTGACCCACCCGCCTCAGCTCCTCGCTCGTGTACGAGAAAGGTTCCTGAGTCGCTCCCGGCACATACTCCAATACATGCCGGCCTTTTTCATCCCGGCCTAACGTTCGCGGAGCCCCTTTGAATCCAGCCACGAAGAGATGTTCCAGAAACGCTTCAACACTACTCGTCGCAGATGTCCCAGGCTTGCGAACCGTGGCACCCACACGGAACACCGCATCCGCCACATTGCCACCGAACAGCCGCTCCTCCGGATCGCTCATAGTCGCTTTGACTCACGCTCGCAATCGATATCAGGCTAGCTACCGTTTTTTCTTCCCTTTGCCGCTCCTGGGAGCAGCGCCTTTTTTCTTTTCCGACACTGGCTCGGGATGAGCTTCGCCTGGAGCATTCGTTCCCGGTTGAATGACCCGCCGAACCAGATTGCTCTCCAGCCGATAGGTTTTCAGCACTGTTTTCCCTGGCACAATCGCGCCCGTCACGGGATCGGGAACTACGGGTCCAGCCTCATCAGACAGCACTCTGTAGGAAAAAGTCGGAGCCGGAGAGGTCGCCGTCGGCAGCTTCCCGTAAGGGTCCGTAGCCTTCGTCACCGTGACCGGCAGATACCCCTCGATATTCCTGTCACGAAAACCTGTCTCATAACGATGCTTCTTCACGTTCCACGTAAACACGCGCACCTGATCGAAGTCGTACGTCAGGCCGGCCTTATACGGACTCAATACAGTCACATAGATCGGAATATTCTTGTCGTCTTGTTCAGCGTCGGGATCGTTCACCGTTGTCAGAACATACGACCCTACGATCCGCTGCCCTTCGGAGTATCGCGTAATCGCATCGGGAGCGTCTACATCCATCATCCTGCTGTAGAGCCAGCCCGTGTCGCCCTTGGAGTCACGCACCAACCACCAATCCTCCATGACCGGCGGTGGAGGTTCGTCCGGCGTTGCAGGTTTTGCAGACGTAACAGCCTTCGTGTTCTTGCCTGCGGTTGCTGCCTCTGTACTCGTGGTAGCAGGTGCAGGCGTTGCTTTTGCGATTCGCGTTCCCGGCGGGAGAGGTTTGGCTAACGTCGCCCGAGCCAGCAGCTTCAGCTTCTCTCCCTCAGACAGCCGAAAGAATCTCTCGGTATCCCGGCCTGGCTTGGCGTGCATATAAACTTCGTCACGCACTACCGCAGAGGCAACCACCGGATCGGCTTTATGATCCTGCTTCAGCTTTTCAAACTGGTCGAAGACATCCTGCGTCGCAACTACCTTCTCATCGATCCAACCCTGTTCGCCTTTCGCCGTCTGCACTTTGACAAACCGGCGTCCATGGTCGAGGACCTCTAATTTGTCGCCATTTTCTACCGTCGCCGTGCGATTGGACACCGCAGCAACGCGGTCGCGAAGAAACGTCTGTTTCGCCGTGACATAAACATATTGAGCTTCCGGCTTAGGCCGCAACCGCGAACAGCCGCTTCCGCCAGCCACCAAAAGCACCGAAACGGCAGCGAAGCTACAAATCCGCGAAAAGCAACGCACAAAACCGAATTGTCCAGATGAAGAAACGATAACCTTGAAACTCCGCGTCACAACGCACCACTTACTCCATACTAACGGCGGCCGCGCGAAATCCATAGCTTCTCAGCATCAACTCCAGCACCTCTGCGTTCCTGCGAAGGCATTAGTGGGTGAGCGCAACCGCAATAGCGCCTGCCGGATCGGTATCGGTAGCGATGCTGGTAGACGGATCGAGCTTGCCTGGTGTCGTGATATCGAAGCTGTACATCGTCAGATCAGCACTCCCCCCTACAGCCGCCGCCAGCAGATATTTGCCGGTGCGATCTATCCCAACTGACTGCACAGAGATGCCACTCGCATACGGCGACCCGCTCAGCGGAGTCAACTTCAAAGCCGCAAGAGTAGTCCCAGCCGCGATCGTATAGCCAGAGATCGTTCCGTCGGTGCGGTTCGCAGCATAAACGTAAGTTCCAGTGGTATCCAACACGACCGAAACAGTTCCACTTCCAGCCGCAAACGGGGATCCAGTCACCGAATTCAGCGCTCCTGATGTCCCGATGCTATAGACAGCGACTCCCCCACTCGTCCCGCTCCTCGCGATATAGAGATAGGCCGTCTTCGGATCGACCGTCAAACCATAGTCCCCGGTACTTGCATTCACATTAACGAGACTCTGACTCTGTGCAGCAAGCCCCGTACTGGTGTTGAACGTAAACACAGCATCACCGGCTGTACCGAGCGCAGCAAAGATCAGAGTTCCATCTGGTGACACTCGCACCATCGACGGCTGCCACGTGCCAGCGCCGTTAGCAAGCGAGTAGATCGCCGGCGAATTCGCCTGTGCGGTCAATGCTCCGGTTGACGAATTAATCTGGTAGATATCCAGCTGCTGCGTAAAGCTATCCAGTGCAATCAGCCACTGCCCGTCTGGGGACACAGCAAGCGAAGCCGCTGTAACTGCATTCTGCACGGCGCCGGTGCTCGGCGCCGACAACGATCCATCTGAATTAATCAGATACAGACTGATCGAACCTTGCGCTGCGACGTAAACAAACGCATCGTTTGGAGTCACAACCTCCGCCAGGGGTTGAGCCGCAAGTACAACCGGCGAACCGCTCACTGCCGTCAACGTAGCCGTACCGATCACAAACTCACCGAGAGACTTCGTCGTCTGATTCAACACATAGACCTGGTTACCCGTCGTTGTCGTCCCGCCGGAGTTGTCGAGCGGGGGGAAAAATCCTGTACATCCTGTGAGAACCGGCAACACCATCACAGCGCCCGCCATCGCCCAACGCCGCAAGCTTCCCCTTCGTTCCATCTTCAACCGACCCTCTTCTCTATCTTCGCAGAGCCAAAGCAGAATAAACCTCAATTAAACGTTCCTCTATAATTTTTGCAATGCACTTCTCGAAGCTTTTACGTTCTCTGCCCTTAGCCGCAGCTCTGCTGACCCTTCCCTCTACATCTTCGGCACAACAGGCTCACTCCTTCGACGCAGCAGCCCGACAAACAGCATCGCTGACCACGACTTTGCAACAGGAAGTTCACGCAGATATGAACTTCCTGGCCGATGATGAACTTCACGGCCGTGGTTCTGCCACTCGCGATGAGCATATTGCCGCTCTCTTTGTCGCATCGCAACTCCAGTCTCTAGGCCTTGCCCCCGGCGGAGACGACGGCACCTTCCTGCAGAAGTCCGCGCTGCCCAATCCGCTGCCTGAGAGAACACAGCAGCGCATCGCGAAGTTTCAGGACGTTCCACGCAAAGAGACTTGGAACGCCATCGCGATCCTCCGCGGAACGACCTCACCCGATGAAGTGATCCTTCTCACCGCGCATCTTGACCATCTCGGCATCGGTCCCCCCAATGCCACGGGCGACACCAACTACAACGGAGCCGACGACGACGCCTCCGGCACCTCCGCCGTCCTCACCCTCGCCCACATTCTCGCCACCGGCCCGCGCCCGAAGCGCACCATCGTCTTCGCTCTCTTCGGCTCCGAGGAGCTGGGCGGCTTCGGCAACCGAGCCTTCCTCGCCCATCCTCCAGTCCCGCTCGCCAGCATCGTCGCCAATCTTGAGTTCGAAATGATTGGACGCCCCGATCCCGCGGTCTCCGCAGGAACCCTTTGGCTGACAGGATTCGACCGCTCCAACCTTGGCCCCGAACTCGCAAAACACGGCGCGCACCTGGTCGGCGATCCGCATCCCAAGGAAAACTTCTTCCGTCGCTCCGACAACTACGCCCTCGCCCAGCAAGGGATTATTGCTCAAACGGTCTCCAGCTACGGCTTACACAAGGACTACCATCAGCCCAGCGATGAGATCCGCACCATCGACTTCACGCACATGACCAACGCCATCGCCTCCATGGTCGATCCCATCCGCTGGCTAGCCAACTCCGCCTGGAAGCCTGAATGGAACCCAGGCCGCAAACCCGAACCCAATCCAACTGGGCCTCCCCCCGTGACCGCCCAGCCGCCTACTAAGTAAAACAACCGGCCCTGAGTGTAAAAGCCCGCTGTGCGCGGAGCGGCGGCGCCACCCAAGCCAACACGCAATTCTCCTTCAGAGGGGGAAAGGCTTTAGAGCAAAAAAGAACGACCCAAAGGGCAGCTCTTTTCATGTAACGGAATCTGTTACTTAATGCACCAATCAGCTCTTCCTTCTTCACAATCACATCGTCTGGTTATCCACAGCCAACGGGTTTCACTAGGCTTAGTTCAACCGCTCCGTCTTGCCAAACCTCGAATCGAGAGGCTTCCGCCCGGCAAAACCCTCTTCCTCGGTATGCCAATGCGTGATCGCAGGCTCGCCGAGCTTCCAGCAGAGCAGTACTGTTCTGCCATCCATTACATAAGGAAAATCGAGCAGGCCTTCTTCGAGGTCTTTTACCTGCACCCCGATCGAATCGATCTCGGCCAGCGTGTCTTTGGCCGTCTGCACTGCTTTATCGCGCTCCGCTCTGCGCCGAGCCGCGACACTTACCTCCACGTGCAGACCACCTGACACAAAGATCCTGTGACTCAACTGCTGCATCTCGTACTCGAGCTCTGCGGCCGTCGCCTGTGCCTCTCGAGCCTTTCTTAGCAGAGCCTCTACTACTGGCAGCAGCGTCTGTGCTTCGCCCAACGTAAACGTCTTACTCAAATCTTGATCTCCAACATCCTGTCGAGCGCAACACGCGCCCATTGCTTCACATCATCGTCCACCTTGATGCGATTCACAACTCTTCCCTCAACGAGATTTTCCAGAGCCCACGCCAGATGCTGCGGGGATATCCGGTACATCGTGGTGCATAGGCAGCCCGAGTCATCGAGCGTAATCACACGCTTGCCAAGGGGAGCAAACCTCTTCGCCAGCCGGTTCACCAGGTGAATCTCCGTGCCCACGGCAAAACTCGAACCCTCGGGAGCGCGCTCAATCGCTTGAATGATGTGCTCTGTAGAACCCACGTCATCCGCCTTCTGGCAAACCTCCCAACGGCACTCAGGATGCACGATCACTCGCATCCCCGGCTCGTCTCTGCGCACACGATCGACGTGCTCCGGCAGAAATCGCTGATGCACCGAGCAATGCCCCTTCCACAGAATTACCTTCGCGGCCCTCAAACGATCCGGGCTGACTCCACCATTGATCTGATACGGATCCCAAACCACCATCTCGTTCACCGGAATCCCCATCGCGAACGCAGTGTTTCTTCCAAGGTGCTGATCAGGCAGAAACAAAATCTTCCCAGCCCTTGCGAACGCCCATTCGAACGCACCACGAGCATTCGACGAAGTACAAACAAGACCACCGCGCTCCCCGCAAAACGCTTTGATCGCCGCAGCCGAGTTCATGTACGTCAACGGAATCATGTCGCCGGTCAGCCCGGCACGCTCCAGCGAATCCCAACAGTCTTCAACCTGCCCGATCTCCGCCATATCAGCCATCGAACAGCCCGCATTCAGATCAGGCAGAATCACCTGCTGCCACGGCTGTCCAAGCACGTCGGCCGTCTCGGCCATAAAGTGCACGCCGCAAAATAGCATGTACTTCGCATCGGTCTCTGCCGCGACCTTCGAAAGCTTATAGCTGTCTCCGGTAAAGTCCGCAAACCGAATCACCTCATCCCGCTGGTAGTGGTGCCCCAGCAGAACGACATCTTTGCCTAATTTTTCACGTGCTGCCGCAATCCGGGCATCCATCGTATGGTCCGGCTGCGCAAGATAGTTGTCTAAAGAACACGAATCTGCAACGTTCTCCGCCACGGCCGCAGCCGGTGCGATATCCAATAGTCCGTTCAAAGTACTCCGCCTTCAGTCTCACAAGGTCGTCTGGCAGCGGCTTAGCCGATACCGTCTTTTCGCCTCTGAGACGGGGATGTTGAAAGCATGCACTGCTTGAGTTGCAGTGGATTCACTGTGCCGGCTCCTTCAGCCGTCACCCAACCCACGGGGGTGTTGCAACTCCTACCACTTCGTAACGTGTGATCCATCAGATCACTCGCTCGTACAATTAGACGCAATCCGTAATCGGACGGTGCGCTTTTCTTCGTACGATCCTGCCGCCCTACCCTAAAATTTTACAACAGGAGCAACGTGCTCCATCCATTTGTTCCGTCAACTCGTAAGCCGTATCATGGGACTGACTTATGCCTAGCTTTCAGGACAGCGCCGTTATCTTCTTCATTGCCCTGCTTCTCTTCGGGCCGAAGAAGCTGCCCGAACTCGCCCGCCAACTGGGCAAGCTCATGGGCGAGTTCCGCCGCGCCTCCAACGAATTCCGTATGCAGATGGAAGATGAGCTTCGCATCGCAGATCAGGAAGAGCAGCGCAAGAAGATTGCCGCCATGGAGGCCGCAGCTCCTGTCACACCAGCCATAACCGCGGGAGAAAACACCATCGCACCACCAGCGGTAACCGATTCGGCAACCTCAGATGCAACCCAGGACGTAACTCCCGAACGGATCGCCCAGCTGACTCAGGAGTTGGTGGAAGACCACTCCACCGTGCCTATGCCCCTTCCCATCGCGACCTCCGGCGAACTCAATCTCATGCCACCCTCCACCGGACTTCCTGTCAGCAACTCGGCGCTTTCACCCGTTCTCGAATCCATCCCCCACACGCTGGAGCCTGAAGCAACGGCCGAAGTAGCCTCAAGCGAGGCGACCCACCATGGCTGATCTCGTCGACAGCGTCCGCGCTGCCGTAACCGACCGCGTCGAGCTCCCCGGCATGAGCCTGATGGAGCACCTCACCGAGCTCCGCAAGCGCCTCATCCACGCCACCGTCTATTTGTTGATCGGATTTGCCGTCGCCTACGCCTTCCACGAACGCCTCTATGGCTTCGTCCAGAAGCCGCTCGACGACCTCCATATCGCCCTCAACTTCACCCACCCCACCGATGGCCTCAACCTCTACCTCAAGACCGCCCTGCTTGGTGGCGCGATCCTCGCATCGCCCTTCATCCTCTATCAACTGTGGCTCTTCATCTCGCCAGGTATGTACTCCAACGAGAAGCGGTATGTCGTCCCCTTCATGGCTGCCACCATCGGCCTCTTCCTCGCAGGAGCGTGGTTCGGCTACCACTGGGTCCTTCCCGGCGCCATCAAAGTCCTCGTTCTGGACTTCGGCAAAAAGTTCAACCCCATCCTCACCATCGAGGACTACACGCAGTTCTTCCTTGCCGTAATCCTCGGCCTGGGTATCTGTTTTGAACTGCCCATCCTTATCTTTTTTCTTTCGCTCTTCGGCATCGTCGACGCGAAGTTCCTTCTAAAACACATCCGCTACGCCATCCTCGTAATCTTCCTCATCTCGGCCATCATCTGCCCGCTGCCTGATCCATTCAGCATGATCCTCTTCGCCAGCCCTATGCTCGTGCTTTACTTCCTCGGCGTGGGTGTCGCGTTTTTCGTCCATCCGTCCCGCCGTAAAGCCAAAGAGGCCAATAAAGCCGCATGATCCCCCTCAAACCCTCAAAGTCCTGTAAGCACCTCTATGCCATCCTGCTTCTGGTCCTCCTGCCACCGGCGGTTCACGCCCAAAGAGCAGCCTCCACCCAGTTCAGCGGACAGGTGGCTTACACGCTCACAAAACAGCTCCTCGACATAGCTCCCCAACGCTTCAACGGCTCCCCTGGCCACGCCAAGGCTGAAGAGTTCCTCAAGCAGCACTTTGCCCCCGAAGTCGCCAAAGGCAACTTCATCGCCGACACCTTCACCGCCACCACTCCCGCCGGCCTCCAGACGATGACCAACTACATCGTCAAATATCCCGGCAAAAAGGACGGCATCATCGTCCTGGCCTCTCACTACGAGACCAACTACTACCTCCGCGACATCAACTTCTACGGCGCAAACGACGGTGCCGCAACTTCAGCCCTGCTGATGGAGATCGGGACCATCCTTCGCACCCATCCGCCTGAGGGCTACTCCGTCTGGTTGGTCTTCGACGACGGAGAAGAGTCCGTCAGCGGCAAGTGGTCCAGCTCCGACTCGCTCTACGGCACACGCCATCTCGCCGCCAAATGGTCCCAGGACGGCACCCTCGGCAAGATCAAAGCCCTTCTCGTCGCCGACATGATCGCCGACAAAGACCTCAACATCGATTACGTAGAGAATTCCACCCCATGGCTGCTCGACCTGCTCAAAGTCGCCGCCAAAAACACCGGCCACTCCGCCAACATCTTCAAATATCGCGAAGCCGAAGAAGATGACCACCTACCCTTTGCGGCGCGCGGAGTACCCGTCTTGGATGTCATCGACGCCCACTACGGCCCCACCACCGACGCCATGCCCGACGGCTACCACCATACCGACAAAGACACTCTCGACAAGATCAGCGCCCACTCCCTGCAGATCTCCGGAGACATCTTCTTCGAGATGATCCGCTTAATCAACCAGCGCCCCTGAAGCCCAGCAAACGGCTGTCAGAGGCGCCGGTCGATTTAGCAGTTCAGTTCTAACCTACTTGGTGCAGGCCTTGCCGTGGTCCGCATGTGCTCCCTTGGCCTTCGCATCCGCCTCTGACATATAGGAGCCGGCCTTCGTCTTGCCGTAGTAGTCCGAACCATAGCAGTGGTAGACGTTGCTGGACGTGTTTACCCACACCAGTCCCGGACCACCGCCTGCGGCCTGCGGCATAGCAGCGGCCCTCTGCGATGGTGACTGTTTCGCCGTTGCAGCAGGAGCTGCAGCAGCAGCAGGGGCCGGAGCTGGAGCTGGAGCAGTTGCCTTTGGTGCAGGAGCCGGAGCTGGAGCAGCCGCCGGTGCCGTAGCAGCCGCAGCCTTCGCCGGAGCAGCCGCATACCACTCCTTCACCCCTTGATGCCCCCGGCAGGCGCCCTGTTTACTTGGAGCCGTCGAGTATGTTCCGTCCTTGCACATTCCCGTGGATCCAGCCGGTGCCGCCGCCTGGGCCACAGCCAACTGCGTGCCAACAAGACCAGCCGCAACCGCCATCAAACAGATCGCAATCTTCATAAACTCTCCCAATGATTGAATTTAGGTGGCCCGAATACCGCCAAATCGTACCCCATCTGGTCCGCAGTGTCATCAAAAACCGGGAAAACCCGTACCACAACACCAAAAACTACCCTTATTGTGACCCAAACGAGTTACAAACTACTGCATTTGAGGGATAGTACCTGGCTAATGATCCTCCTAGTCTTGGCCGATAGGAGGGACCATGCAGACACCATCGTACGCAGACATACACAACAGATACAGAGATCTAACCAACCGCACCGCTCGTCAAACCAATACAGATGGCTTCCTCGAGACCCGTCATGTGATCGATATTGCGCGCAGCCTCTTCGTCTCCTCCCTCATGTGGGTGGCGCTCGCAGTCATCGTTTACACGGTCTACTCTATGGTCGCCGGCGCACGCTAGCCACGCGGTCTGAATCGTCAAAGCAGTAAGCTTCAACCGTAGAAAGCTCCGTCAAACCTCCCCAGACGAGCTAGCAACACCCGGGCCCAGTTTTCCCTGATAAACAGTCTCCTGATCAACCCCTGTAGCATCCAAGTGAGATGCTCGCGACCCCCATTGGCCATTGGATAGGCTTTCACCTGTTCATCCTCGTCCTCCTCGGAGCCGAGCTCCTCTACGTACGCCACCAGGGACCGTCCAAAACTCAATCAACCTCTGTCGTCGCCACAATTCTCTGGGTCGCCGCAGCGCTCGCCTTTGCTTTGTTCATCTTCCGTTCCATGGGCAGCCTCTCCGCCACCCAGTACCTCGCCGGCTATGCCATCGAAGAGTCGCTCTCCATCGACAACCTCTTCCTCTTTCTCCTCCTCTTCAAACTCTTCAAAATCGAGTCCGCCCATCAGCCCAAAGCCCTCTTTTGGGGCGTCCTCGGCGCCATCCTCATGCGTGGAGCCTTCATCGCAGCCGGCCTCGGCCTCCTCGCGCGATTCGAGTGGGTCAGCTACGTCTTCGCCGCAATCCTGCTCATCGCCGCCATTCGTCTGGTCCTTCCTGGCGCAAAAAAAGAAGAAACCCACACTCCGCGATGGATCGCGTGGCTCTCCCGCCTCCACCCCGTCAGCCTCCGTCAGGACAAGTTCTTCGTCTTCGAAAGCGGCCAGCGCATGATCACCGTTCTCTTTCTGGCCCTCATCGCCATCGAACTCACCGATGTCGTCTTCGCGCTCGACTCCATCCCCGCCGTCCTCTCCATCACCCGCCAGCCCTTCCTCGCCTACACCTCGAACATCATGGCCGTCATGGGCCTCCGTTCGCTTTACTTCCTGCTCGCCCACCTGCTCGCCAAACTGCGCTTCCTCCACTACGGCCTCGCCGCAGTCCTCGCCTTCGCAGCCTTCAAAATGCTGGCTGCCCACTGGCTCGAGATCGGCCCCCTCATCTCTCTCGCAACGATAGTCATCATTCTTGGAATTACCATCGGTCTCTCACTCCTCTCAAAAAAAGGCCACGCAACGGCCCTGCACAGCTGACTTCTCAAACCTATCGAGCGAAAAGGACAGAGCATTTCCCTGCACAAAGTGGAAATACTTTTCTCTCCTTGTACTCGGCGAAGATCGTTCGCTCATCTTAATTTTCGAAAAGTCTAAATCCGTTTTCGGCTCTCAGTCGTTTTACATATCTTCGAAAAACCATCCAAAATCTCCGCAAAACCACCATTTAAGCTTTTTTGAAGATTTGGACTCCTTTGGCCTGGCACTTGCACTTACTCCAGGCATTAGGAGCCACACCTATGAAACTGCCTGCTGCATTTCTTGCTCTGGTTACTCTCGCCCTGCTCCCATCTGCTCTTCACGCCGACACAATCTCAGCGACCATCAACGCCGGCTCTGGAACCCAAATCATCACCCCAATCTTGATTGGAGATGCCGAAGTCTTCAGCTTCAAGAACTTCAACACAGATCTCTTCAGCACGAGCCTGGAATCCGTCACCGCGACCTACACCGATGTCTCAGGAGCGCTCGGCCTGCTCTCGGTCACGGAGTCTTGCGTCGCAATTACGGTCGTCTTCCGTAACGTCGCGCCCTGCAATAGCTTTTCGTTCTCCTTCACCGACGCAACCCTCGGCGACATCACAGTAGGAACTTTTCTCGGGCTCGGTGCCAACGCCAATGGCGATGTAGCCGGCATCAAATTTGACGGAAGCATCGGCACCGGTTCAGGCTCCTTCAGCTTCACAAATCCCGGTTCGCCTTCCAACAGCCCCGTCCCAGAGCCCGCCACACTCAGCCTGATGGCTACAAGCCTACTCGGCGCAGCTGGTGTCCTCCGACGCAAGTTCGCGGCGGCAGCCTAGATATTCAAGACAGCAAAACAATCGTTAACTCAAGGCAACTTGTGGGTCGTCAAAATCCGGCGACCCCACTTTTTTTGTCATTGTGCCGCGATCAAACCTTCAAACCCGCCTAACCCTTCCACCGAACTGGCAAACCGACACTATATCGAGCAAATCGCTGCCTTAGGGAAATAAGACCAAACTTGTCGTATTTCAATTCCTTGTGTAAAAAAGACTTAATGTCTTCTTCTCACACCTTTCTGAGGTACACCCGCCTGGTCCACCTCTACCTTGGCGTCTTTATCTCGCCCGCCCTGCTCTTCTTCGCATTCACCGGAGCGCTCCAGACCTTCAGTCTCCACGAAACCACCCGCGGCAGCAGCTACAAACCACCTGCCTGGGCCGTGACCCTCGGCCAGATCCACAAGAAGCAAACCCCGATCGTCCCAGTCAGAAAACAGCCGCCACCAGACCGCTCGGCAGACAAATCGCCTGACAAACCTGCCGACAGATCTCAATCGGCCGCCGCCGCACCACAGTCAACGCAAAACCCTTCGCAAAAACCGGCCGAAGCGGCCGCCCCAAAACCGCACAATGCCCTGCCGCTGAAGATCTTCTTCCTTATGGTTACAATCGGCCTCTTCCTCTCAACCATCTCGGGCATTTATATGTCGTACAAGTACATCCGCAACCGAGTCCTCATCACTGCGCTGCTCATCGGCGGTATCATCCTTCCAGTGCTCTTGACGATCTTCTAAATCAAGCGTGCTTTACGAAACGCTCTCAAAGGGTCGGTGCCTTCCTCAAGGCTCCAACTCGTGGTGATCGCGGCGGCTCCCCCTCCGCAAAAGCAACACCAGCACCACCACCGCGACGATCCCGCCTCCAAACAATCCAGCCATGGCGGCTGCCAGCGACTCAGGGCCGCCATGGAACATCCCGTTCACCCTCACGTCCGCCATCTTGTAGTAGATCACCATCGCCACAACGCAAAAGCTGACCACCGCCCCCGCGATGGATCCAACAAAGCGTTGAAGCCCTCGATCACTGCTCAAACCACAACCCCCAAATTAGAAACATTCGTAACTCAACTAACAAACTCAAGCCTCCCCCGCTGCATCACCGAGTGCCGCGCGATCTTATCCCTCAGCGGAAAATCATTTCGAAAGTGCGCCCCCCGGCTCTCCTCCCGCCCCAGCGCCGCATCCACAATCAGCTCTGCCACCACATGCAGATTCCGTGCCTCCACCGCGCGCCGACTCAGCCCCTTCGGCATTGCCGCGCCCAGCGCAGCCAAGCCCCGCTTAGCCTGCTGCAGCCCATCCGCGTCCCGTAGCAGGCCAGCGTACTTCCACATCAAATCACGCAACTCTTTGATCCACTTCTCGGTCGTGGCCTCCGAAGTCACACCTGAACTCACAGCCTCTGGCACAACACTCAAGCAGGCTTCATCCGATCGCCTCTCACCGACCATCGTCTCCGCCGCCAGCGCACCAAACACCAGCCCCTCCAGCAGAGAATTACTCGCCAGCCGATTCGCTCCATGCACCCCAGTGCACGCTGCCTCACCCGCCGCATACAAACCTGGTAGCGACGTCCTCCCCTGCACATCCGTCTTCACTCCACCCATCAAATAATGCGCTGCCGGTCGAACCGGAATCAGATCCCTCCCCAACTCCAACCGGTACTTCGCCAGAAACTTCGAGATCCCCGGAAACCTCGCATGCAAATCGCTTGCCGTTGGATTCGCAGCCACATGCCGCATATCCAGGTACACCGGCCCATCCATCCCCTCGCGCGTAATCGCTCTCGCCACCACATCCCGCGGAGCCAGCTCCAGCAGCGGATGATACCGCTCCATAAATCGCTCACCCTTCGCATTCACCAGATACGCACCTTCACCGCGCAGCGCCTCACTCAACAAAAACCTCGGCGCACCGACCTCACTAAACGCTGTCGGATGAAACTGGTAAAACTCCATATCGCTCACCGCCGCCCCGGCCCGGTAAGCCATCGCAATCCCGTCGCCTGTAGCCACCGCCGGATTCGTCGTATCGCTATAAACCTGTCCCGCACCACCGCTCGCCAGCAAAACAGCCCCAGCCCGAACCACCCTCAATCCACCTTCACCATCAAGCAGCGTAGCCCCCACCACGCGCCCACCTTCAACAATCAGATCCACACTCGTCGTCCACTCCATCAACTCAATCGCCGGAATCTCCCGCACATGCCGCAGCAACGACACCGCAATCTCCTTCCCCGTCGCATCTCCATTCGCATGAAGTATCCGCGACAGGCTATGCGCCCCCTCGCGCGTCCGCATCAACTCGCCCTCCACGCCATTCTTCTTCGGATAGCGATCGAACGCCGTCCCCCACTCCAACAGCTCCTCCACCCGCTTCGGCCCCTCGGTCACCAGCACCGCTGCCGCCTCACGATTCACCAGCCCATCCCCGGCCGCCATCGTATCCTCAAGATGCAGCGCGACATCCTCTTCGCCGCCCATCGCCACCGCGATCCCACCCTGCGCATAAGCCGTATTCGACTCCGCCAGCTCTTCCTTCGTCACCACCAGTACCGTGCTCGTCTCTGCTAACCGAATCGCCGCACTCAATCCTGCAATCCCAGCCCCTATCACCAAAAAATCAAACCGTTCCATCTCTCAATGCTACCGGAGTTGAAAAGATAGGTCCTGCCAGACGGGCCTCCTGCGCGGAGGTCGGGCGTTCGCACGCCTTTTAAAAGCTTCGCGAGGTCCTCCCGTTGGTCGGCACAAGATCCAGTTCGCGACCAACGGGAGCGCCCACCGAAGGGGTATACAAGTCACGAAGTGACCGCCCCACGCGCAGTGGGCCCGTCCGGCAGGACAAAGCCCTTCAAAAAGAATAGATACGATACGATGAAGAAACCGTGCCCGTAATCCCCATCAACACGCCCTCCGCAACCTACAACGTCACCATCGCACCAAACCTCCTCCCCACCCTTCATCCCCGCCTCCGCAAACTAAACCCTGGCAAACCCTTCCGCCCCTTCATCATCACCTCGCCCAACATCTGGGCCCTCTGGTCCAAGCCCTTCCTCGCCAGCTTCAAAGAACCCCCAACCGTCCTCTTCCACCCCGCAGGCGAGCGCCACAAGCGCATGGCCAGCGTCGAATCCCTCGCCCAGCAACTCTCCACCGCAGGGGCCGACCGCGACGCCCTCCTCCTCGCCTTTGGTGGTGGCGTCATCGGCGACATCACCGGCTTCCTCGCCGCCATCTACATGCGCGGCATCCGCTACGTGCAGATCCCCACCACCCTCCTCGCCCAGGTCGACTCCTCCATCGGCGGCAAGACCGGCGTCAACCTCGCCACCGGCAAAAACCTCATCGGCAGCTTCCACCACCCACAAGCCGTCTTCGCCGACACCGACCTTCTCCGCACCCTCCCCCCCGCCGAACTTCGCGCCGGCCTGCAGGAGTCCATCAAAGCCGGCGTCATCTACGACGCAAAGCTCTTCCGCTACATGGAACAAAACGCCGAAGCCATCCTGAGCGCAAGTGACCCCACAAAACGAAACGCCGACACCAAAGCCCTGGCCAAAGTAGTAGCCGCCTCCGTCCGAGTCAAAGCCGAAGTAGTCAGTCAGGATGAAAAAGAGTCCGGCCTCCGCATGATCCTCAACTTCGGCCACACCATCGGCCACGCCATCGAGGCCGCCACCAACTACAAGCAGCTCCTCCACGGCGAAGCCGTAGCCTGGGGCAGCATCGCGGCACTCAGCGTAGCAGTAGCTCGCAACACAATCAGCGAAAAAGATGCCAACCGCATCGTGAATCTAATCCTCCGCTACGGCCCGTTGCCCGCATTCAAAGCCACCGCCGAAAAACTAGTAGCCCTCACCAGCCGCGACAAGAAAAACCGCAGCGGCATCCGCTCCTTCGTTCTTCCCACCGCCATCGGCAAAGTAGAGATAGTTCACAACGTAACCGAACCCGAGCTGCTGGCCGCCACCAACGCCATGCTCACCCTCATGCATCTGCGGTGATACACGATGACTTTCAAAGTACCCCTCCTCCATCGCTCAACAACAGTCTCAGATGAGGGCTTCAAAGTTACATTCTTAACGAGAGGTACTCTGCGTTATCAGTTCCGCGACTTATCCATAATTTTAGATATAGATGTCGGAGATAGGTACTTAACCATCGATCACAGTTCTCTACAAAAGAAAAATGCGGAGAAGAGTAGACAGTTGAGTGCAGATCAAGAAATGCGCATTTTCTGCAACATTATCGACGCATTGACATGGCGCGGCTGGACAGTTGATGTAGTTACCTCTATGTAGAATCGGCCAAGCCACATTTCAGGAATATTTTGGAAAAAAGTTCAACCAAACCCGAACACGAACGCTCCACCGGAGCCCGCCCCGCCGGCATCACCACCGAGCAAGCCGCCGCCACCTCCGTCCAGCAGATGTTCGACACCATCGCCCCCGCCTACGACCGCGCCAACCACCTCCTCTCCGCCGGCATCGATCGCTCCTGGTGGACCCGCACCGCCCGCCTCTTCCAACCCATCCTCCACCAC
>Ga0302220_10001152_pt1 | contig 20916 bp, 24 predicted proteins | sample II_Palsa_E1_3_FD_194572 | JGI IMG/M metagenome (GOLD analysis project Ga0302220, IMG submission 194572) | Peat permafrost microbial communities from Stordalen Mire near Abisko, Sweden - II_Palsa_E1_3 | ecosystem: Environmental > Terrestrial > Soil > Palsa > Peat permafrost | place: Sweden...
TGAGATAGCCCCCTGAATCACCAGACACGGTTTATGCGTTATCTTTACGCATAGGAATACGACTGTGATTATGACTAGTACCCACAACAAATCGACAATCGAAGTGGTCACGGTAAGCGAAGAGCGCCGTCGGCGTTGGTCGCCTGCCGAGAAGGCCGAACTGGTTCGCCAGACTTACGAACCCGGTATGAGTGTTTCGCTGGTGGCCCGTCAGCACGGCGTTGCTGCCAGCCAGTTATTCAATTGGCGCAAGCTTGAGCGTGAAGGCGCACTGACTGCGGTCAGCGCTGGCGAATCGGTGGTGCCGGCCAGTGACTTGGCCGCAGCCCGCGCGCAGATTGCTCAACTCCAGCGCTTGCTGGGCAAGAAAACGATGGAGAACGAGATTCTCAAGGAGGCCGTCGAAATTGCTCGAGAAAAAAAGTGGATTGCGCGCTCGCCCTTATTGAGCAAGGACGAGCCGTGAAGGCGGTGTGCCGGGCGTTGGGCGTGGCCCGCTCGCACGTGCATGAGCGCTTGAACCGCAGCGAGGACTGGGTTGATGGTCGTGCGGCGCGAGTGCGCGACCCGGCTGGGGATGCTGCTCTGGTGGAATCGGTGCGTGCCGAGATCAAAGAATTGCCGACCTACGGTTATCGACGTGCGGGTGCCCTGGTGAACCGCACCCGAGCGCTATTCGGACTTGGCCCGGTGAACCCTAAGCGGTTTTATCGGGTGATGAAGGCGTATCAGCTCCTGCTGCCTAAGGCGCCCAAACGTCGGCACAGTAGCCGCCCCCACGAGGGTCGTGTTGCCGTGCTGGAATCGAACACGCGCTGGTGCTCCGACGGCTTCGAGATTGCATGTGAGAACGGTCAAACCGTCACGGGCACCTTCACCAAGGACTGCTGTGATCGCGAGATCATTGCGTGGCGTGCTTGGCCTGGACGCGGTTTGCCCGGTGAGCCAGTACGTGAAATGTTGATCGAAGCCGTCGAAGCGCGATTCGGCAACGTCGAAGCTTGTCCGGAAAGTTTGCAGTTCCTGGCAGACAATGGCGGCGCCTATCGAGCCCATGAAACCCATGCTATTGCTCGACAGTTGGGCATCACGCCGATTCATACGCCTGTGTGCAGCCCGCAGTCCAATGGCATGGCCGAGAGCTTTGTGAACACCTTGAAGAGGGACTACGTCAGCCAGATGGACCGCAGCACTGCTGATGCCGTACTCGCCCAGTTGCCGAACGCCTTTACGCACTTCAACGAGGTTCATCCGCACTCGGCACTGAAACTGAAATCGCCTCGCATGTTCAGGAGGGAGCTGGCGCGTCAGGCTCGGAAAAATGACGCCAATTAAGCGCTAGACCATGTCCGGTTATACGGGGGCAACATCAGAAGATCCCAGTCTCGCTTCATTTTTACTTCCTGATATCTGTACGCTACTTTAGCTCTGCAGAGAGCGGGTCGGCGCTAGCTGGATCGAAACTCGCGCAGTAATCGACAGTGACATCATCTAGGCTGTCTCCGGCCGCTTTGGTAAGGTCTTGCGAGTCTGAGGCTTCGATCCGGAAACTTTGCGACTGGAATGAACGGCCAAGACGTTCTGAACGAAGCGGATGCCGGCGGTTCTTGCGGCAAACGCCGTCAGAAGATACTGTCCCAGAAACAAGGTGGCGGAGGTTTGCATCCGGGCGCCGTCGATGCCTGCGAAATACATGGCCGCAGGCACTGCTGCAACAAGCAGCAGTGACATCGCGGCGAGGTCACGGAAAAGCAAGAAATTCTTATGGCTATCCACGACGGATGGGTCTAAGTCAACTAGCCTATACAGCCCATACCATTTCACATTTTGGTCTCTCTCGGTCGTGGGGAATTCACCGATATTTTTCCGCAGTGCGACGAGATCGATGCGTGGATCGGCGACGGCATGGACGGAGAACGCCCGTGCCCCAGGCAGGGGATGTCTGAAGCGCCAGAATACAAGGACAGCCTTGAAATTTGCGGAAACCAGCGATGAGAAGATAAGAACTGGCACGGGAAGCAGCGCGGTCAAACTCGCACGGATGGCCATTACTGTGGTTGGCGTCAGATTTTCCATCGCGGTGTGGAACGCGATGACAAGCAAGACAAGAACGTCGAGCACCAGCGTGGCGACCAGCCAAGCAAGATTGCGATATTTCAACGTTTTACTGCTGTGGTGCTCAGTATGTTTCATCCTTCATACTCCGTGGTGACGGTATAGCCCGAACGCGATGCTCGTGCGCAATGGCTTGGCCGACACATCGGTGTGGAGGCTCATTTCGCCATTCCCTGCAGCACTTGCAGATCGTGTTCGCCAACGATGAGCTGAACCGCCGGCAGGCCGTCATCGGCCATGCCTAGAGCCAGATGGACGAGTTGTACAACGTCATTCGTGCTGGGCAACGCCGAGCACCCTGGAGGGTGGCTGTGCCATTCGCCGATATAGCCGACAATGCCGGCCGTTCTTTTGGAGGCCTCGGCGACGGCTTCTGCCAAGCCAGCTACGCCGCGCTCGAACGAGTCGTGATTGGATTTGCTATCCGGCGGCGCTGGCAGGCCCGCGACGACCATAACAGCGCCGATGTTGAAGTCGTAGTAGCCGAGCAGAACGCCGCCGGTTTCGTTTGGCAAACCTTGCGAGCGCAGTTCCCTAAGTTGCTGCTCCACGCCGGCGTCGACGAATAGATCGAAGTCATCGAGTGATATCCGGCATTCCGCAAAGGTCGGTACCGAGTGAACTGCTACTGAGCCGCGGACTGGATCGCGCTGCCAGACTCGGATCAATGCATCTTCGTGCGCAGCCGCCAGTGCGATCTGTTCGGCGAGCGTGCTGGCCTGTCCCATGATCCGCGAATACGGCATGACCAAGGAAATGTCGCGGCAGCTTGCCCCGCTCCAGAACGAACCGGCGTTTCCTGCGAGATGGTCACGTCCCCATTCCTGTTCAATCAGGGCGCGGTAGTACTGCGCCTCTAATGTCCGAAGACGAAGTGAGCGCTGAGCGTCTTCGGCGAGCAGCACCGCAGAATTGCCGCTCGGCGTTACGAATACTGATAAATGCCTGGCAAACGTATCGACGGCGCTTGCTGCGCGGGGATACTCAAGCGTCGTAGACGCATCGATGATGAGTTGCGCGCTAGTCAGCGCGCCTTTGACTGCGCTTTGCTCGAAGTCGCTGGCATCGGCGTTCAAGGGTGTGACAACCGTGGCACCGCTCGTGACCGCAGCGTTCAGGTCTGCCACGACTTCAGACTTGGACTCTCCGACATGCTGGGCATAAGCCACGTGCCGGGCGAGGTTGTGCGGCTTGATGTGGTCCTTGTCGATGACAGTCCATCGACCCCACCCAGCACGTCCCCACAGATTGAGCATGGCACTGCCGAGGGAGCCTGCGCCGATCAGCACAGCATTGGGGCCTTCCTCGGCGATGCCCGACTGCCTCCTAGCCGCCTGCGCGCCGTTTCTGCTCAGAACGTCCATCGGAAACACTGGTTGCTCACGCCACGCGGTAGCTGGTTCCACGCCGAGTAGGCCTGCTGCGCTGAAATATCGATTTTTATGGAAAAACAATGCGCCGGTCGCCACACCAAGCTCAAGTCCGCCCACGAGCGTCATGAAGGCTCGGCGGGTGATCGTGACGGGGTCCTCGCCATCCGTCCGACGGACGGGAATATGGACCAAGATGACAGTGCATTTATCTTCAGCAGATGCGATAGTACCCGCGTCACCTACCCGCGCCTGTAGCGCGGTCGACAGGACCGGCAGCAGATCGACTCCGCGTCTAGAGAGGATGTCGGCCAATTGCCCCAAGGTCGCCGGGTCGCGCTCCACGAATCCGTGCAGGATCGGCGGTAACGTCAATTCTATCGGCGCGGCGGCACCGGCCCCGACCGAGGCGTTACTTGGAACCGGCTCAAGGAAAGAAGTGAAGCCCCCATTGGGGCGATCTGGGCCGCGGGTCATGATGAAACGATTTTCCGCATTCCTGCGCAGCGCGGCAAAGTCCCACGGCAAGACCAGTTCATACGGCGTCGCGAAAAACAGATGCTCGACCGGTTGATCCGCCGGATGCAGCTCACCCCTAGCGCTTTTTTCCAACCACCACTGGATGCGCCGCAGAAAATTTTGCGGCGTCCACGCCCGCGTCACCGCCGCGACAGGCTCAAAATACAGACAAAGGCTGGCGGGCGCGCCGACGATGCCCTGGTTCTGGTGCATTAGGACGGGAAAATCCTTGCGCAGCGCCAGGACGTCGACGAGCCGCTTCGGGTCATCCGACACACACAGCGCCAAGCGCTCCCGATAGTGAATGCCGATATCGTTCTTCGACGGTACACCATCGCATTCAACATCGACGACGAGGCATTCGAGCTTCAGCGTGCCGTCTTCGCTATGCTGCAAGAGCTGTACGAGAGTGAAATCGCGCTGTCGCTCAATAGCATCATGAAGCAGTCTGGCGCGAGGAGTCGTCAATGCCGCCGCGTCCGCAGCCTCAACGACATTTGCCAGTTGGTGATAATCGTCGGCCATTAGCCCGCCCGAGGTGGCGAAGTTAGAATGATGGCCGGTGCTCCGATGGACTCAGAACGAATCCAGCTTATGCCGCCGCCCGTAATCTCGACGGTGATGGGCTCGGGCTTGTTGCCGTTCGGTTCCTCCATCGTGACGAGGAACTTGCGGCCGTCGACTTCCTTCAGGTAGCGTTCGTAGGCTTTGCGTGCCTGGATGTGAGGCGGCTGCGTTTGCGAATACGCATCTTTCGTGTCTGGGATCGGTTTGCTGCAACTAACGATGTATGAATCTCTCTTGCCCATCAGCAGCAGATCCTTGACTAAGGGCTTAGGCTCCGTTTCCTTGTCACCCTTTTCGTCGCTCAATGCTAGGTAGCTACAGTGGTGAGGAATGTTATACAGATCCCAAGCGAGCCGATCCTCGTTCTTGTGAAACCGAGTTGTGTTAACGATATCTTCGATTTCTTCCCACGTGGCGTCGCCCACTTCCAGATAGTCGTAGTTTTGCTCGTCGGCCCGGAGCCGCACATTAAACACCAAGGAAGCCCTATTGCGGATGATGTCGCCTTCGTCGCAATGCTTGATGAAAGGCGAATGGCAGAAGAATTCTACGTTGTCCTTGGCCAGCGTGAAGCCCGGCACAATCGTGCCTGCATCAATGAATAAATGGTCGCGGGCGCTTGCTGCTTCGCCTCGTTCTTTCAAAAGCGGTTCAAGCCATTCAGCCACAGCCTCCGGCTTCGAAAACACAAGGATGTCCTTACCTTCGAGCAGGCGATACCGTGCCTCCTGGCGAAGCAACACGAATTCCTCGGTCTGGTGGTCTTTGTCAGCCTCCTCCACCAGCATCGCGGCAGGAACCCAGAGTTCGTGAATCTTGATGCGGCCTTCGCCATGGTATTTCTTCGCGTGCTGCAGTTCGAAGAACTCCGTGCTGCCCTGGATGTGATCCAGATCCGCATGCGTGAACGCCACGACATCAAAATAATCCCGGTCGGCCTTTTTGAGGTCGGCTTTCAATCGGGCTTTGAGATCAATTTCCGGCGTGCTGGGATCTTCCGCCTTTTCACGATGGCAAAAGTCGAAGAGGACGCGTCGCCCGCTCGACAGGATGATCTGCGTGGTGTCGCCGTTCCCGACGGGATAGAAAATAACCTGATGCTTGTCAGCCATGATTGGCCCTCTCAAAAAAAGAAAAGTGGCGCAATCTGACTTTTAGCACTCTGCCACGGAGAGTGCTAAACCACTATATGCAGCGTTGAAATGGAGGTCAAGGCACCACATGTAGAAATGTGGACAATGTTGCTGTATAAATAACCAGGTGCCCGCTGGGCGGGCATCGGCAATTTTTACCTAAATTGAAGTGTTGCCTAAAAGCGACGGTAGTCGAAATAAACTTGACTCGGTGTGTAATTTTTATACCGCTTCGGCTTGCGTAATTTCTCGAATTGAAAACGCGTCACTCAACTGCCGCGCGCGCTTGACCTCGTCACCGTGCAGATAAATCGACGTCGTCGAAATCGATGCATGCCGCAGGTTGTCCCTGACCGTCGTCAATTCCGCACTGCGTGCAAACGCGTGGGTGGCATGCGTATGACGCATCCAGTGCGGGCTGGCAAGCCGCAGCTTTTCCGCCAACACCGGATGCTCGGCATGGATCACGTCGGCCGCTGCCCCAAAGAAGCGCCGATGGCCCAGAGTCGCGTACCGGTGATGCCATCCACCGTCTCCGACTCGAGGCTACCGACCAACGGAGTCTTCGGGTTCCAGCGTGCGGATGCGATCGGCAGACCGCGCTCGGCCAGATATCCTTGGCGCTAGCCAGCCGATGGCGCCGCATTGGACGTCGCAGGCGGCGATTGCGTCGGGGAGCTGATTGTCACGAGGAGTTGAATCTCAAACGGGTGCCTCCAAGCATCCAGCCTCGACCATCGGACAATGTGAAAGATGCGAGGGCCGGGCGGAAGCGGCAAATACCCGTTCGACTTTCGAAGCGGCTCCAACGGATGCGGCGCATGCATCATTTGAAACTGCTCGGCAAAGTGCCAAGTAATTTCTTCATGTTCGGCACTGGCGCCACACACGTAAACGCCGGGCTCTCGTAGTCCCGCTAGATACAGCGTCTTTAATGCCTTTTGCTGACCCAGCACAATCCTCGGATCACTGTAATCGACTACGGGGGGAGCAACCACTTTGTCAGATGACATTCTCGTTTTCCTTGTGCCGGCGGCCAGGCTCTGTCCTACCCGTTACGACTAGTTGCCGCTGAGTCGATCGTATAGTTGGGATGCATCCGACGCACACGCGCTTCCGCATCGGCTTTGCTGTCTGCGTCGACGGAGACCGTCAGGGCCAACATGTTGGAATTGAGTGCCTCGCCGCTCGCATTAACCGTCACGCCCCGCTCGCAGAAATCGAAGTAGTCACGACTGCGCCCTGGCAGGATAGCTATAACCGTAAAATTTGCTTTTGCCATGTTTTTCCTTACCGGCCTGGCCGGTGCTTTCCTTGATCAATCAAGCAGTGACAAGAACCTGTCTTGGTCGCGCACATGGACTGGCTGCTGGCTGGTAATCAGGCGCGGATGTCGACGATGATCTTCGGATAGACGCACCACCGCACGCGCGTAGGCCTCCGTCTTCGTGAGAGCACTGTCGGCTAGCTTCGCTTGGTTGTACTTGGCAAGTGCCTCGCGAACCTCATATTCTGCATCTGACTGCACTGAAAATTCTGCCATGCCTGCTTTTCCCCTGGATTACGAAAAGGGGTACCCTGCCGTGCGACCGGCGGCGGAGACGAATTCCGCTAGGCCCATATTGCACATTGTGGCGTTGTCCCGTTGATCTTCAATATACGCCAACAGTTCGCCGAACGCGGCGGCGACGACCGCGCCGAGTGCCGCCGTCATTATGAGTTTCTTACGGCAAAACGACGGCACAAACAAACCACCTGGTCCGAGCAACCGGACAGTAATATAGAGGTACTGTCGGTCTTGCCATGACTCGACCTGAAACCGACCAGGACTCGATGCTTCAAGCGCCCGCTCTATTGATATTCGATGCATGCTTTTTCCGAAGTACTTTAAAGCTCCTGGGGCGCCGGACCGAACTGTGCAAGCAATTCAGTGATCTGAGCTTCGTCGTCGCCACGCCATAGTTCCCGGCTGGATCCACGCACCGAGCCATATCCGCTGCCCGTCTCTTTATAGACGATACTCAGAACACGGTCTGGCGGGGCGGGGCGGCGCAAAAGCGGAGCAAAATCCCGTTGCTTGTCCCCTTCCACCCATCCATCCCGGGTCAAATGGTAGGCTGTCCATTCATTGGTTGCGGCCATGTGTTTCCTCCTTTTGTTGAGCGCTTCAATTGCAGTTGATCAAGCCCACCGCCACTTCTTGCGCGACATGCCGTATCTTTCCTTCCTTCAACCGACATCCATTGCTCGAAACATTTCGATGACACGCTGGACCGCCTCGCAATCGCCGCAACTATGCCGCACCAGTTCCGCTGTCACCTCAGCCGCAACACGGCTTCCTTCGTCACTGATCCGCCGTAGAGCCTCAACCGCCTCGCGGCAGTGGATCTCATTTAAACCATCGCCTATATGCTTTTGAAGCAGATTGGCCAATTCGCCTGAGCTAAGGCTTCGATCCCGAAGTTTCTTCAGTACCGGATTCATGTTCGCAGTCGTCGTTGATAAACCGTTCTCGGATCATCAAAATGCACATGACGATGACGGGAGAAAGAGCAAGTGTCGTAGCGATGTTGAAGGCGAGCGGGCTCATCGCTCGTTCCTATCGATTCGATTTGCGGTCTAACGCCAGTCCAGCTAGGCCAAAAATCAGCAGCCTAAGCACGACAAAAGTCATAGGCTGCAAGCCAGAATCCGGCTATTCATACCAAATCACGAACGCAAGAAGTTCTGCGATAACCGCGACAGCAACTGCGAAGAAAATCGACGTGAAGCTGTCTTGACAGTATAAATCGGGACAGACTATAAACATAGCTGGCACGATTGGCTGGCGAAGCAAACAAGGAAAATGGCTTACGGCGCCAAGGGGCGTCAAACGCGTCAGTGCAATCGGCTTTCTCGAAGTCCGCCGGGTCAGATCCTTGGATGGCTAGAGTGCAAACTTGGGGCAAAGCTCTTTATTGACCAGAAAACGCCTCATTCAACTGCCGCGCGCGCTTGACCTCGTCCCCATGCAGGTAAATCGACGTGGTCGAGATCGACGCATGCCGCAGGTTGTCCCTGACGGTGGTCAACTCTGCGCCGCGAGCCAACGCGTGGGTCGCATGCGTATGCCGCATCCAGTGTGGGCTGGCTCGGCGCAACTTTTCCGCCAACACCGGATGATCGCCCTGGATCACGTCCGCCGCCGCCCCAAAGAAACGTCGCATGATGGCCCACAGCCGTTTACTGGTGATGCCACTCGCCGTCTCCGACTCGAGGCTACCGATTAGCGAGGTTTTCGGGTCCCAGCGCGAAGGGGCAATCGGCAGACCGCGCTCGGCCAAATACCGATCGAGTGCGCCGCGCGCTAACGGCGGCAAAGCGACTTTGGCGGCCTTGCTGCCCTTCCCCACTACGTGTAGCCAGTGATCGCCTTGCGGGTCGCTGCGAATGCTACCGAGCACCGCGCCGACCAGTTCACTGGCCCGCAGGCCCGTGGCATACGCAAAATCGAGCACAAAGCGCAGTCGCCACGCGGCCGGCGCCTGCCAACCATACGACCACTCGAGGCCGTCCGCGATGACACGCACCAAGGCCCACTCGCCGTCGGTGAAGGCGTGTGAGGTATCGACCAGCTCCGCTTGGTTGCTGCCGCGCACCTTGAGGCCGGCGAACGGATTGGCCAGCAAATAGCGCTGCGCAATCAGCCAGCGGTGCATCGCCGCCAGCACGGACAATGAATACGCGATCGAGCGCGCGGACAGGCCGCCGCCAAACGGCCGCCAATCGGGCGCGGTGCGGGGACGCGGTGGCCCGACCCAACGACCGTGAGGGGTCGGCCGGCGTAGGAAGCTGCGATAGGCGATCGCGTCTTCGGTCGTGAGGGACGACAAGGCGCAACCGCGCTCGACGATGGCCCAGAGGATTAGCCGCTCCGCTTCTTTACGGTAAGCGCGCTGGGTCGACGCCGATTCGTGCAGTGCCAGCCAGGCTTGGATCGCCGCATAGTCGTTGTTCGCGGTCAGCGTGCAGGTGTGCTGGGGGGCCCGGAACGCCCCGCGCGAACCATCGACCTCGTGCGGCAGGCGCAACTGCTCCCAGGGGACGATCCCACCTTGATCCGACGCGACGACGAGGGCGCGGGCACGTTCTGTAAGTTGTGGGTGCAGGGCAAAGAAGCGCTCGATATGCCGAGCGCTGGCCTGCCCGAGCCCCGGCACCGCACTCCACCAGCGGCGCCGGCGCGGAATCCTTACTGTCAGGTCGGCCAGCGTATCGATGCCGTGGGCCCGAAGTGCGCGAACGGCCCGCTCCGCGAACCAGAGTTCGATGTCGTCGCTGATGCGCGGGTCGGTCGCTGGCAACGAGCGCAACAGCTCGATTGCCTGCCCCGCCGCTTTGGCACGCGATGCGCACTCGGCCGCGTCGTGCTGCAATACTGCCACGAGATCCGGGCGTTGCCGGGACCGCGCCAGGTCGATGAGCGTGCGGCGGATCCCGCCGATGATCGCGCGCGCCGAGACACCAGGTCCAAGACGGTCGTTTAGATAGCGCTCGACCGCTTGGCGAGAGCTTAGTCCCGAGTACCAGCCGCGCAGCGCGGCAAGTGCCGCATGATCCGGAAAACCGGACGATTCAGGGTCGGGCGATGGCAAGGCGGACGTGTGACGCGTTTTCATACCGTGCAGTTTAGACAAAAAACACGCCTATAGCGATAAGAAGACTTATCGTAATAGTGCTATTTTTGAAAAATCTGTAACGGTCGACGGTACGCCTTTGGAGAACGCCATGGCCTCCCCGTGCAAGCGAAAGAAACGCGTCCGTCTGACTTACCTCGGTGGTTTATTTACCTAAGACAGCGATTTAGCTAATGAAAGCTAGGTCTTCAGCCGTGATCAGCCGCATCGGCATGATTCTCGCCAGGCAACTCAGCACCATGCGCCCGGATCGCGGCGATCAGTTCAGCCGGCGTGATCTCATAGCGCACCTCACGTTGAATTCCGGGCTTGCGCGTGTCGACATCGATCAGCAGTAAGCTTTTGCCGTCGGCCGCCGCTTCAAGTCGTACGGTGCGCCGCACGGTTAAAGTGGCCGAGTCGGTCTCAGTCATCAAATGGACGCCGCCGTGCGCGCCCTTCGTGGAGGATGTCGTCATCTGTTAGTCCCTGTAAAATCTCACCGTGTCGCCATCGAGGTAGTCGCGAACCGTACGTCGATAGTATCGATTTTCGATACGGCGCGTCCTGCGGCATTTGCTCCAAGAACGGGAGCTCGATGAAAACGGCTACAAAGCGCCGGGCAGATCACAGAGAACGCATCGAGTTTACGCGCGAAAGCTCCCAATCCCGATCTGGTCTGTCACCATCTAAAGTCGTTGACGGACATCGAGGCCAAACCTGGGCCGTGTCAAGCGAGAGCCCCCGCTCGCCCCTGCTCGGACCAAAAAACGTACGCCTTTATCGGATCGCGCATCCGGGTCTCCGACGACGATTTGAAAGCATCTCGTCGTCGCATGTCAGGTTACGTCATAAGCGACGTCATCAGGCCGGTGCCACCGGCGTTACCCCTTCGCGCTGGTCTAGACGCTTCGGATCGGAGGACTGCAGTATTGCCTTGGCTCGAGCCATCTCATCCGCCGGGCCATGCGCCACGACGATAAGCCCGTCGGCTTTCACGGCTGCCTCATACTTGTTGGCGCTATCCTTGGAGACTCCATAGTCGAAAAGCGCTGCTCCGAGGGCCGAAAGGCCGCCGATTACGACCGCTCTTTCGATCAGGGAAACGGGCCGCTCTTCCGGTGGCGACTATACTTGCTGAAGTCCACGCTAGAAATACTCGGTAGCTTGAACTTGTGGCAGAACGGTGCCACCACCACCAAGCAATACCGAACGGCGACGCCCCTTTTCCTGTCTCGCTACCGGTTACGAAATGCGCACTCCGCAAACTCACGCCGTCCGCGCATCCCACAAGCGTGAAGGCGATACTCTGCCGCTGGAGGGAAGGCCCCTGCCTTCTACCGAGACAGGGCTTGTGAGGATTGCGCCGGGTCTACTGGGCAAAGGGTCGCGGCTGCGGTTGCTGATGGTTTGGATGGTCGGTTTATTAGGCTTTCTCGCCGTCATTCTCGTTGTCCTGCATTTCGGCTCGCTCGAAAAAATGGTTGAGCTTGTGCGATCGGCGCGTCCTGCGTGGTTGTTGTTGGCGCTCTTCGTGCAGGCGGGAACGTACGTGAGCGCCGCGTTCGTGTGGCGTCAAGCGTTGCATCGCGCGGGACATCCACTGCCGCTGCGCACCCTCGTTCCACTTGGCGTCGCGAAGGTCTTCACCGATCAGGTTCTGCCCAGCGGCGGCATCAGCGGCACGATGCTAGTCGTACGCGGACTGATCCGACGACGCGTTCCCCCCGAGATTGCAATGGCAGCGATGTTGGTCGGCCTGGTGTCTTACGATATCGCCTACCTGATCGTCGTGCTCACCAGCGTCGGTATGCTGTGGCTCCAGCACCGTCTGAACGTCCCATTACTGATCGGGGTCACGATTTTCGTGGTCGTGACGGTAGCGGTCCCAGTTGCTGTCCTGAGCCTGAAGCGCTGGGGCAAACGCCGGCCGATCCCGTGGATCAGCAAATGCCTCGGCGTCACAACCCTGCTTCGGGAGCTGACTGACGCGCCCACGGATCTCCTGCGTAGCCTTCGCTTGCTGCTACAAACCGCGGCACTCCAGTTGTGCATCTTCGTGCTCGACGCGTTCACGCTTTGGCTGGCATTCAAGGCGATCGGCGAGGTGCCGCCGCTCTGGACGGTATTCGTCAGCTTCGCGATCGCGTCGATGGTGGAGACGATAGGCCCCATTCCCGTTGGCCTCGGGACATTCGAAGGCGCATCTGTTGGCATGCTTACCCTGCTCGGTGTGTCGGTCGAAGCGGCTCTGGCTGGGACGCTCCTGCTGCGCGGATTGACCTTCTGGCTCCCGATGTTGCCCGGCATTTGGCTTGCGCGGCGCGAGCTCAGGCCTGCCTAGCTGAGGTGGCAGGCGGCCGATGCGTCATTTCGCGCCTGGCGGAAGTTCATCGGACGTGCGAAGCGCAGCCTCATCGCACCAGTGCGACGCACGCTAGCTCGTTGGCAAATGCTTTCGGACTGCGGCGCGTAGGGTCTTGGCGCTTTGCTCCAAGGCGCGCGTCTCATTGTCCGACATTACCGGCGACAGCACATCTACCACGCCCTGCGCGTCGACCACGCTCGGTAACGACAAAGCGACCCCGTAGTGCGGCTGGTAGGAACTCACCGGGAACACTGCTCGCTCGTTCCTCAGTATCGTTTCGGCGACTCTTGCCGCGACCATCCCGACACCATATTGACTGGCGCCTAAGCCTTCGATGATCGCTATATTGGCATAGCGCACGTCGCGCTCCATCTCCTGGCGTATCAGATTGACGTCACTTCCTCTTTCGACCAGTAAGTCCGCGACTCGGGCTCCGCCAACACGAGCCGAACACCACAGAAACACGCCTGACGTACCATGCTCACCTACTACGTTGGCTTCGAGACAGGCTGGGCTGACGCCAAGGTGTTCGGCAAGATGTACACGAAAGCGCAGACTGGCGAGAGTATCTCGGTTTGCTTGCGCGCCGGCGCCTGCATCGCGTCATGGGTGGCATTGTTAGCTTCGACGAGAGCTTCCATGTCCTTGCGGCGCGACTCAATGATTGGCGCCATGTCGAGCCCTGGGACCTTGAACTGCCGGATCATTCTGCCAACATCGGCGAACGGGTTGTTAGTTTCCGCTTTGCTTTTTAAGTCACCGGGTTTCACCAGCCCATTCGCCCGTAAGCTCTGGAAGATGTAGGCCATGGCAGCCGTGCCCCCTTCCGTGGCAAACACCGAGAATTCGCCGGCTCTGGGTTGAGTGCCAAACATCTCTTGCGTCAGGTACGCTTTGACGATTTCCTCGGTATGCGCGAGCATTCTCGGTGGCGTAGGATAATTGCAGCCGAGGAATGCGCCGACCATTTCATAGAGGAAAGCATCGCGCGACAGGCCAAGCTGATCCTTCACATACGATATCGCGGTGCACAAAAAATTGACACCGTCGGTGCCACGATGAAGATTAGCGTAGGCCTCGAAGCGCTGCACGATGCCTTCGCGCTCCGGTAGCCCGCCAAAGCCGCTGTTCAGATACGAATAAGAACGCTGGGCCTCATGCATGGCAAAATCGCCCAGGCTCAGAAACGCCCAGCGAGGCAAGGTCGACACCCCAGGCATGGATCGGAAACAACGATGCAAAAGCCGTGATGCTAGCGGCAACGAGAAAGCCGCTCATCCAATGCGAATTCGGCGACATTGGGATGCTTGATATTCGTTTCATGAGCGGTTTTCCCCTGTGGTACGGATTGAGGAGATGTCAAACGGTGTGTGCGGTAGGATCGGAAACTACTCAGTCATAGACACCGAAAGGTACCGGTGGTGCAAGTTATGGCGCGGCAGAAGCCAGTCAGTGCGAGAAAAGCACGGGTATGGTCATCGTCTTCATAATTGACCGGGTCACGCCACCCAAAATCAGCTCCTGCCAGCGGGTATGACCATATGCACCCATGACCAAGAGGTCGGCATCCAAATCGGAAGCCTGCGAAAGCAACAGATTTCCGACCGAAACGTCCTTGCCCCCGCCTATCATGCAGATTTCGACTTTCGCCCCATGCCTGGCAATAACCGCCGCGATATCGGCAGCGCCCATCTGGTGGTGCCGACCTTTATGCGACGGCTCTTGAACAACGACTAAACTCACCCGCTGGGCGCGCTTGATGAACGGTAACGCGTCATGAACCGCGCGAATGGCTTCGCGACTTCCGTTCCACGCGACCAAAACGTGGTTCCCGATAGTAGGAGTATCACCTGAGGCGGGCATCAACAGGACCGGGGCGCCTGACGACATAACCAGGCGCTCGGCAAACTGATCGGAAATGTGCAATTCGGGATCGTCGGGGTCGTTCTGGCCGGCCACAATCAAATCTGCACACCGGCCTGGTAACGATGCCGAGAAGTCGGCATAGTCCCCCGTCGCCACCCATGCGCCCTGTAAGTGCGCCGCAACTCGGCTGCTCTCGAACAGGCTCTTAAGGGCATTCGTGCGATCGGTCCGCAACGTTTCATACGCGGCGTAGTACTCGGCAGAACCCGCCAGCGCGTAGAAGTACCGGGGGTCCGGCGCGAAGATGTCGAATACGCCGGTGAGATAGGCGTCGAACATCGCAGCGAGATCCAGCGCCACAGCCAGCCGTACACGGGCTCGCTCGCTAGTGTCGATATGAACGGCAATGCTTTTGTATTCCACGACACCGTCTCGCAATGTGATCGGTCTACGCCGCAGTCTTGAGCGGCGTGACCGGGGCCCCGGAAAGACCGCTTCCGGCAACGGCAAGCGCAATCGTCGGATTCAGACTATCGACCATCGACGTCGGCATCAGAATTGTCGCGCCACGCTCCTTGGTCGTTTCGTAAATGATGTTCATGGCGCGCAGTTGCAGCGCGCCCGGCTGCGTTTCATAAACTCTCGCCGCTTCGACGAAATTCGCGGCGATGGCGGCTTCGGCGGAACCCAGAATCACCCGCGCCTGCTTTTCACGCTCGGCCTGAGCCTGACGCGACATCGCATCCTGCAGCGCGACGGGAATCGCCACATCGCGGATCTCTACCGAGCCGACAGCAATGCCCCACTCCGCGGTCTTGCTGCCAATCTCGTCCCGCAGATGCGCATCGGTTGCCGTTCGATCCGAGAGCAGCGTTGCCAGCATCGAAGAGCCGATCAGTTCGCGTAACGTCGTCTGGGCCACACGATCGATCGCCTGACGATAATCGGTGATCGCCAACGCGGCTTTTTGCGCGTCCCGGACGTGCCAGAAAATGATCGCATCGACGTTGACCGGCACCGTATCTTTAGTCAGCGCCTGCTCAGCGTTAAAAGTCGTTGTCTGAATACGCTCGTCGATGATGGCGACTACGCTGTCTAAAATCGGAATGATCATGAATAGACCCGCACCTTTTACGCTTTGGAGCTTACCAACACGCAGGATTACGTATTTCTCCCAAACGTTGGCGACCTTGACCGACATCACGATAAGGAGCGCGATGATGAAAAGAGGAATTGCCAGATAGATGTTGAACAGTCCTCCCGCTGCAACGCCGGCCAGCAGGAAAATAGTGGACAGCAGTAGTGTGATTGGATTCATGGTTGATTACCTCTTGGAAATACGGTGCGTTGACACCCGAAATCGGGCCTTGACCCGCCGACATGTAACGGTCAAAAACAGCCCGACGGCCCCCAACCAAACTTTTGTGGGCAGCGTCGAACGCGAAACCCGATACCGGCGTTCACGAACGTCACCTTCGATCACATTTCACATGCCACGAGCATATTCACGCAACAACGCTCGCAATGATTCTGCGATCGTCGTATCGAGAATGGCGGGTCCATCGCTATGCTCAGCAAGTGCCGGTAGGGCGGAATTCAGCGTCATCTTGGTCAGTTCTCTCGCTCCCTCTTTCAAGGTCACGCGACCGTCCAACTCCAGTAGCGCGGACAACTCACGCGCACCGACCTTCTCGAAAACTTCCATGTCGGACCTCGCAGAAGTCATGCGTCAATTCGTGCCAAGATGCAGGGTGTTTGCGCTATTCCGCGTGGCTGGACGCAGCGCCCGGTCAGGCGTGGACCACGCCTGGCAGCGATTCGCTGTTGCCAAGAATACGCACGTGGAGCGCGGGAACAAGAACAAGTATAGAAGTTGAGATGCTGTACCGGTAGCCTCGGAATCTACTCATAGCCTTGCCCCTTACGCGCATCGCTTTCCAGTTTCGCACGGATTGCTTTCAACTGTCGTTTGCGACTGGCGGTTGACTTCGGATAGCTCATTTTGAGTTCATCGAGCGTATCAAGGAGAATTCCAGACACGTTCAACCTGGCGTTGTCTGCATCCGACGGGACCCGGCCAAGAGTGGTCCCCCGCAATTCACTCGAGAATGTCCGGTTATGGCAGGCGAACAGCCGCTCGATGGGACAATGACATTGCTGCTCGACCGCCAACATTTCAAGCTGCAGTAGCGAGCCGGTCGGCACACCTCGACCATGCTTTGGCGCATCAAGAAGCTGGTCCGCCTCGCCAAACGTCGCCCGAACGCTGCGTTTACGCCTCGGTGTACCGTGTGCCAACGTGCCATTCATCATGCCTTTGACGAGGTTCGTGCGGCCCGTCTCATACGCATCCCACACAGCGGCACCAAGCAGCGCCGGCAGCACCCATTCTTCCCGTTTGTCCAGCCCGATGCTCGATTGACGTGCAGTATTCGTTGCTCGGAAGATCCTGAAACACGATCTTGCGACCGAGCGCCTCGGAGAGTTCCACCGCCATCTGCTCATGATCCATCTCGACCGGGCCGGATAGCGGAATGGTTTTGTCGTGAACGCGTATTTTCCAATGGGGCGCTCTACCCGAATGGTGGTCCGAGCCTTCGTCGATTTCATTTCCGCAGAGCTTCGGGTGGAATCGCAGCCCGCGACGCGTAGCTAACCGAGTGGGTGAAGGATCTTGCCGGTCGGTTGGGGGGGATGCGTCCAACCAATTGCCGACCGTCAGCCGTTCTGCGCTGGAGGAACGATTCTTTTGAGAAGCAGACCAAACGTCAGGCCCTGAACCAGGATGGAGAAGATCACCACGATATACGTGGTCGTGAGGATCAACTCGCGTTCGTGACCTGGAGGTAGCAGGAAAGCCAGCGCGATTGAAAGGGCGCCCCTCAGGCCACCCCATGTCAGCAGTGTGATGGTGCCTTTCGGAAACGATACAATGAAACTCATGATCCCGATCGGGATCATGACGCTGATGCCGCGACCGATCAGTACGCAGGCAATACCGACCAATCCGAGTGCGAGATAGGTTCCAGCCTCCTTGATCGCGAGAATTTCTAGCCCAATCAGCAGGAACAGCAAGCTGTTCAGAATCTCGTCGACCAGTTGCCAGAACGTCCCTAGATACTTTCGCGTCTGTTCGGACATCATCAGGTTTCGTTCGTTGTTGCCCAGGAACAGTCCGGCGACGACCACGGCAATCGGCCCTGACATATGAATCGCGTCGGCAAGCGCATACGAGCCCATGCATAGCGCGATGGAAAGCAGAACCTCGACCTGATAGTCGTCGATCTTGCGAAGCAGGCGAAACACAACCCAGCCAAGAAGCCAGCCGAGCGCGATACCGCCAAGCGTTTCCTGGACAAAAAACCACGACACGCTGGCAATGCTCGGCTCACTCCGACCGGTAGCAATATCAAGGATCGTCAGAAAGATTACAGCGCCGACACCGTCGTTGAACAGGCTCTCGCCAGTGATCCGGGTTTCCTGGTCCTTCGGCGCTCCTGCCTTTTTGATGATGCCCAGCACCGCAATGGGGTCGGTCGGCGAGATCAGTGCGCCAAACAGCAATGCAAAGATGAAGCGCAGCTCATATCCCAGCAGATAAGCTGCGCACCAGAACAAGGCGCCTATGACAAACGTGGAAATGATGGTGCCAAGCGTGGAAAGGATGGTGACAGCCCACTTGACCTTGTACAGATCACCCAGGTCCACATGCAGCGCCCCGGCAAACAGCAGGAAAGCGAGCAAACCGTGAAAGACCAGATCGCTGAAATCGATACTGGGAACGAAACGGGCATACCTGTGGATTTCGAAAGCTCCAGTCTCTCCCAAGACGACCAGCACGAGAGAGGACACCAGTGCAATTGCCATGAGGCCGATCGTGGGTGGCAGATGCAGCAGGCGGTGGTTCAGATAGGCGCCCAACGCAGTCAGCGCGATCAGGATTGTCACTGTTTGAAACAAGGTCATGAGGGACTACACCGGTTCGGGTTCTAGATGGGGCCGCTCTTGTTGCGATCGGCACCAACGCAATTCTACCGAGTGCTCGCCGGCAGCAGACACTACGAGTCCCCAAAGGAGAGGTTGATGCCGAGGAGACATTGTCTGAACTGGCTTGCGATAGCCGCGCGTTTGTCAGAGCAGATAGAAGAATACGCCTGTCCAGCATGGCGCGCAGGCTGGCACCGCCGCCGACATGAGTCGCTCGAACGTCCCGTCCCAAGGACTGTCCAAGCCAAGAAGCATCCGTGCCACGCACCTGAGGGTAGCAAAGATGGCTGACGACCTCGATCAATCTGACGAAGCAGCACTGGGCGATACGCGGCACGTCCGGGTCGCCTCGACTCCGCCCGACCCCGCTCCTCAAGCGGACGAAGACTCGCCGGCGCCGATGGCTTTGCCCTGGCTATGTTGTCTCGCGTTCGTTGTAGGCATCGTAACGGGGTTGGGCGCCGTCATTTTTCGCGGACTGATCGGGTTCGTACACAACGTGCTCTTTCTCGGTCAATTTTCGTTCGCGTACGATGCCAGCATTTTCACGCCCGCGGCACCCTGGGGGGCGTTTGTGATTCTCGTGCCGGTCGTGGGTGGGCTCGCTGTCACCTGGATCGTGAGTAACTTTGCGCCGGAAGCAAAAGGGCACGGTGTGCCGGAAGTTATGGACGCCATTTATTACAAGCGTGGTGTGATCCGTCCCGTGGTCGCCGTGGTGAAGTCGATTGCTTCGGCACTCGCGATCGGCTCCGGTGCTGCTGTGGGGCGCGAGGGGCCAATTATCCAGATTGGCTCGGCGCTGGGCTCGACGCTCGGGCAGCTCATGCGAATGACGCCCGGTCAGCGCATCACTCTCGTGGCCGCTGGAGCCGGGGCCGGTATCGCGGCGACGTTCAACACGCCGATTGGTGGGGTGCTTTTCGCCACCGAACTGATGATGCCCGAAATCAGCGTCAACACCTTCCTGCCCGTTGCGATTGCGACGGGTACTGCGACGTTCGTCGGACGACTCTTTTTCGGCGCGATGCCGGCTTTCTTCGTGCCGCAACAGCTCGGCGCGATGCCCAACCAACTCGGTAGCGCGGTCACGCTGATTCTCTATGCGTTGCTTGGCGTGGTGGCCGGGGTTGCCGCTACGCTGCTGGTTCGTACGCTTCACTGGGCCGAAGATGCGTTCGACCGGGTGCCAGGGCGTTACTTTCGTCATGCACTCGGCATGTTGATGGTTGGCGTGACGATGTACTTGCTATGGCGCAATGCGGGCCATTACTACATCGAAGGGGTCGGCTATGCGACGATCCAGGCAACGCTCTACGGCCAATTGCAAGGCGGCGCATTCCTGCTGATGCTCGCAGTGTTCAAGATGCTCGCGACATCGATCAGCCTCGGCTCGGGTTCGTCGGGCGGTGTGTTCTCCCCGTCGCTCTTCATCGGCGCGACGCTCGGCGCATCGTTTGCGTCGCTGATTTCGATGGTGTGGCCGGGAGCACCGGTTAGCGCGCCCGCATTTGCGATGGTTGGAATGGGCGCAATGGTTGGCGGCGGCACGGGCGCCGCAATGACGGCCGTCGCGATGATCTTCGAGATGACTCGCGACTACGACATTGTGCTGCCCATGATCATTGCCGTAGCCTTTAGTCTTGGCGTTCGCCGCATGCTGTCGCGGGAAAGCATCTATACGCTCAAGCTCGTAAGGCGTGGACATCCCATTCCCACTGCGTTACACGCTAACATGTTCCTGGTACAGAACGCAGCCCAGGTGATGGAGACTGACGTCTTTGTGCTCGATGCGGCCACGCCCTTTCGCGACATGCTTGCACGCTCGGAAGGGGTTCCATTTCGGCACGTCGTAGTGACGAAGGAGCAGGAGATCTATGGCGTACTGCGCATCAATACGGGACTGCGCCGCGCAGTGAGCCAGGGTGAGGCTGATATCACGCTCGGTGTTCTGGCGCAGCGTAATTTCATTGTCGTGCGCGAGAACGAAGTAGCTTTCAGCGTCATTACCCGGCTCTGGAAACAGCATGCGGTGATGGCGGTCGTCGTCGGAGGACAGGAAGGGCACGATCCCACCAGAGTGCTCGGCGTGATTGCAAAAGAACACATTGCGGACTCGGTTGCAAGCAGTATCAGGATCTTTCCGGGGTAGACTAGGAGGGCCGCCTCCGTGTCCCGGATAGCATGCGAGGCACTGCGTGGAAGCCCGTGAAAAGTAGCCGGCACAGACCTCGGTCAAGGAGGGTCAAGTGAGCCATAAACATAGCCTGTGGGCCGCCCGAAGACGTATCAGCAGGGCTCTTCACCTAGATGCATTGAAAGGTTTATCCAGTTTC
>Ga0302220_10001153_pt1 | contig 20912 bp, 8 predicted proteins | sample II_Palsa_E1_3_FD_194572 | JGI IMG/M metagenome (GOLD analysis project Ga0302220, IMG submission 194572) | Peat permafrost microbial communities from Stordalen Mire near Abisko, Sweden - II_Palsa_E1_3 | ecosystem: Environmental > Terrestrial > Soil > Palsa > Peat permafrost | place: Sweden...
GGATTCACAATCCCGCCGCCCGGATTGAAGGTGTACTGGACGTCCGGCTGGAGTTGCAGCCATTGGTTCAGTTGGTATTGGTAGGTCGCTTCTATAAAGGTCTCGCTGCTGCGGATCGGCGAGAAGCTGCCGCCGGCCTGTGCTGCGGTGTCTTGATCGAGGCCGACCGCGCCGCTGCCGACCTTGACGTAGCCCATGGCCAGACCGGCGGAGTCGTTGTCGCGTCCTTCGAATGGCGCTTTCAGGACAAAGCCGGCGTTTGCGCTGAAACTCAGCAAGTTGCGGTTGCCCGGCGCACCCATCAAGCGGGTAAAGAAGTTGAGGCTACGCGTGCCGTCCGGGTCCGGGCGCCAGATCATTTGGTCGGCCACGGCATAAATGCTGTAGTCGCCCGGATGCAAGATCGGTTGGCCGTTGCTGTTGGGGGACGCCAGCGATAGGCCATCGGTGCCGTATTGCAGATCGTTGAATTTTTCGTTGTTGTACCAGACGCCGATTTTGTAGGTGCCCGGCAAACCATGTTTCTTGCCGTCGTCCATATCGCCCATCGCGGGCTGGTTGATCGCGTATTGCAATTCGGCGATATACAACGCGCCGTTGTGCAGGTTGAAATTGGTGCCGTGATTGTTGGCCACTTGCGGGTCGCCGACCGACGTGCCGGCCGGGTTGCCGTCGAATACACCGGCCAACACGGTCAGGTTATGCGTGGGTTCGGCGCGAAAGCGCACACCCAAGGCCGACAAGGGGTAGGCCGGGCCGCCCGCGGGCATGTCGTAGGACGGTACCGCCGCCCAGCCGAACATGGTGTTGACGAACAGGTTGGCGTTCTGGCTGACCATAAATTCCTGGTCCAGACTTTGCTGACCGACCTTGATGTCAAGGTGGTTATCCAGGAACTGCTGCTGATACCACAACTCCCACAAACGCGTGCCCTGATCGGCTTCGATGCCGCTGGCGGTTTGCAAGGAACCCAAATTGACGGCGCTCAAGTTGCGGCCATGGACCTGCAAGGCGCTAACGTTGAAGGTGCCGCCCGGCAGGCCGATGGCTTTATTGGTATCGACCGTGACCGTGGCGGTCGTCAGGCCGTCGTAGGTGAAGCCTTTGTTCGTGCCGCCCGTAAGGTTGCCGAGGACTTCGCTGGTTTCCGTCAAACCGAAGGTAATCCCGTGCTTGGCCAGTGCCGAGCGCAAGCCGTAAATATCGCCCAGCAGGGTTGACCGTCCCCAGGTGCCGTTCCATTGACTGTCGGGCGTGGCCTGGATCGCCAAGTCGGGCTCGGATGACACGTCCGCGGCTTGCGCATCGGGATTGGCCATAGGGCCGGCGGCCATCGCGGGACCGGTCCACAACAGCATGGCCGCGAGTGCCGAACCCAAACTCAGGCGCAAGCCTGATTGTAGGTTGCTGGATTTGCTGGTTTGCGCGGTGCGCTTATTTTTAGAAGGCAAATTCACTGTTGGCTACCCCATGTGTTGCAAAATTGACGAATGCCGGGGCTTGCCCGGTTTCGCAGCAAGCCGAAATATACTTAAGCGTACCTCAGGAGTCAATGATAATGCGAACTATTCTTATTAACATTATTTAGTTGTACGCGCTACTTGAAAAAAGCCTGGTTGTGGTCTAGTACCTGATCGCGCTTAGCCCCGCCGGTATTCCCTCGGAGCGCTTTTCTCATAATTTCGGCGCGATCCGGAGCGGCGCTAAAATTAGCGCTCGATAGGCCCGGATTCGCTACAATTCGCTCACCGTCATTTGTTTACCGATACTTACGGACTGGGAATCAGGTGAGCGGGGGCATTAACTGCGGCGACCACGGCATCAGACCCACACGACCATGAACCAAACTGGCGGCACGCAAGCACCAACCGGCACCCCCGATCCTGGGGCGGTGACGCTTCCGCAGGCGGTCCAGATCGCACTGGAACACCATCGGGCGGGGCGTTTGCCGGAAGCCGAGGCGATTTACCAAAAAGTGTTGCAAGCCGATCCGAATTACGCGGATGCCTTGCATTTATTGGGTGTTATTGCCTATCAGGTACAGAAATACGCGCTGGCGAATGAGCTGATCAGCCGCGCCATTGCGATTAACCCAGGCGATGCCGCGTACCGCTCCAATCTGGGCAATGCCCTGCGCGAATCGGGGCAGCCGGAGGCTGCGGTCGAGCAGTATCGGCAGGCGCTCGCACTGCAACCCGGTTACGCGGAAACGCATAATAACCTGGGTAATGCACTGCAGGCGCTGAGTCAATTTGACGCGGCCATTGCGAGTTACCGGCATGCTATTGCGTGTCACGCGTCGTATCCCGAAGCCTATAACAATCTGGGCCAGGCCTTGTTCTGCCTGGGTCGCTTCGATGAGGCCATCGCCGCCTACCAACAAGCGATCGCGCTCAATCCGAACTATCCCGAGCCGCATAACAATCTGGGCAATACGTTGAAGACGATAGGGCGGTTTGAGCTGGCGGTCGAACACTACCGCTGTGCTATCGCACTGCGGCCAGCCTATGCCGAAGCCTATAATAATTTGGGCTGGACCTTGCACGATATGGGGATTCTGGATGCCGCTGTGGAGCATTACCAGCAGGCGCTTGCGCTCAAACCCGATTTTGTCGAGGCGTACAATAATTTGGGCAATGCGCGCTCCAACCAAGGTGATTTGACGGCCGCGATTGCACACTTCAACACCGCGCTCTCGCTGAATCCCGATTTCGATCCCGCGCACAACAATCTGTTGTTCCATCTCAACTATCACGCCTTATGCTCTCCCGAAGCTTATTTGCAAGAGGCGTGTCGTTTCGGCCGGCGCATGACGCAGCGCGCCCGGCCTTACACTCAATGGCCATTGGCGAGTCATGCTGCCGGGGCGGCACTGCGTGTCGGCTTGGTGTCGGGGGATTTGCGCGCGCATCCGGTCGGTTATTTCCTGGAAAGCGTGGTGGCCCATCTCGATCCACGACAAATCGAAATCGTCGCCTATCCGACCAAGCCGCATCGGGATGCGCTTAGCGATCGCCTGCAAGCGCATTGTGCTGCCTGGCAGCCGTTGTATGGCTTGAGCGACGAAGCCGCGGCGCGCAGGATTCACGACGACGGGATCCATATCCTGGTCGATCTTGCCGGTCATACGGCGGACAACCGCCTACCGGTATTTGCCTGGAAGCCGGCGCCGTTGCAGGTGGCGTGGTTGGGGTATTTCGCCAGTACCGGGGTTGCCGAGATCGATTATATTTTGGCCGATGCGCGGGTTTTGCCGGAATCCGAAGCTCATCATTTCATCGAGCAGCCCTGGCGTTTGCCCGATTGCTATTTATGTTTTACCCCGCCGCAGGACGATATTGCAGTCGGTGCCGGGCCACAGCGGGAGCACGGCTACGTGACGTTTGGCTGCTTCAACAAACTGGGTAAGATGAACGACACCGTGGTCGCTTTGTGGGCGCGTGTGTTGCAGGCGGTACCGAGCTCACGCTTGCTGCTCAAGGCAAAAGAACTGAATAATCCTGCGATGCGCGCGGCGACGCTGGCACGCTTCGCCGCACAAGGGATAGCTGCCGCACGGCTGATGCTGGAAGGTCATACGCCGCGTGCGGATTACCTGGCCGATTACCGGCGCGTCGATATTGCGCTCGATCCTTTTCCGTTCACGGGCGGCACGACCACCGCTGAAGCCCTATGGATGGGGGTGCCGGTTCTGAGTCGGCGCGGCGATCGTTTTGTGTCGCATGCGGGCGAGAGTTTTTTGCAGACCGTGGGACTGAGCGACTGGATTGCCCTTGATAATGACGATTACGTTGCCAAGGCTCGGGCTTTCTCCGAAGATCGCGCCGCGCTGGCGGCAACCCGAGCCGGTTTGCGAGCCCGCTTGTTGGCTTCGCCGCTGTGCGACGCGCCGCGTTTCGCCACTCAGTTAACTGCTGCATTTCAGGGTATGTGGCGTGCTTCGTGTGCCCGCCGGGAGCCACCGGTTTGACGCATAAAACGGACAGTATCCCGGTCAACGCTGCCGCTCCGGCGGTCGAAATTGACGGCGTGTTGCAAAGCGCTTTGCAGCATCATCAGGCGGGCCGTCTGGAGCAAGCCGCGCAGCTCTACCAGCAAATTCTGCAGCGTCAGCCCGAGCATGCCGACGCTACACATTTATCCGGTGTGCTGGCCTACCAAAGGCGGCAATACGCACAGGCGGTGGCGCTGATAAGCCATGCCATTTCGGTTCATCCGGAACGCGCCGTATATCACCTGAATTTAGCGAATGCCTTGCAAGCGCAAGGCAAGGGTGATGCTGCCAAGGAATCCTATCTAAATGCTATTGCGCTGGATCCCGATTTGTACGAGGCGCATTTCAATTTGGGTAACGCCAGACTTGCGAGCGGTGCAGTCGATGCGGCTATCGAGAGTTATCGGCGTGCGGCGTTGATTCGCGTCGACTTGCCCGAACTACACAATAATCTGGGCAATGCATTGCTCGCGCAACATCGGCTGGACGAAGCTATCGCGAGTTTCAATCAGGCACTGCAGCGCAAACCCGATTATGCCGAGGCGTATAACAATCTGGGTAATGCGCTGCAAGAGCAGGGCGCTTTGGAAGCTGCAGTCGCGTGCTTCCGGCAAGCAATCAGGCTGCGGCCCGATTATGCCGAGGCGTACTACAACTTGGGCAATACCCTGGAAGCCGCCGACCAGGCAAATGCTGCCGTTGCGGCTTACCGCCAGGCGTTGGCGATTCGTCCCAACTATGCCGAGGCTTACTACAATCTGGGCATTGTGTTGCAGGCGCATGCGGCATTCGACGAGGCGATACAGTGCTATCGCCAAGCCATCGCGCTACAACCTCAACGTGCCGAACCCTACAATAATTTAGGCGATGCCCTGGCCGGTCAAGGACTGCTTGGCGAGGCGCTGGATTGCTTGCGCCGAGCTGTGCAGCTGAAGCCCGATTTCGATGTGGCGCATAGCAATATCTTGTTCCACTTGAACTACGCAGTCGGAGTCGGACCCGCCGCTTATCTGCAAGCGGCCCGCGCGTTCGGCACGGAGCTGGAGCGCCGCGCCACACCCTACAGCCATATTCCACCAACGGCTCCGCTACGACGTCTGCGGATCGGCTTTGTTTCGGGTGACTTAAGAACCCACCCGGTGGGCTTCTTCCTGGAAAGCGTGGTGGCGCACCTCGACCCGGCACGCTTTGAGTTGCTGGCCTACGTCACCAAGCCCGGCGAGGACGCGCTGACGGCGCGGCTCAAGCCGTATTTCGCGGAATGGCATACGCTGCTGGGCTTAAGCGACGCAGCGGCGGCACGCAAGATCCACGCGGACGGCGTGCATATCTTGATCGATCTGGCGGGGCATACGGCGGACAACCGCCTGCCGGTATTTGCCTGGAAACCGGCGCCCGTGCAGGTGGCCTGGCTGGGCTATTTTGCAAGTACGGGACTGCGCCGCATCGATTACATCGTTGCCGACCCGCGTGTTTTACCGGCCGGCGAAGAGAGTCATTTTATCGAGCAGCCGTGGCGCTTGCCGGATTGCTATCTGTGCTTTACCCCGCCGCAAGACGAGGTTGAAGTGAGTAGCTTGCCGATGTTGAGCCAGGGCTATGTGACGTTCGGCTGCTTTAATAAATTGAGCAAGATGAACGATGCGGTGCTGGCCTTGTGGGCACGCGTGCTGCATGCGGTGCCGCAGTCGCGCTTGCTGCTGAAAGCCAAAGAGCTGACGGATGCGAGTGCACGCGGCATTACGCACGCACGCTTTGCCGCTCATGGGATTGCGCCTGAGCGTATTGTCATGGAGGGCTTTTCGGCACGGGCCGAGTATTTGGCGCATTATCAGCGCGTCGATATCGCGCTGGACCCCTTTCCCTATCCCGGCGGAACTACAACCGTTGAGGCACTCTGGATGGGGGTGCCGGTGCTGAGCCGGCGCGGCAGCCGGTTTTTGTCGCATGCGGGCGAGAGCCTGTTGTACGCGGCGGGGCTCGCCGACTGGGTGGCCGATGATGACGCCGATTATGTGGAGAAAGCCCGGACCTACGCCGCTGATGTCACGCAATTGGTGGCGTTGCGCGCCGGGCTGAGAGCGCAATTAGTGGTATCGCCGCTGTGCGATGCACCGCGCTTCGCGGCGCATCTGGGGGATGCTTTGAATGGCATGTGGCAGGCGTATGCGGTACCGGAGGATCAGGCACGATGAGTAAGCCGGGCCGTAACGACGCCTGCCCGTGCGGCAGCGGTAAGAAATACAAGCAGTGCTGCATGCACGCCTCGCCTGTTGCCGCGACTCAGGCGCCGCTGCAGCCGATCCCGCTGCTGTTCCAACATGCTTTGACGCATCATCAGGCCGGCCGTCTAAGCGAGGCAGAAGCGCTGTATCGGGAGATCTTGGTGCGCGAGCCGGCGCATGCCGAAGCCTTGCATTTGCTGGGCGTAATTGCCTATCAGTCCGGAAATTATGTGCAGGCTCGCGCATTGATCGAGGCCGCGATCGGCGCCGACGCACGCCAAGCCGCGTATTACTCGAATCTCGGCAATGTATTTATGGCGCTGGGCCAAGCCGATGCGGCGGCAGTCGCTTATCGGCACGCTTTGTTACTGAATCCTAATTATGCCGAAGCGCACTACAATCTCGGCAATATCCTGCTTGCGCATGGCGAGCATGAAGCGGCGGCAGCTCGCTATATGGATGCTTTGCGGGTTCGCGCCGCTTATCCGGAGGCGCATAATAATTTGGGTAATGCGCGGCGCGCGGGCGGCGATCTGCAAGCCGCGATTGCATGTTTCAAGGCGGCGCTAGCCTATCGTGCCGATTATGTGGACGCGCATAACAATCTGGCCAATGTGTATCAAGAACTGGGGCATAGCGAACTGGCTGTGGCGCATTATCGGCAGGCGATCGCGATTCAGCCGAGGTTCGCCGAAAGCTACTTTAACCTGGGCGTTGCTTTGGAGGCGCGCGGTGAATTCGACGCGGCCGCCGATCAGTACGCGCAAGCGCTCACGCTCAAACCCGATTATGCGGCTGCCCATAATAATCTCGGGCGCTGGCTGGCAAGTCGCGGGCGGCTAGGCGATGCGATTCACGCTTACCGGCAAGCCCTGGCTTCTCAACCTGATTATGTCGAGGCCTACAATAATTGGGGTGTCGCTTTGCAGCGGCAAGTTTTGCTGGATGAAGCCATCGAGCGTTATCGGCAAGCGCTGGCGATTCGGCCGGATTACGCCATTGCGCATAATAATCTGGGCGGCGATCTGGCGAGCCAGGGCAAATTGGACGAGGCGCTGCACTGCTTTCGCCGAGCCTTGGAATTGGAACCCGATCTGGACGCGGCACGCAGCAATTTACTGTTCCACCTGAATAACCAGGCGCAGCTCGATCCCGAGTATTACTTGGCCGAGGCACGCCGCTTCGGGGCCATCGTCGCAAGTCGGGTGACGCCGTATTCACATAGCCTCACGATCCGGCCGGGAGCGCGTTTGCGGATTGGTTTTATCTCCGGCGATTTGCGTGCCCATCCAGTCGGCTACTTTCTGGAAAGTGTCGTGGCGCATCTGGACCCGGCGCGTTTTGAGTTATTCGCCTACGCTACTCAAATTGATGAAGATGCACTCACGGCGCGCCTGCGGCCTTATTTTTCAGCTTGGCATACCTTGGCCGGTTTCAGCGATGCCGAGGCGGCACGCAAGATTCATGACGACACTCTGCATATCTTGATCGATCTGGCGGGCCATACGGCCGATAATCGCCTGCCCGTATTGGCATGGCGACCGGCGCCCGTGCAAGTGGCGTGGCTCGGATATTTTGCGAGTACGGGGCTGGCGACAATCGACTACATCATTGGCGATCCGCAGGTTTTGCCGGTCGGCGAGGAAAATCATTTTGTCGAGCGAGCGTGGCGTTTGCCGGATTGCTATTTGTGCTTTACGCCGCCGCAAGATGAAGTGGAAGTGAGCGCCTTGCCGATGTTAAGCCGGGGCTATGTCACGTTTGGCTGTTTCAACAAGCTGAACAAGATGAACGATGCCGTGCTGGCCTTGTGGGCGCGCGTACTACACGCCGTGCCGGATGCGCGCTTGCTGCTGAAGTCCAAGGAATTGACCGATGTGTCCGCACGAGACCTGACGCGAGCCCGATTTGCGCGTCACGGCATCGCGCCGGAACGTATTGTGATCGAAGGGTTTTCCGCGCGGGCCGCGTATTTAGCAGATTACAATCGCGTCGATATTGCACTCGACCCGTTTCCTTACCCAGGCGGCACGACTACGGTCGAGGCGTTATGGATGGGGGTGCCGGTATTGAGCCGGCGCGGTCGCCGTTTTCTGGCCCACGCCGGGGAAAGTTTGCTGCAAACTGCCGGGCTGGCCGACTGGGTGGCGGCCGATGACGACGATTATGTGGCGAAGGCGCAAGCTTTTGCGGCACTGCCGCAGCAGTTGTCGCTGGTGCGGAGCGGTTTGCGGGCACAATTGCTGGCATCGCCGTTATGCGATGCACCGCGCTTCGCGGCCAACTTGGGCGATGCGTTGAGTGCCATGTGGCAGCGCTATAAAGAGCCGGCGGGCGCGTCTTCGACGGAAATGAACCATGGATAAACCCGACCGCAATGACGCTTGCCCCTGTGGCAGCGGCAAGCTTTACGCACAATGTTGCATGCCGGCGCAAGCCGGCCAGGCGAGTGCCGGTGTGCCGCCCGGTGCCGCGATTCCCGAGATGCTGCATGCCGCCTTGGCGCATCATCAAGCGGGCCGCTTGCCGCAGGCCGAGGCGGGCTATCAACAGATCTTGCAGCGCGAGCCGCAGCATGCCGACGCGCTACATTTGCTCGGCGTGATCGCCTTCCAGGGCGGCCAATATGAGCTTGCCATCGACTTGATCGGACGCGCCATTACCGTCAACCCCGGATACGCAGCCTATCATTCGAATCTGGGACGGGCCTACCAGGATAACGGCCAGCTTGACGCCGCCATCGCGAGTTTCGAAAAGGCCTTGAGTTTGCAGCCCGACCTGGCCGATGCTCACAACAATCTCGGTAATGCCTTGCAATTACGGCGCGAGCAGCCGCGAGCCATCGAACATTACCTACGGGCACTGGCCTTGAAGCCGGACTACGTCGAGGCGCGTAATAACCTGGGGCGCGCACTGGCGGCGCTGGGACGTTTCGATGAGGCGATTGCCGCCTATCGAAGCGCCTTATCGTATCAGCCGAATCATGCCGACGTGCATAACAATTTAGGTGTCGCGCTGCAGGAGCTGGGCCGGCTGGATGCCGCGATCGAACACTATCGCCTGGCTCTGGCAATCGACCCGAGCCGCGCAGAGTATCACAACAACCTGGGTAAAGACCTCTCCGGGCAGGGCAAGTATGCCGAAGCCATGGTCAGCTATAGAACCGCGTTGCGACTCAAAGCGGATTTCGATGCAGCGTATAGCAATCTGTTGTTTCATTCGAATCACCGGATGCCACAGGACCCCATCGGCTATCTCGCCGAGGCATGCCGCTACGGCGAGCAAGTGAGCCGGCGTGCACGGCCTTTTAACGCTTGGCGGCTCGATCGCAGCGACGTTGCGCCTCGCCCTTTGCGAGTCGGCTTGGTATCGGGCGATTTTCGCAGCCACCCGGTCGGATATTTTCTGGAGAATGTGCTCGCGCACCTCGACCCAAAACTGATCGAGCTGGTGGCATACGACACTCAGGCGCGTGATGACGCGCTGACGGCGCGCATCAAACCGTACTTTGCTCAATGGCATGTCCTGGCCGGCCTAAGTGATGCCGCCGCCGCCGAAAAAATTCATCAGCATGGGATTGCGATCCTGGTCGACTTGGCGGGCCATACCGCCGATAACCGCCTGCCGATTTTTGCCTGGCGGCCGGCGCCCGTGCAAGCAGCCTGGCTCGGGTATTTCGCCAGTACGGGCATGGCGAGCATCGATTACATCGTGGCGGATCGTCTGGTCTTGCCTGCCGCCGAAGAAGCGCATTTCATCGAAAAGCCGTGGCGCTTGCCGGATAGTTATTTGTGTTTTACGCCGCCGACCGATGAAGTTGGCGTCGGACCTTTACCTCTGATTGAAAACCGCACGGTGACCTTCGGCTGCTATAACAAGCTCAACAAGATCAATGATGCTGTTGTTGCGCTCTGGGCCAGAGTCTTGCATGCGCTGCCCGGTTCACGGCTGCTGCTGAAAACCAAAGAGCTGACCGACTTGTCGGCGCAGCGCACGATGCTTGAGCGCTTCGCCGTGCATGCCATCGATCCCGCACGACTGATACTGGAAGGGTATACGCCGCGTGCCAACTATTTAGCCGCCTATCGGCGCATCGACATTGCGCTCGATCCATTCCCCTTTCCCGGCGGGACCACCACGGTCGAGGCGCTGTGGATGGGCGTGCCGGTTCTGAGCCGGCAAGGTAATAGTTTTGTATCGCATGCGGGCGAGAGCTTGTTGAGCGCTGCGGGCTTGAGCGACTGGATCGCGGCCGACGATGACGATTACGTCGCCAAGGCGCAAGCTTTCGTGGCGGACTTGCCGCAATTGGCGGCCCTGCGCGCTCGACTACGCGATCAATTGCTGGCTTCGCCGCTATGCGATGCAGCGCGTTTCGCCGCCAATTTGAGTTCGGCATTTCAAGGAATGTGGCATCAGTATGTGTTGAGCGATTGCCATACCGGTGCCGGCGAGATGGCCAATACCATGAAAACAGACAATGAATAAGCCCGGCCGTAACGATCTCTGCCCTTGCGGCAGCGGCAAGAAATACAAGCAATGCTGCCTGTTGTCCGCACCTGATGCGGCAGCGCCCGAGCCTATCGCCGCAGTATTGCAAGCCGCCTTGGTACATCATCAGTCCGGGCGCTTGGCGGAAGCCGAAGCTTTGTATCAACAGATACTGCAACGCGAACCGGCGCATGCCGATGCCTTGCACTTACTCGGGGCGCTCGCCTTTCAGGTCGGCAAGCACGGGATCGCCATCGACTTGATTAGCCGTGCGATCGCGGCTTACCCCGACAATGCCAACTATTATTTCAACCTGGCTAATGCGCAAAAAGAGTCTGGTGCAGCGGATGCGGCAATCGCCAATTATCGGCAGGCGCTGGTGCGCAATCCGAATTTCTATGCGGCCTATGTCAATCTCGGCAGCGCCTTACAGGAGCAGGGTGATCTGGAGGCGGCGATTAATAATTATTTGCGGGCGCGCACGCTTCGGGCCGACGTCCCCGAGTTATTCAACAACCTGGGTAATGCCCTGCAAGCAAGAGGGCAACTCGACGATGCGATTGCCAACTATCGCCAGGCCCTGGAGCTGAAACCCGAGTTTGCCGAAGCGCACAATAATTTAGGCAATGCGCTGAAATCACGAGGCGAATTCGACGCCGCCATGATGCATTTCAAGCAGGCGATCGCGCTCAAACCCGATTACGCCGAGGTCCACTTTAACCTCGGTAATGTCTGGGAAGCCAAGTATGAAATGCATGCGGCACTGGCTTGCTACCAACACGCGCTGCTGCTCAATGCGAATTTTTATTCCGCCTACAACAATGCCGGGCATGTCTTGAAGGAGTTGGGACAGCTGAAGATGGCAATCGAGTACTTGCATCATGCGATTGCGCTCAAACCCAACGAGATCGAAGCGCATAACAATCTGGGCAACGCCTTGAAAGCGGACGGCCAGGCGGGCGCCGCGGTCGACTGTTATCGCCGCGCGATTGAACTGAATCCCGAGTTGGCGCTGACTTACTATAATTTGGGCAATACCTTGCAGGATCTGGGTGCATTCGATGCCGCAGTCGAGCACTATCGGCACGCCATCAAAATCCAACCCGATTATGTCGAAGCCCTGAATAATTTGGGTACGGCATTATCCAGCCAGGACAAAGCCGATGAGGCGCTCGACTACCTGCATCGGGCGCTTGCGCTGCAGCCCGATTTCGAGTTCGCACGCAGCGCATTGTTGTTTCATCTCAACTACGAATCCGATTGCTCGCCCGAGCATTATCTCGACGAAGCGCGCGTGAGCGGCCAGGCGATGACGGCCAAGGCCCGGCCGTATACGCACTGGCCGCTGGCCCTGGCCCGGCAGCCTGGCCAGGCACTGAAGGTCGGGCTGGTCTCGGGGGATTTGCGCGGCCACCCGGTCGGTTATTTCCTCGAAAGCGTGTTGGCGCACTTGGACCCGGCACGTATCGAATTGACAGCCTATGTCACCCGAGCCCAGGAAGATGCGTTGACGGCGCGTATCAAACCTCGCTTTGCGTCATGGCAATCGCTGCTCGGTTTGAGCGATGAGGCGGCGGCTCGAAAAATCCATGCCGACGGCATCCACGTCTTGATCGATTTGGCCGGGCATACGCTGCATAACCGCCTGTCGGTATTTGCCTGGCGGCCGGCCCCGGTGCAATTGGCCTGGTTGGGGTATTTTGCGAGCACCGGCCTGAAAGAGATGGATTACATTCTGGCGGATCGATGGGTCTTGCCGCCGGAAGAGGAAAGTCATTTTGTCGAGCGTCCCTGGCGCATGCCCGATTGCTACCTGTGTTTTACGCCGCCCCAAGATCAGATTGCCGTCGGGCCGCTGCCGCTGTTAAGCAGCGGACACGTGACCTTCGGCTGCTTCAACCGGCTTAGCAAACTCAATGACGCCGTGCTGGCGCTATGGTCGCGCGTGTTGCAGGCGGTGCCCGATTCTCGTTTACTGCTGAAGGCCAAGGAGTTGCTCGAACCTTCCGCGCAGCAGGCCACGGTGGCGCGTTTTGCCGCCCATGGCATCGACCCCGGCCGGATACTGGTCGAAGGCTTTACGCCACGTGCCGACTATCTGGCAAACTATCAACGGGTCGACATTGCACTGGACCCCTTCCCATTTCCCGGCGGCACCACAACGGTCGAAGCTTTATGGATGGGCGTGCCGGTCTTGACTCGGCGCGGCAATCGATTTTTATCGCATGCCGGCGAGAGTTTGCTGCATACGGCCGGACTCGATTCATGGATTGCCGATGACGACGATGATTATGTCGCGAAAGCCCAGGCTTATGCCCACGACCGTGTGGGCTTGGCCGCGTGCCGCGCCGGTTTGCGGCAGCAATTGGTGGCGTCGCCGCTATGCGATGCCACGCGCTTTGCCGGGCATCTCGATGCCGCACTGCATGACATGTGGCAGCAGGCACTAAACCATGAGTAAAGAAGCGTCGCCGGCGTCATCGCAAGCCTCCCTGACGGCTCAATTGCAGCAGGCTGCGGCCTTGCATCAGCAAGGACAGCTGGTGCAGGCCGACGGCTTGTACGCGGAAATTCTGCGGCTGCAACCCGAGTATTTCGATGCCTTGCATCTGGCGGGGATCTGCGCGATGCAACAAGGGCAGGCTGCGCGCGCCGTCGATTTCCTGACGCGTGCGATTGCCCTGAATACCGACAACTCGGCGGCTTATGCCAATTTTGGGGTAGCGCTGCGCGCACTGGGTCGCCTCGAAGCCGCGCTGGACAGTTATCGGCAAGCGCTGCTGCTGGCGCCCGGCGACACCGAAATACTCTTGAATCAAGCCTTGGTACTGCGCGATCTGCGGCGCGATCAGGAGGCGTTGAATAATTACGAGCGAGTGCTCGCAGCCGACCCGGATCATCTCGCGGCGCTCTGGTATCGCGGCTTGGTATTGCGCGAAATGAAACGCTTTGACGAGGCGCTCGCAAGCTACGATCGAGCCCTGACGCGCGCTCCGCAGCACGCTTTGTTGCAAGCAAGTCGCGGCACGGTATTGCGCGATCTGCGCCGTTATCCGGAGGCTTTGGCAGCGCTCGAACAGGCACTCACTGCCTTGCCCGATTATGCCGATGCCTGGTCCAATCATGGCGCTGTATTGGCCGATCTGAATCGGCATGCCCAGGCATTGGAGAGTTACGCGCGGGCGCTGGCAATTCAAGCCGACCACAAGGAAGCCGGCTTGAATCGCGCCAATGCGCTGCGCTATCTCGGGCAATATGAAGCCGCACTGGCGGCATACGATAGCGTCCTGCAGCATCACCCTAAGTATGCGGATGCCCACCTGTATCGCGGCCTGACGCTGATGGAGCTGGGGCGCTATGAAGATGCACTGGCCGCTTATGCACGCGCCTTGGCGATCCGCCCGGAGCATGCCGAAGCCCGTTGGAACGATGCGCTATGCCGCCTGCTGCTGGGCGATTTCGCCGCGGGCTGGCGGGAATACGAAGCGCGCTGGGATAGCCGGCGACTGAATGTGCCGCGGCGCATCTTCCCTCAAGCACTGTGGCTGGGCGCCGATGAGTTACAGGGCAAGCGGCTCTTGATCCATGCCGAACAGGGGTTTGGCGACACCTTGCAGTTTTGCCGCTATGTTGCGCTGCTGGCGGGCCGTGGTGCCGAAATCATTGTCGAAGTTCAGCCCGAGCTGAAACACCTGCTGCACAGCCTGGCGGGCATCGACCGCTTACTGGCCCAGGGCGAAACCTTGCCGCCATTCGATCTGCAATGCCCGATGCTGAGCCTGCCGTTGGCCTGCGGAACGACACTGCAGACGATACCTGCGAACGTGCCCTATCTGGGCGTCGACCCGGCACGGCTTGACTACTGGACAGCACAGCTTGAGATCGGGGCAGGCGTCTTTGCCGATGGGGGAGAGCCGACGCGCGCCATTCCGCGTATCGGCCTGGCTTGGCGCGGTAGCGGTTCGCAGACTAACGATCCGCGTTTTTTGCCTTTTTCTTGCATTGCTCCGTTACTGAAGCTGCCTGCGCAGTTTGCCTGCCTGCATCTCGACACGCATTCCGACGATACGGTATTGCAGGCCGAGTACCCGGCGATGCAATGTTTTGGCCCGCAGCTCAAAAACTTCTCGGAAACCGCCGCGCTGATTGCCGGGCTCGATCTGGTGATTACCATCGACACCGCCGTCGCCCATCTGGCCGGCGCACTCGGCAAGCCGGTGTGGATTTTGCTGCCGTTTAATGCCGATTGGCGCTGGCTGACGGGGCGCTCGGATAGCCCGTGGTATCCGAGCGCACGGCTCTTCCGCCAGCAAATTCCGGGCGCTTGGCCCGAAGTGGTCGCGGCCGTTGCCGCTGAACTATCAGGTTTCCTGAATAAACCGTAAGAGCTGCAGCCGATCCCGCTTCAGTTACCGGCCAGGATCGGCCCCAAGCCGTCAAGCAACGGTTGCAGGACAGAAGCCTCGGGCTGCCAGCGAGTCAGTGCATGCCGATACAGCGGCTGACGGACTTGTGCCGCGCTGGAGGTGCCCACCGCGCGCTGGGTTCGATGAAATGCAGTGCACGCGTCGTCCCATGGCAAGCCGCAGTGATCGAGCATGCGGCGTGCCTGGGCGTCAAAATCGGTAACCAGTTCTTCGTATTGGATTTCCAGCATCACGCCTGGCGGCAGTACCGCCCGCCAATGTGCCATTAAGGCATCGTAAGCCCGGTAATAACGGCCGAGTTCGCCAAGTTCGTAACTGAATGGCGCTTCGTCGAACATCTTCGAGAAGCAGGACAAGCAGGTTTCGATCGGCGCGCGCCGGCTGTGGATAAAACGCGCGTTGGGCAAGGCCAGATGTATCAGGCCGATATGAATAAAGTGCAGCAGCGATTTATCGACGATGCGGCGATGGCTCTCTTCGACTCCGGCAACTTCGGCCAGACGTGTCAGATAAGCATGGCCGATCTGCTCGAATTGTTCTATCGGCAGGCTCGCCAAGCTTTGAAGTTCGCCCTGGCCGGGGTAACGTTCGGCGACGAATTGACTGACGGCATTGACGAACTCGCGGCGTTCGCCGATACCGAATACCTGCGGGTGACTGGATAAAATCTGCTCGATCAGGGTAGAGCCTGAACGCGGCATGCCGACCACAAAAATCGGCGCCTCGGAAGGGTCGCCGGCGCCTTGCCTGAGCTGTAGGAATTCTGCCGTGAAGGTGTTGCGATACCACTCCAACAAAGCGAGTGTGGCTTGCTCCGGGTAATGTATGCGCTGACGCTGCAGTGCATTGGCTTGCAGGTATTGGGCGAACGATTGCTCATGCCGGCCGAGATTGGCGAGTGCCTCGCCCATGGCGAAATGCAAACCTATCCTATCGTCGGGAGACAGTGCCTCGGGTTTCCGGGCCAAGCTTTCCATCGCGACAAAATACGGATCGTCGGCCGGCAAAGGGCCGGCTTGAACCAGATTGCGGTAGTAGCTGCCATTTTCCGGCGCGCAATCGATGGCGCGGCGATAAGCGGCTTGTGCTTCCTGGAGCCGTCCCAGGCCGGTCAAGGTCACGCCCAGATTGTTCAAGGCATGCGCATAGGCGGGCTTGAGTTGCAAGGCATGCTCGATGTTCAGCAGTGATTCCTGGTAGCGATTCAGGTCGCGTAGTACGGTGCCGCAGCCATTCAATGCCTCGGCAAAATCAGGTTTGAGGCGCAGCGCCAGTTGATAGCTGGAGAGCGCGTCATGATGCCGCCGCAGGTGCTGTTGTACGCTGCCGCGGTTCGCGAGCGCTTCGGCGGAATCGGGTTTGAGGCGCACGGCATGCTCGTAACTGGCGAGCGCGGCTTCGAAGTGCGTCATCTCGCGCAGGACATTACCGTGATTGATCCAGGCTTCGAAGGCCTCGGGCTTGATGCGCAAGGCCTGCTCGTAGCTCAGCCTGGCGGCATCGTATTGCTGCAGATCCTGCAGAGCATTGCCGCGGTTATAGTAGGCATGAGCGTGATCGGGCTTGAGCCGGATTGCCGCATCGTAACTGGCAATGGCCTCCGTATAGCGCTGCAGGTCGCGCAGCACATTGCCGCGGTTGTTGAGGGCACTGACGTAATCGGGTTTGATTGCCAGAGCTTGATCGAGACAACTCAAGGCGGCCTGCGGATCATGCAAGTCGCGCAGCAAGTTGCCGAGGTTGTTGAGGGCCTCGATATGCTGTGGATCGTGTTCCAGGGCGCGCTGGTAACTGCGCCGCGCATCGGCGTAGTGCTGCTGCGCCTGTTGGGCGAGACCGAGATTCGCGTACGGTGCGGCCATGCCGGGGTTGACGCGGATCGCGTGCGAAATGAATTCGATCGCCCGGCCGTAATTTCCGGATTGATATTCGGCGATACCCAGCAAATGCAGGGCATCGAAATGCTCGGGTTGGCTGCGTAAGATTTTTTTGTAGAGTGCCTGGGCTTGCAGCGTGTCGCCATGCTGATGGTATTCGAGCGCGCGTTTCAGCCTGGCCAGGTCGAGCCGAGATTCTCGGCGTGAAGACCGGTGCGACGAGTGACGATTGGGATGGGGAGGGCCTTGTTTCATGACGCTACTATTTCTGCTGTGTACTGCATCTGCTCCGATCTCGCTCGATTGACGCAACCAGAATAAACGCGCTCGCGGCAAACTGGATTACGTCAAAGCGTCGGAAGGTTACCGAAAATTACCATGCGACGGAAATGCCGGCGCAAGCCCTGCGAAATCGGGGCAAGCTTTGCGTCGAGCGTACCTCACTGCCCTGTGTCGCTATCGATATTACGCCTGGGCTCGAATCAGCGCAGGTTTATGGCACACCCAGGGATGCCGCGACTTGGGCAATGGCGTCGCGCCAATCCCCCGCGGCGGTCTGGCGAATCAAGCGCATGCCGGGGTACCAGGGCGTATCGGCGCGCGCCAGCAACCAGCGGAAATCCGGGTCATGGGGTAACAGCAGCGTGGTCGGTTTGCCCATGGCGCCGGCCAAATGGGCGCCCGAGGTGTCGACGGTAATCACCCGGTCGAGGCAAGCCAGCAAGGCCGCGGTATCGGAGAAATCACGCAAATCTTCAGCAAAAGCCAGCAGCGGCAAGCTTTCCAGGGCCGCGCGATCGGTCTCGCGGATATCATTTTGTAAGCTGACGAAAGTAGCGTCGGCCGAGAACCAAGGGGCGAGTTGCGCCAAGGGAATCGAGCGCTTGCGGTCATTGCTATGTAGCGCATTGCCCGACCAAATCAGGCCGATCAAAGGCCGTCGGTACGATGCCAGGCGCTCTCGCCAAAGCGCGATTTTGGCCGGGTCCGCATGCAGGTACGGGATTTCTGCCGGCACGCTGTCCAGCTCGGTATGAAAGGCCAGCGGCAAGCTAAGCAGTGGACAATGGTAGTCGAAGGGCGGTAATGCTTCGCCCGCCGTCAATAGCTGGGCAACATCGCGGAACTGTTCCAGCAAAGGCCGGAGTGCCGCCGGCACTTCCAGCAGGATGCGTCCCCCGCGTGCCGCTACCAGGCTGACATAGCGGCAAAACTGCAAGGTGTCGCCCAAGCCTTGCTCCGCGTGCAGCAAGATAGTTTTGCCCTGCAAGGGCGTAGCGCCGTTCCAGAGCGGCGCGGCAAACTCGCGGCGGCCGGCTTGTAACGATGGTACTTGCCAGCGCCATTCGTATTCCCGCCAGCCGTTCGCAAAGTCGCCCAGCAACAAGCGACACAAGCTGGCATACCAATGCGCCTGGGCGTAGTCCGGCTGCATCTGCACGGCGTCCTGGAAGCCGGCCAGAGCCTCGTCATAACGCCCGAGCTGCTGTAATGCCAGGCTGCGATTGGTCAAGGCCGCGGCATCGGCAGGCGCCAGTCGCCGGGCTTGCTCATAACTATCGAAGGCCGCTTGGGTTTGTCCGAGGTCGAGCAAGGCGTTGCCGCGATTGTTTAGGGCTGCGATGGAATCCGGCTTGAGTTGCAGCGCTTGCTCGCAACTGAGTAGGGCTTGCTCGGGGCGCCTCAGGTCGCGCAAGGCGTTGGCGCGATTATTCAGTGCTTCCACCGCTTGGGGATGGATCGCCAGGGCACGCTCGACACAGGCCAGCGCTTCGTCGGGGCGCCGCAAATCGCATAAGGCGCTGCCGCAGTTGCTCCAGATTTGCGCATCGTCGGGCTGGAGTTGCAGTGCCTGTCGATAGCTGGCGAGCGCTTGCTCGGGGCGTTGCAGGTCGCGTAAGACATTGCCGCGATTGTTCAGCGCCTCGACATAGGCGGGCGATAACAGCACGGCGCGCTCCAGGCTTTCCAGGGCTTCGGGGTAGCGCTGCAGCTCGCGCAGCGTCGCACCGCGATTGTTCAGCGCCGCGACAAAATCCGGCTGCAAGGTGAGTGCTCGCTCGAAACTGGCGAGTGCGAGCGCATGACGGCCCATCTCGCGCAGTACCGTGCCGCGATTATTCAGCGCCTTGGGGTAGTCCGGCCGCAGCTGTAGAGCTTGTTCGTGACTGCTCAGCGCCGCTTCATTGCGTCCCAGCGCCTGCAAGGCCACGCCGCGATTCGTCAGGGCTTCGGCGGAGTCGGGCTTGAGCGCCAGCAGGCGCTCGAAATCGGCCAGGGCGGCGTCCGCCAAGCCCATGTCGTTGAGCGTATTGCCGCGATTATTCAGCGCTTCAAGATGCCGGGGGTCGAGCTGCAGAGCCTGGTTGAAACTGTGCAATGCTGCGTCGGGCTGCTGCAATGCCTGGAACGCCAGGCCCAGGTTCGAATACGGCGTGGCTTGTTCCGGCTGGAGCCGGATGGCGCGTTGTATCAATTCGACCGCGCTGCCCGCTTGCCCGGTTTGATAGTGGATCACGCCCAGCAAATGGAGTGCGACGAAATTATCCGGGACCAGTTTTAGTACGTCCAGATAGCCGGCCATGGCAGCGCTCAGTTCGCCTTGAGCGTGCCAGGCGGTCGCCTGCTGCAACTTGCTTGCGGCAAGCGCCGCCTGCTGGGCCGACGCCGGAGGTAAGGTCGAACCTGGTTTGCCTGCACCCATGATGATTAATGCCGCATTCGATTTTTACTTAAGGGACAACCCAGGTTGCGAGACTTAAGGTCCCACGTGCCGCTGTAGATGTCTGCGCCGGCTTTTGCCGATATTTTATGTCTGAGGCGCAGTATGCACGAAGCATACGCGGTTTTGTGCCGAATCAAATTGAGCTGTATCGCGGCTTTTATCCACTTGATTTATCTTGGTTGACGCAAGTTATGTTCTAAATCATATTGATGCGGCTGCGCGAATTCAAGCACGGTAAGCGTAAATACAATCCTATAAGGAACGCGAGATGTGGGAAAACAGACACAATTTGGTTTCACGCAAAGACGGTAGCCTGCGACGTATCCTGGCGTGCGCGTTGACCTGCGCCGCGGTTTCCACGGCATGGGCCGCCGGCCCGCCGGTTGCTGTGCAAAAGCCCGTTACGGAAACTTTTTTCGGCACTCAGGTGACCGATCCTTACCGTTGGCTGGAGGATTCCAAATCAACGGAATTCCAAACATATATGAAACAGCAGTCGGTTTGGACGCGTAATACGCTGGACCAAATCCCCGGTCGTGACGCGCTCGAAAAGCGCATCGTCGCACTCGATAATACGGCTACCCTGATTCGCGATATGCAATTCGCCGGGCGCGATTATTTTTATTTGAAGAGCAAACCCGGTGCAAAAAGCTATGCACTGGTGATGCGTGAGGGCGAGTCGGGCAAGGAGCATATCCTGGTCGATCCCGAGACACTGGGCAGCCAAGGTACGCATATTTCGATCGACTACTTTCAGCCTTCGCTGGACGGCAGCCTGGTGGCGTATGCACTTTCTGCCGGCGGCTCCGAGCAAAGCACCTTGCATGTGTTGACCACGGCGACCGGCAAAGATTTGCCGGACCTGATCGATCGCACCAATTTCGGCGAAGTGAGCTGGAGCGAAGACGGCAAATCCTTCTTTTACAATCGTTTGATCAAACTGGCAGCGGGTCAGGCCGCCACCGATAAATACAAAAACAGCATCGTCTATCTGCATGTACTAGGACAAGACCCGCAGACCGATAAGCCGGTGCTCGGCAGCGGTTTGAATCCGCATGTCAAAGTGGCTGACACCGAGATTCCAAACGTCGACATTACGCCCGGATCGAAATTTGCTCTGGGAGTCTTGGTGAATGGCGTGCAAAACGAGTTGACGGTTTATATCGCGCCGCT
>Ga0302220_10001154_pt1 | contig 20897 bp, 16 predicted proteins | sample II_Palsa_E1_3_FD_194572 | JGI IMG/M metagenome (GOLD analysis project Ga0302220, IMG submission 194572) | Peat permafrost microbial communities from Stordalen Mire near Abisko, Sweden - II_Palsa_E1_3 | ecosystem: Environmental > Terrestrial > Soil > Palsa > Peat permafrost | place: Sweden...
CGGCGGCGATGGCGGCCAGCACGTCCAGCCTGGCCGCCCGGCGGGCGGGCCAGCTGGCGGCGACCAGACCGAGCAGCGCGGCGATCAGGACGAAGAGCAGCAGGCTGGGCACCGGCACCACGGTGTCGGTAATGCCCTGCTGCTTCAGCGAGGAGACCAGTGCGAGGCCCAAGCCGGTGCCGATGATGATGCCGATGATGGCGCCGAAGATGGCCAGGATCACCGCCTCGGCCCGGATCATGGTCCGGACCTGCCGCCGAAGCATGCCGATCGCGCGGAGCAGGCCGATCTCGCGGGTCCGTTCGAACACCGAGAGCATGAGCGTGTTCACGATCCCGATGAGCGCGACGAGTACGGCCAGGGCGAGCAGGGCGTAGATCAGTCCGAGCAGCCGGTTGACGCTGGCCGTCTGGGCCTGCTCGAACTGGGCCCTGGTCTGGACCTGGACGTTGGGGTACGGGGCCAGGGCGTTGTTAACGGCCTGGCCCACAGCGGCGCTGCCGTTGGTGCGCAGCAGGACGGCACCGGGATCCGGGTGAGCGTAATGGGAAAGGAAGAGCCCGTCGCTGACGAGGAAACTCAGGATCACGGTGTTGGCCTGGTAGATCCCGCCGATGCGCAGGGCGGACGAGCCCGTCTTGGCGAACTTCACCGGCACCGTGTCGCCGACCGACAGGTGCTTCGACGTCGCGGTCGTGGAGTCGATGAGCAGCTCGCCCTGGCTCAGGGCGGCCGGGCTGCCCGCCGTCATGCGCAGGATGAGCGTGTCGGCCAGACGGGCGGTCGATACCCCGGTGAGCGTGGACAGCGCGCCGTCGAACTCGAACTGTGACCGGTAGACGACCGTGCTCGCGGTGACACCCGGCACGGCCGACGCTGCGGCGGATGCCGCCGAACTCAGCTGCCCGGAACTGGCCGACACGAGGAGGTCGGCGCTGATGGCCTGATCCACGCTGCTGGTGGTGGACCGCGAGAGCGAGGCACCGAACACGTCCATCGCGGCGACCAGGGCCAGGCCGACCATCAGCGCCGCGGCCGTCTGGGCGGTGCGCAGCGGGCTGCGCATGGAGTTCTCACGCCCGAGCTTGCCTGGTTCCCCGAGCAGCCGGGCCAGCGGACGGCCGATCGCGCCGGAGACCGGCCGCGCGACCGCGGGGGAGAGCATGGCGGCGCCGACGAAGATGCCCACCGCGCCCACGCCGACCAGCTGGATGGCCGGCTTGGCCAGCCCGATGGCCAGCATGATCACGCCGGCCAGGGCCAGTCCGGCGCCCCAGGCGAACCGGCGCCGGGGCGAGACGTCGCTGTCAGACCGGCGGTCGTCGAGCGCGGCGACCGGGGGGATGCGGACGGCACGCCGGGCCGGGCCGATCGCGGAGACCACCGTGACGCCGACGCCCACGGCCAGCCCCACCACGACGGTGCGCGCCCCGAACACCAGCGATCCCAACGGCAGCGCGACCCCGAACGCGCGTAGCAAGGCCTCGAGTCCGACCGCGGCCAGCACGCCGAGGCCGAGCCCGATCACCGACGAGACGAGCCCCACGGCAGCCGCCTCCGCGAGCACGGAACGGAACACCTGACGGCGGCTCGCGCCGACGATCCGCAGCAGGGCCAGCTCCCGCGTCCGCTGCCCGACGATGATCGAGAACGTGTTGAAGATGGTGAACGCGCCGACGAACAGGGAGATGAACGCGAACACCAGCAGCGCCGTGTCGAAGAAGGAGAGCGCCTGGTCGACGGAGTTCGTCTCCTCGCTGACCACGGTCTGCCCGGTGACCACCTCCGCGCCCGGGGGCAGGACTCTGGCGATGGCCCGCTGCAGCGCGGCCTTGCTGGCGGCCGGGGCGGCCACCACGTTGATGTCATCGAGCTGGCCGACCTCCTGGATCCCCTGCTGCGCGGCCGGGAGGGTGAACGCGGCCAGGGTCGATCCGGCGAGGTTGTTAGCCGTGCCGAACTGGGCGATGCCGCTGATGGTAAAGATCCGGGACGACGCGGCAAACAGGATGCGGACCCGCTGCCCCACGGTGAAGTGGTCGCCCTGCGCCGTCCCAGCGTCCATCACCACGTCGTCCGAGGTCACCGGCGGGCGGCCCGCGATCAGGTGCAGGCTGGAGATCTGCTGATCCGGGTCGAAGTTGACGCCGAGGGTCGGCTCGCCGCCGTTCTCGATCGCCTTGCCATCGGGGGCGACGAACTGGGCGTAGCCCTCGACCTCGCCCTCGGCGGCCGCGACGCCGGGCACGGCACGGACCGTGGCCAGCAGCGACTCGGGCAGCTCGTTGCGCGCCGCGTTCGCGCCGCTGCCGAGCTGGGCGACCCCGCGGACCTGGAAGTCGATCTTGTCGTAGATGTTGCCGAACAGTTCGGTGAACGTGTTGTGCAGGGTGTCGGTCAGGACGAACGTCCCGGAGATGAAGGTGACGCCGAGCACGATGGCCAGCGCGGTCAGCGCCAGCCGGAGCTTGTGGGCCAGCAGGCCCTTGATCGTCACGGTGCGCATGTCAGGCCCCCAGGGTCCGCATCCGCTCGAGCACGGAGTCGGCGGTGGGCTGCTGGAGTTCGCCCACCACGGCCCCGTCGGCCAGGAACACGACCCGGTCCGCGTACGCGGCCCCGCGCGGGTCGTGCGTCACCATCACGATCGACTGGCCGAGCTCGGTCACCGACCGGCGCAGAAAGGCGAGCAGGTCCGCGGAGGCGTTGGAGTCCAGGTTGCCCGTGGGCTCATCGGCGAAGATGAGGTCCGGCCGGTTGATCAGCGCCCGGGCGCACGCGACGCGCTGCTGCTGGCCACCCGACAGCTCACTGGGACGGTGCGCCAGCCGGTCGCCGATGCCCAGCTGTTCCACCAGGTAATCGAGCCACTCCCGGTCGACCTTCGCACTTGCTAGGGCAGCGGGCAGGGTGATGTTCTCGGATGCGGTTAGCGTCGGGATGAGGTTGAAGGACTGGAAGACGAAGCCGATCCGGTCGCGCCGCAGCCGGGTCAGCCCGGCGTCGTCCAGGGTCCCGATATCCACGCCGCTCACGAACGTCCGCCCGGACGTCGGCCGGTCCAGTCCCGCCATGCAGTGCATGAGCGTCGACTTCCCCGAGCCGGACGGGCCCATGACGGCCGTGAACCGGCCGCGGCCGAACGTGACCGTGACGCCGGCCAGGGCGTGCACGGCGGCCTGCCCGGTCCCGTACGTCCTGCTCAGGGCCACCGAATGCGCGGCCGGCGCATCCTGAGACGTAACTACCATCGCGTCTCCCCGTAGTTCCGAAGAGGCACCTGCACCTCGATCAGCGCCGGCATCCGCTCATCCTTCTGGCTCCGGGCTGGGGTGTCCCTGAGTACCTCGAGCGTCCCAGCCGTGCACCGGGCGTGCATCGGCCGGCTAGCCGGTTCACCGGCTGAACCGCAACATGGGTCAGACGGCTGAGCCCGTCCACCGATCGGCTGACCGCGACCTGTCGGCGGCTCAGCGCCCGAAACGGATACGGCGCCACTGGCCGGCTGCGAACGGCGTGCTCGGCCCAGGCTCGCGGGTCGGCGCAAAGCTCGTAACGGTCGTCGGCCCACGGGAGATCGTGCACAAGCTCTTCCGGCATCCGCCTGGGTTGGCCGTCACCGGGACATCCCGCCATGCTCTGAGACTGTGTGGGACTCGCGGGACGATTCTGCTGGCGTTGCTGGGTGCCTGGCCCAGAGGCCGCACGCGGCTTCGAACTCCACACCGGAGGGGCCTGCGGCTAGTGCCCGCCGTCAACTGCTGGCTCACGGCCATGGCGATTGTCTGGTCATCGACCCGGGCCAGTAGGTCTTGCAGTGACGGGTCGTTCTGCCGGGCGGCCCGGTCGCGGACCCCGGTCGCGGTGTCTGGGCCATCACCCCACCGGTTGGCCACGCAGTTTGTGATCGTCTTGGCCCGGCGGTGCCCGGGGGTGAGCCACTCGCCAGTTCGGGCGCCGGTTGCTGCCCCGGAGACGATCCGCCCCCGCTTCTGGCGCTTAGGGCCGCGAGCCGTGGCCGCGTGGCCGGCCGCCAAGTGATCTCCGGCGGCCAGTTCTGCCCACAGCCCGTCATCGATGCCGAAGAGGGACTCGACGGCCAGATGCGGAAGGTCATGGACGACATGAACGGGCCCGCGCCGGGTCACCCCGGCAACCGTCAGCCAGGCACGGTCGCGGTCGCCCGGCCAAGCGGCCTTGACCAGGGTTACCTCCATCCCCGGCGAGCTCATCCGGGCACAACGCGGATGCCGTGACGCTCACCGATCCGGGTGCGCTCATCGTCGCCGGAAGCAGCGTTGATCTCGCGGAAGTAGTCTTCGATGCCGCCCGGGACGGCGATCAGCAGCAGCCGGGCGGCAGGGCCCGCGGCCCAGAACCGGTGCGGGAGGCCGCGGGACACCCGCTGACAAGAGCCCGGACTCACATCAGACGCTAAGCCGCCGTTCGGCGCCATAAGCCGAGGCGGAGCCGATGATCCCCGCACCATGCCTAGCGGGGCGCTCTGTGCGCCAACAAGGCGAGACGCGGACGGGCCTGAGTGCGAGCGACGACGGTCAAGAGCACATCCCGACGATGAGATCACGGCCGTTCACCGAGTTTCTGCACAAAACTGACGCCGTCACCGATGGGAATCAGAACCACTTCCACGCGGGGATCGGCTGCGATCACCTCATTGAGGGAACGGATCGCTGCGACGTCCTCGTCGTCGGCAAGATCGCCTACGACATGGCCACCCTGGAGCATGTTGTCCAGGAGTATCAGGCCTCCCGGCCGCAGGCGGGCCAGCACCTGCTCGTAGTACTGGGCATAGCCGGTCTTGTCGGCATCGATGAACGCGAAGTCGAACTGCTCGCCGGGCGGCAGCGAGCGGAGGGTTTCCAGACCCGGGCCGACCCGGAGCTCGATCCGGTCGGCCACCCCGGCTCTCTCCCACGCCGCGCGGGCGATCGACGTCCACTCCACGCTGACGTCGCAGCACAGCAGGCGGCCACCGGGACCCAGGCCCCGCGCCACCGCCAGCGCCGAATAGCCGGTGAACGTGCCGATCTCCACCGCGCGCGTCGCTCCCATGGCCCGGACCAGCATCTCCATCAGCACCGCTTGGTCATCGCCGATCTGCATTCCCGCGGCGCGACCGGTCTTCTCCTGCGTTATGCGCTGCAGCTCGAGCTGGTCAGCCTCGGGCGGGGTGGAATGCGCTGCTGAGTAGTCATCGATCACTGCATCAATGAACTGGCTCCGCCTGCGAGCGGCCGGTGGGGTCATTTCCGTCCTTCTTCTTCCTTCCAGGCTGCCACTTGGCTGAGGTCCACATCCTCTCATCATCGATCCCCGCACTTGCCCCGCCTGGCGATCAGACCATTACCTCAAGACGGCATCGTTGAAGAGCGCAGAGCCGGCCGATCTGCTTATTACTGTGCGAGTGGTGTCGGCGGTGCCGCTGGTAAGGACTCCAGGTAGCGGAGGACGGCAAGTACCCGGCGTGGCATGCCGGGCACCGCTGGAGGACCAGTTCTATGGGGAGCGTGGCGGGCGGCTGCGCGACCCGTTCGGCCAGCAGTGGATGATGAGCCAGCACATCGAGGATGTCCCGGCCGAGGAAATGGCCCGCAGGCAGCGGCGATTATTCTGGCCGGCAGCCCGCGCAAGCGCCGTCCGGAGCCAGGTCCAGCATGTCCGGGGAGACGCCGATTGCGATGAGCCGGTACCCGGCGGCCAGGAGGTGGTGGGTCAGTGCCTCGCTGCCGCAGCGGCTACCGGCGCAGGTAGGTCAGGACCGCCAGGACCCGGCGGTGATCTTCCGCCGCGGGCAGCAGGGCGAGCTTGCTGAACAGGTTCCCGATGTGGGTCTCGACGGTTTTGGGTGACATGTACAGCTGGCCCGCGATGGCGTGGTTGGAGCGGCCCTCGGCCATCAGGGCTAGCACGGCCAGCTCGCGCTCGGTGAGCGTCTGCAGGGGGCTGTCCCGCCGGGGCCGGGTGACCAGCCGGGACACCACCTCCGGGTCGATCACCGACTCGCCCGCGGCCACCCGCCGGATCGCGTCGGTGAACTGGGCGATGTCCGCGACCCGTTCTTTGAGCACGTACCCGATCCCGCGCGGATCGTCGGCCAGCAGCTCGAACAGGTGCTCGGTCTCGACGTGCTGTGATACCACGATCACGGCGGTGCCTGGCCACCTGCGGCGGATCTCCAGTGCGGCCTGCAGGCCCTCGGTCGTCTGGGTGGGTGGCATCCGGATATCTGCAAGCACGACATCCGGGTGCAGTGCGGGGACCAGATGTAGCAGCTGTGCCGCGTCCCCGGCCGTGCCCGCCACCTCCAGGCCCGCGTCGGTCAGCACCCGGCGCAGGCCCTCGCGCAGCAGCACCGCGTCCTCGGCGATGACGACGCGCAGCGCGGCGCGGGCCCGCGCCGCAGGCCCGGCAGCCTCGGGATCCGGGGTCACGGACACGGGATGTCCGCTTCCAGGCGGGTCCCGGACCCGGGCGGGCTGTCCACCCGCAGCACGCCGCCCGCCGACGCCACCCGGTCGGCCAGGCCACGCAACCCCGATCCCTTCTCGGTCCGGGCGCCCCCGGCCCCGTCGTCGCTGACCTCGACCACGAGCCGGCCAGGCCGCTTGCGGATCGTCACCTCGGCTCCGCTGGCCATCGCGTGCTTGGCCACGTTGGCCAGCGCCTCGGAGACGACGAAGTACGCGGTGGCCTCGATCGCCGTCGGGAACCGGCCGTCCGGCACCGCGATGATCGTGGTGGCCACGGGTGAGCGCTCGACGAGCGCCTGGATCGCCCCGGTCAGTCCGGTCTCGGTCAGGACCGCGGGATGGATCCCGCGGGCCAGCTCCCGCAGCTCGGTCAGCGCCTCCCGGGCTTCCTTGCTGGCCGACTCGATCAGCGACCCTAGCTCCGGATCCGCCGACGCCGCCTGATGGCGGGCCATCGTCAGGGCCAGGCTCAGCGTCACCAGCCGCTGCTGCGCGCCGTCGTGCAGGTCGCGTTCCAGCCGGCGGCGCTCGGCGTCCCCGGCCTCGACGATCCGCTCCCGGGAGGCACGGACCTGCTCAAGCTGGGCCTGCACCTCGGCCTGCAGCCTCGTGTGCTCCAGGGCCATGCTCGCCGCCGCGGCGGTCAGCCTGATCAGCTGCGGCTCGAGCTTCAGGCCCTCGTCGTAGACCAGGACCGCCTCGTCCGAGCCCGCTACTGGCATCACGGCCCGTCCCGGATCCGGCTGGGCCACCTCGATGATCTGGCCCGCGGTGTCTAGGTAGCCCATCCCATCCGGCTGCCGGAACGCCAGCTGCAGCGTCGAATCACCCAGCGCCCGGGCCAGCGCGTCTCGGAGCCGGCCGGGCGCGGCTCCAGGCTCCAGGTCGACGATCGCGGCGCCGAGCGCGCCGCCCGCCGTCCGCGCCCGCACGGTGCTGATCACGAACAGGGCCGGGCCCGCCAGCAGCACCAGCGGGGCGAGGCCGAAGCTGACCAGGCCGGAAAGAGGAGCATGTTGAGATTCCCGGTCAGGATCTGCTCCGCCCCGACCGCGACGCCGATCCACACTAGCGGGACCATGGCCCGCCGGGACCAGCCGCGCGCCGACCGCCAGTGGCGCACGATAAGGACTACCACGATGCCGGTGAGCAGGTGCCCGACGGACCCGCTGATCGTGTTGACCGCGTTCCAGGCCGGCCGGGAACCGGCGCCGATCAGCAGCACGTTGGCCGGGCAGGTGGCGTTGCAGCCGATGAACGCCGGATTCCAGAACATCATCCCGGCCAGGCCGAAGCCGACGCCCGTCACGTACTCAGCGATGATCACCCCGCGCTCGAATCCCGAGCGGAGCTCCCCGGTGGGCCAGGCCAGGCCCAGGTGGGCGAGGGCGGCACCGTGGAGACCCTCGCTCAGGTTCCCGATCGTGAACGCGACCGGATTCGCCAGGTTGACCAGGATGTACGGCACCAGGTAGAGGTAGCCGACGATGCTGAACAGCAGGCCCAGCCGGCTGGCCGGCCACCGCATCCAGGCGGCTATCCCGGCCACCAGGAACGACACCCCGATGACCTCGTAGCAGATCAGAATCGGCACGTAGTCAGATGACGGGGGCCAGCCCGACCAGGCCAGGCTGCCCGCCGTGGCGATCGCGCCCGCGATCAGCGCGGCCAGCAGTCGGCGGTTCACGGCACGTCCCGGGCCAGGAACCAGCGCAACGCCGCGCCGGATAGCTGATCCTTGGGCAGGAAGCCGGCGGCCGGGCTGGCCGCGATCCGCCCGCCGTAGTCGCGCGCCTCGCGGGTCGAGGTCAGCACCACGACCGGAGCCGGGTCCCCGGCCGGGGCCGCGGCCAGCCGCCTGGCCACCTCGAAGCCGTCGAAGTCCGGCAACTGGATGTCGAGCAGTACCAGGCCCGGCCGGATCGTCCGGGCCGCCTCGGTGGCCTCCGCGCCGGTGGTCGCCTCTGCGACCGTGAAGCCGGCGGCCTCGAGCATGCCCCGGGCAAAGGTCCGGAATCCGTCGTGGTCGTCGACGATCAGGATCGCCGCGGATGGCTGCACGCGTCCAGTCTGACACCGAGCCCGGGCCCTGGTATCGGGGCAAACCCTGACCGCCTTTCCGGGCTGGCCCCCCCGGAAGCCAGGGCGCGGCCCGATTCGGCGAGCTGCGGACATTCCTAACGTCGGCCTTGCCGGGCATCGGTAATCCCGGTCCGAGCGGAAGGACGCGGCAATGAATCACACCGGAAGATCTCGGCGAGTCCGGAGGACCCTGCCGCTGACCGCTGTGACTGCCCGTGCTTCCTGGGTACCCGCGCAAATAGACGCCGGCCGGGCGTGTGATGACTCTGTGGTCGCCGGGTGGGTAGCCCGCGCCAGAGGCGGTGACGAACAGGCGTGGGACGCGCTCGTCGAGCAGTACGCCCCGTTGATCTGGTGGATCTGCCGCAGGTACCGGCTCGGCCGTGACGACGCCGACGATGTCGGGCAGAGCGTCTGGATGCGCCTGGTGGACCAGCTGGATAAGATCCGCGATCCGGCCGCGCTGCCTGGGTGGCTCGCTACCACCACCCAGCGGGAGTGCTGGCGCGTCGTGGGCGCGGCACGCGGACCGAACGCGGTTGTCTGCGCACTCGACGCCGAGACCGTACCGGACGGGCAGGCCAGAGTGGTCGAGCAGGAACTGCTCGCGGCCGAGTGCCGTGCGGCACTGCGCGAGGCGTTCGCTCATCTGCCACCGGAAGGCCAGCGGCTGATCGCCATGCTCGTCGCGGACCCGCCGGTGCCGTATGCCGAGATCAGCGTGAGGCTGGGCATACCTATCGGCAGCATCGGCCCGACCCGGAGCCGCTGCCTGGACAGGATGCGCCGCTACCCGGCCATCGCGGCGCTGATCAATGCCGAGTCAGGCTTCGCCCCGGCCACTCACGGCCTCGGTCAGCTGAACCCCTGCAGCCGGTCTTCCGGGTGATGCCCGCCGCAGCGGCAGCCGGCATCGTCCTCGTCATACCAGTCACTAGGATGCCCCGGCTCCTCGCCAGCGCAACCAGTTCGGTACCCAGCCCAGCCCTCGGCATAAGGGCAAACCCTGACCGCCCTTCGGGGCTGGCCCGCCCGGAACTCAGGGCGAGGCCCGATCCGGCGAGCCGCGGACATTCCTAACGTCGGCCTTGCCGGGCATCGGTAATCCCGGTCCGAGCGGAAGGACGCGGCAATGAATCACACTGGAAGATCTCGGCGAGGCCGAAGGACCCTGCCGCTGACCGTCCTGCTGACCGGAATGGCCCTGGCCGGGATCGGCCTGACCGTTGCCGGATGCGGCGGGGGAGGCGCCCCGGCGGTCAAGGCGCCGCCCGCCTCGTCCCACACCGCGGCCGAACGGGCGGCCGTGATGAACTGGCTGGACACGACCAGCCAGATGTGGACCCGCAACGACTTCGCCGGGCTCGATCAGGTCGCCACCGGCCAGATGCGCACCATCTACCTGTCCGAGGAACGGCAGGGGAGCCTGCCGGCCAACGCGGACCGGGAGGCGTTCCAGCTCACCGGCCTGTCGATCACGGTCCCCTGTCACACCGGCAGCCCTGCCGTCTTCGTGGCCTACGCCGACACGGACGCCTTCGATCTCTGGACGGGTATGCAGTCCGTGGCCATGGTGTTCGAGCGCACCGGCGGCCTGTGGAAGCTGGCCGCGGCCATCGCCCATCCCGGCGGATCGGGCTGGCCGGCCCTGTGTACCAAGGGAGCGCCCCCCGCCGCGCCGCCTGTGCTCGTGCCCGGTAGCTACACCCCCGATCTGGCCCGGGTTCTGACCAGGGCCGCGACCGGGGTCGCGCAGACGGCTTCGGCGGCGTCACCGTTCGCGGTCAACGACTTCCTGGCCGGCTCGGGCTCGGTCCCCGCCCAGTTCGCCGCCTGGATCAGGCAGGACCGGCGAAGCGGGGTCAGCCTCGCCGGGCGCTTCACCCCGGCTGCCGACCCGACGCTCGCGCTGCCGCTGGCGGGCGGCCGCGGCTACTGGGTGGTCGGGAACCTCGCCCAGAGCGACGCCTACAGCGCGCCCGCCGGGCTGCGCGCCAAGGACTGGCCAGACGGGCAGCCATGTGGCCACGCCCAGGCCCACCGTGGTACACCACGAGACCGATACCTTCAGCATCACCTGCGCGGCGATCGACTCGTTGCGCCAGGCCAACGCCACCGTGGCTCTGGACGGCTTCTTGGGCTGGCCGCTCGCGGCCACCGCAAGCTGAACCGGATCACCCGGAAGCGCCTCGGCCACCCCCGAGCAGGCAATTTCCGAAGAGCAATATCGGCACACTGCTACGCCCTTACCAGCCAGTCCGCGCCCGCCCGACGGGTCGCGGGGCTGCCGCGTCGTCGGAGAAGCAACGGCGGCCGTGCGCGGCATTTCGGTGGCCAGGTCGGACGCGCATACTGTTTAGCAGAAGCGAGGCGTCCGTTGAAGAACGTTCATGGGCGGGGCAGGACAGCCGGGACCTCACTAGACGCTGCTGCACTTTCTATGGCGCGGGGCGCATCGGGCGTGTGGCTGCGTGCGGGGTCCCGGCTCGGTCTGGTCTGCCGGGGCACGGTTTATCTTCTGGTCGGCTACCTTGCGTTTCGTCTCGCGCTCGCTGTGCACGGGCGCACGGGCGCGCCCGCGAGCAGCGCCGGGGCTGTGCAGGCGGCCGTTGCTCCGGTTTGGGGGCGGGTCCCGCTGGTCTTGCTTATAGCTGGTCTCGCCGCGTACGCGCTCACCCAGCTCCTCGAGGCGGTGTTCCGGCCCTCCCGCGCGGAAAGCGCGACCGGCAGGTGGCGTCAGCGTGCGGTGTCGTCGTGGGGATGTTTGCTGTACTCAGTCTTCTGCCTGAGCACCGCCCGGCTTCTGGTGGGAAGCCCGCCGAAGCAGACTGCGCAGTCGGAGCAGCGACAAGACATCGACGTGACCGCAATCCTGCTGCGAACGGGATGGGGCCGGCTGCTCCTGATCCTGGTTGGGGTCATTGTCGTGGCGGCTGCCGTGGAAATGGGTCGCCGGTCGGTTTGGCTTGACTTCCGGGAGCGGTTCACCGCAGAGCACATGTCTCGGGCGCTGGCCGTGCTCACGAGGGCGGTTGGTGGGTTTGGCTGCATCGCGCGCTCCGTCGTGCTGGTGCTGGTCGGTTTTTTCATAATCAAGGCAGCGGTGCTGTCCAGCGCAAAGCAGGTGAAGGGGCTGGACGCGGTTTTCCGTTCGGTGGCCAGCTCCGCCGATGGCGCTTGGCTGTTGGCTTTGCTCGCGTGCGGCCTCTTCTGCTACGGCCTTTATTGCCTGCTGGAGGCTCGCTACCGCGACCTGACACCGGGGCGGTGAGCCGCCGCGGATTCCTGCTTCGCTCAGTCGGACCGCGGTGGTGCTCGCCACCGGCGAACTCTGGCTCTTCCTGCTGCAGTTCCCGCTCGCGAACCACTGCACGTGCGTCCTGTTCGCCCGGATGGCGAGCGGCCCGAACCCGCTCGTTGCCCGGCTAGCTGCCGAGGTGGTCGCGCTACGGCAGCCGGCCACCCATCACCCGGGCCTGCACCGCTTCTTCCGACCTGACTGTGGGCGGGATCTTCCTGCTGCTCACTGTCGGCCCGGCGGTGATGATGGTCACCGCCCCGGCCAAAATGTTCCTGATGTTCTCGACCGCCGCTACCGTCGCGCTTGTCGTCGCCGGAACCGGCGCGTCCACACCGTCGTTCCTCTCGGTGCTGCGCAGGCTCGGGCTGAGGCTTCGTTTTGCCCCAGCCTGAGCCCGGCCGCCGCACCGGCAGCCCTTGAATTCAGGTGCGGACGGCACGATTTCCGGCACCCACAAGATCCCTCTATCTGCCCAGGCGGGAATCGCTAGGCCGACGCCCGGCGGCCTTTGGCCTGCCGCTCGAAGACGTTGACCGCCTCTTCCACCGACAGCCCCTTGGTCTCGGGTAGCCACCGGTAGACGAACCCGATGGCCAAGACCGCGATCACAGCGAAGCACACCATCACCCAGCCCAGCCCGATCGCGTTATGCCAGGCCGGGAATACCTCGATGAGCGCGAAGTTGGCGATCCAGTCGACGCTCGCGCCGATGGCGGCCGCCCGGCCTCGCACGGCGGTGGGGAAGACCTCGCCCTGGATCAGCCAGCCGGTGCCGCCCACGCCGATCGCGAACGAGGTGATGAAGAACGAGAAGCCGACCATCACCAGCACGGTCTTCGGGACGCCGGTCAGGAATCCCACTCCGGCTGCCGCGACCAGGATAAACACCGCCATGCCCGCGTAGCCCCACATGGCCAGCGGGCGGCGGCCTACCTTGTCGATCCAGCGGAACGCGAAGTAGGTGGCGATCACGTTGACGGCGCCCAGGATCGCGGTCACCTCGACGCCGGCCGTAGCCGTGCTGACGGCAGTCGACGTACCGCTGCTGAAATAGCTGCCCAGTAGCGTCGGGCCGTAGTAGAACGGCACGTTGATCCCGGAGATTTGCTGGAAGATGAAGAAGACGCACACGACGATCAGCGCCCGCCTGACGCCGGCGGTCCATGCGGTTTTCTGCCGCCGTGCCTGCTCCACCTGGGCGAGCTCGTCTGCGGCCTGCTTGGCTTCCTCTACACTCACTTCCATGCCCAGCAGGCCGAATGCCTTCGCCGTGTCGGCGTAGCGCCCGTTCAGCATCAGCCACCGGGGCGACTCTGGCATCCGGGCCCGCAGCGCGACGGCTACCAGCGCGGGAATCGCCCCGATGCCGAGAATGAGCCGCCAGTCCAGGCCGCCGGCTGAACCCGGCGCGACTTTGAGGATGAGCAGGGCGACCAGGTAGGAGACGAGGATGCCCACGGTGATCATCCACTGCTGGATAATGCTGAGCTGGCCGCGCTTGCTGCGGGGCGCGAACTCGGCGATATAGGAGGTGGCGATCGCGGAGTCCGCTCCGATCGCCAGCCCGATGAGTGTCCGGGACGCGAGCAGCATGGGGGCATCGATGGTGACCGCTGACAGGATCGCGCCGATGGCATAGATCGCAGCGTCACCGACGAGCAGTGACTTACGTCCGAACCGGTCTGTCAGAGGACCAGCTATCAGGGCGCCCGCTGCGGCGCCGAGCGATGCCCCGGCTACCAGGTAGCCGGTTGCGAAGCTGGACAAATGGTAGGGAATAAAGCCCAGGGCCGACCCGATGTTGGAGGTGTCGTACCCGAACAGGAATCCACCGATGCAGGCCAGTACCGCCAGGTAATAGTAAAAGCCCGTCGGGATACGCGAGTCGAGCTCGTCGAGGACGCTCCGCCCGGATGGCTGCGCATCTCTTGTTTCCGATACCACCGGGCGCCTCCTTGCGACCGTCTCCACGCCACTGCGGGTGAGCCGAGGATGAGCGCCGCCAGTAAGTGACGGGAGAATTCTGGCGCGTGGCATTCCTCGTCTGTGCCGGCATAGGCTGGGGCAAAAGCGAAATACCCCCCGATGCTCGACGCCAAACACGGGAACCGGCGTCGCGCCCCGATAGCCCGTCACGGAAGGTGATGGCGGCGTCGGGCTGCGTCCCGGGCAGTCGGGCAGTGCCGAGCGCCTGCCGAATCTGAGCGGTGCGCGAAGTGCATCCGCCGCATGTGAATCCGCCGGCAGGCGAGCCTATGGGCGCCCGGGAGGGGATCGGTCTTTGTGCCACTTCCGCCGCAGTGATGCCTCGTGGCGCCCGCGGACTCGTTCGTCTGCCCGGCCTGGCTCGCATGTCACCTGTCAGCCGCGAAGCGGGCTCCGGCCAGGGTTCCCAGGTGTCCCGCAAACCCCACAGGTCCGGGTCCCGTCGATGTTCCCCTCAAGAATCCCACGGATAAACGGCACTCTGCGGCACACGGTGGCACGGCTGCTAAGTGGCCCGGCGGCCGACCGCCGGGCCGGGCGCGGCTACGGTGCTTGCTGCTGCGGCTGCCCGGGCACTGGTTGCCGGCCTGGGCGCAGGTCGGCAATGACATCTCCGGCGGAGACGTCGTCGCCTACGGCGACCCGGACGGCGGCGATGGTTCCGGCCACGGGCGCCGGGATGTCCAACGTGGCCTTGTCAGACTCCAGGGTGATCAGCGGGTCCTTGCCGCTGACCACGTCACCGGCGGCCACATGTACCTCGATCACTGGCACGTCGATGAAATGGCCGATATCGGGGACTGTGACCTCGATGACCTCGTAAATCCCGCTAGGCGAGCCGTAGCGCGGTGGCTCGGTCGGCGCGGAGGCCGCGTCCTCGGTGACGCGCTCCTTTATCGGCGCGGCGGCTGGGCCCCCGAACCCCGGCGCGGCGTTCAGCCGCAGGATGAGGTCCCCTGCGGATACCCGGTCACCGACCCGGGTGGCGACTTCGCCGGCTGTTCCCGCGACCGGCGCGGGAACGTCCAGCGTGGCCTTGTCGGACTCCAGTGTGATGAGCGGATCCTCGGCGGCTACGACGTCGCCGGCGGTCACATGCACCTCGATGACCAGCACGTCGACGAAGTGGCCGATGTTGGGAACTGTGATATCCACGTCAGGCTCCAGGGAAGAAGAAGAGGCGCCGGGAATGGGCTGGGCAGTAGTCGGGGCACGAGCCCGGCGCATTGAGATTTTCTCACCAAGGTCGATCCGATCACCCGGGATATGACAGGGACGGCCAGGCACACACGCAGACTACTTACTCTTATGCCGTCTCTTATGCCGTGAACAGGGTCGAGCGCCACAGGCACGGCGCGCGACCTCGGTCATGCTCATGTAGTCGGTCGGCAGCCGTGAACTCTGCCAGCCGAGGACAGAGGCCGACGGGAAGCCTTTCACGGAGAGCAACCTGAGTCTTCGCGCGCCGGCGCAAAGAGCCGCCGATAGGGGCGGTTGAGCCGAGCCGCGGGTCGGTGTCCTCGCTCGGCCAGAACGGGATGTTCTGCGCTGGTAGTTGCTTGTCGCTGAGTTTCCCGGAGAGCGCCGGCGGCGGGTTGGGCCTGTGGGTTATCCAAGACCGGCCTGCCCGGCCGTCTGATCGCGGTCAGCGCGGGCACGCTGGAGCTCAGCCTCGGCGTGCCTGGCGCGGGCTTGAGGCCGGGCGCGGGCGTTCTCTGCCGCCGCGATCTGGGCTCCGGGCGCCGCTGGCGGTCTGGCTTGGTCCCGTGCGGCATCCTCGCGGACCTGGGCCTGCCGTCCGGGGCCTTGGCGGGCCCGGTCCAGTTCCGCGCGGGCGGATCCGGCCGCCTTCCGCGCCCGGGCCGTCTCCTGCCCGGCATTCCGGGCGCGGGACCCGGCTTCGCCCGCCCGGCGGTCCGCGCCGCTGAGCGCGTTGTCCCGTTCCTGCTGGGCCGCAGCCCACCCGCTGCTCAGCGGCCCGCTGGGCCTCAGCGCCGTGGGCTCCCCGGTGACCGGGTCTGGCAGCCCGCGGTACCCCGGCTCCGCTGCGGCTCATTCACACAGCCCGGATGGGGCGCGTCTGAGGAAGTCCTGTCCCGTCTTGGCCATCGGCGGGCTCCGTTCCGCTTACCGGCGCAGCGTAACCGGGCGGCGCCGGGTCGCCGGGACCGGCGCATTCCGGCGGCCGGATGATCACCCGGCGGGGTCAGGGATCGCCCGGAGGCCTGGCGGGGCCTTGCGCCGCCGCGGTTATCCACATGTCCACAGCCTCGCTTGTCCACATGTGTGCAGAGGGCTGAGCAGCGTATTTACCCAAATCATCCACAGGCCTATCCACAGGGGGTTAGTCTTGGCAGGCCAACGGGCTGCAGGTGAGCATGAGTCAAGGGAGAAAGCCGTGATACCGCGTTACACCTTCCCCCCAGGTGGGCGGGAGATGACCGTCACGCGCATCGCCTGCTAGCCAAGGCGGTCCCGGCCAGGTGTTGGCAGCACCCGACCGGGACCTTTTGTCGGACCTACCTGAGGAGCAACCCCGACATGTTCAGTATGGCAGTAACCGCACTGGCGAAGTCGCTGATCGTGGTCATGGCTTCACTGCATCCCGCGGCGGGGCCCCCGGCCCCGGCGCACTATGTCGCCCGGCCGGGCGACACCTTGTCCGGCATCGCCCGCCACGAGTACGGGAGCGCGGCCGACTGGCCCGCCCTGTGGTGGATCAACCGGCACGCGGTGCCCAACCCCGACGACATCGCGGCTGGCCAGCGGCTAGCGCTGAGCACCTGGCACCCGCGCCAGGCATGGCTGGACCGGGCCGCCCGGGCCGCCATCGCGGTACCGGCGTCGGCCCGGCCGGCGAGCGCGCCCACCGCGGCGGTGGCCGCAACCACGGGGCCAGCGCCAGCGCCGCTCCCGGGGACCTCGCCTGCGGGGACCTCCACCGCGGCGCCGGGCAGCTTCCAGGCGTGCGTGATCGCCCGCGAGTCAGGCGGAAACGCCCGGGCCGTCAACCCGGCCTCCGGTGCGGGCGGCCTATACCAGTTCCTGCCCAGCACCTGGCAGAGCCTGGGGTACTCCGGGCTGCCGCAAGACGCGCCCGTCAGCGTGCAGAACGCGGCATTCCAGCAGGCATACGCCCAGTCGGGCACCAGCCCATGGGCACCCTCCGACGGGTGCTAACCGCAGCAGCGCGGGAAGTCCCGGCCGGGCCGGGACGTCCCGCCATCAGCGAGGCCCGCTCACCGCCGGCATGCAGGCCGCCCAGGAGCAGGGGAGCAGCTTCGTCCTTGACAGGCGGCCGCAATGGGGGGCGTCATGCAAATTGAGCCCGCCGGGACCTGGCCGGGCGCAACTCGTCCGGCCAGGCCGCCGGCGGCCTGGCCGATCATCCCGCGCTGGCCCGCCACGCCGATGGCCGGCTGGAGCTGCTCGCCCGGTAGAACGGCGCGCTGCCAAACCGGTCGCAGACCCAGGCTAGTCCGGCTGCTCTCTGGCCGGACTGGGTCCGTCTTTTTGCGCGTCGTGCAGTGCTTCCTGGTAGCCGCACTGGCATGGGGTGCTCGGGGTAAAGGACCACCAGCCGAAGCCGACCGCGTCGAGCAGGCGGCCGGGGCCGCCGGCTAGCGGCGCGAACCAGGCCGAGAGGTGGAATGGGCCGGGCTGCGGTTCCGATGGGCGCGATGTCTGAAGTGTCGCCACAGGCGCGGCGCTGCCGGTACTCCGCAGGCTGCAACGGGAGCAACAGCACAGGCGGGCGCCCGAGTCGGTCCCCGCTGCCGGGGCGCCGCCTGCACCTCAGGCGGCGCCCGACCCCGCAGCCGGCCGACGCGCACGCCACCGCGGTCTTCCGGCGAGGACGGCGCCCCAGAGCGCTGCCTGTGGTATAGGTGAGAAAAAGCGTTACACACGGTAACGGGACGTTCCGCATGGCAGCGCCCGTACCCGCCGTTATGCGCGCACCTCCCGGTCTTCCGGTGCGCTGTCAGGACGGCACCGAACAGGCTGATCTGCACACGCGTTTGCCTGGCTCACTCACAGAGTGGCCGGCTCCGGGTCCTGGAAGATGAGCGGACGCAAATCGATGGTCTGTTCAGCGCCAGTCTCGCTGTTGGCTGGTCATCGCGCCGTGGACGGTCAGCTCGCACCTCAGGATCAGGAGTGCGCTGGCCAGGCTCGGCCTGCGGGGCTGGGTTCGTGTGAAGGTATCCGCCCGCGGGTCGGTCCGGGTCAGGCTGAGGCGAAGCGGTCACGCTCTGGCGTGTCGTCGCCGGGCCGCACCAGCCCTGATTCGTAGGCGAGGACCACAGCCTGCACCCGGTCCCGCAGATGCAGCTTGGCAAGGATGCGGGTCACGTGTGTCTTGACGGTGGTCTCGCCGAGAAAGAGCCGCTTGGCGATCTCGGCGTTGGAAAGGCCGCGGGCAACCAGCCCGAGCACTTCGGATTCGCGGTCGGTCAGCTCGCCGAGCTCGGCGGGGCGCTGGCCGGGAAGCGGGCGGCGCACGAACTCCTCCAGCAGCCGCCGGGTGATGGCCGGCGCGAGAAGCGTGTCGCCCGCGGAGACCACGCGCACCGCATGGACGAGTTCAGCCGGGCGCACGTCCTTGAGCAGGAAGCCGCTCGCGCCCGCGCGGATCGCCCGGTACACGTACTCGTCCAGGTCGAAGGTCGTGAGCATGAGCACGCGCGGCCCCCGCACGGAGGAGGCTGTGACCTGGCGGGTGGCCTCGATGCCGTCCAGTTCGGGCATGCGGACATCCATCAGCACGACATCCGGTGCCAGGCTGCGGGCCAGTTCCACTGCCTCCAGGCCGTTGGCGGCCTCGCCGGTGACCTCGATGTCCGGCTGCGCCTCCAGGATCATCTGGAACCCGCCGCGGACCAGCGCATGGTCGTCCGCGACGACGACACGGATCATCCCGCGCTCCTGACCGGCAGCCGGGCGCGGACCGCGAAACCGCCCTCGGCCCGCGGCCGCGCCTCGACCACGCCGCCGTACAGGGATGCCCGCTCGCGCATGCCGATCAGGCCCTGTCCCGTGCCGGCGCCGTCGTGGCCGGCGCCGATGGGCCCGTGACCGTCGTCGAGGACTTGCAGCTCGATGGCGTCGGGGCGGTAGCCGACGTGGACGGCGGCGTGGGAGGCGGTGGCGTGCTTGAGCACGTTCGTCAGCGCCTCCTGCACGATCCGGTAGGCGGCCAGGTCGACTCCGGCTGGTATCCCGTCACGCGCCCCGTCCACGCGCAGCTCCACGGCCAGCCCCGCCTCCCGGACTTGCGCGGCCAGGGCGCCTACCTGGTCCAGCCCGGGCTGCGGCGCCAGCGCCGCCTCACTGTGGTCGGTGCGCAGCACTCCCAGCAGCCGGCGCAGCTCCAGTAGCGCCTGCCGGCCCGTGTCCTGAACCGATCGCAGCGGTTCCCGCGCCTTAACTGGGTCGGCGCCGAGCACCTCCTCGGCCGCCCCGGCCTGCACCACCATCACGCTGACGGAATGGGCCACCACATCGTGCAGCTCGCGCGCGATCCGGGCCCGTTCACCCGCGACGGCGGCGCGGGCGTTCTCGTCCCGGGCCAGCTCCAGCTGATGAGCCAGTTCGGCCAGCTGGCTGACGTGCCGGCGGCGGTCGCGCAGGGCGAAGCCGGCCAGCGCGGCCCCGCCGACCAGGATCCCGCCCCACAGCAGCCCGGACGGTCCGTGCAGCGCGGACACCGCGATCGCGGTATACAGGCAGGCCAGCGCCGCCGCGGCCAGGCGCGGCCGCAAATGCGCGGCGGCCGTGTACGCGGTGACAAGAGCGACGACGATGCTGGCCCAGTAGGAATACATGTCGACGCCGGCCGCCCAGTTCAGCAGGAACGACGCGGTGACCGCGACCGTTACCGGCAGCGGGTACCTGCGCCTGACCGCCAGCGGCAGCGTCATCAGCAGCGCCAGCGGCACCGCGGTCGCGCGCGGCCCGCTGACCTGGCCGGTGAGGATCTCGGCCCCGGCCAGGATCGCCAGCGCCCCGGCCAGCGCCGCGTCCAGGACGTCAGCCCTGGCCGGCGAGCTGGTCAGCGACGGGATCGGCGGCACCTTCCGACGGTAACTGACCCCGGCCGTCCGCGCATCGTCCGGGAAGCGGACCGGTGTCATCCGCAAGGAGTACCCGGGCCTCGCGGCGATCACCCGCCGCGCCGCCGCAGTCGTCCGCGGCGACGACGACACCCGGCGGCCCGGGTTCCTAGCGTGAGCAGGAGCCCACGAACCCTCGGTTAGGAGCCTGACATGTCCATTACCAGCGCATCGGCGTTCCGGCGGCGGGCCGGCGCCACGGCGATCATCGCCTTCTTCTGCCTGCTGCTCGCGAGTACGCTGCTCGAGCCGACCGACCCGCACGCCAACAGCGACCAGCTCCGGGCCGCCGCCGCGCACCCCGGGGCGACGCAGGCGTCGGCCTGGTGCGAGATCCTGGCCAGCGTGCTGGCGCCGGTAGTCGTGATCGCGCTCATGCACATCGTCCGCCGCCGTGGCGTCGTGCTGGCCAACGTCGGCGGCATCCTCGGCATTCTCGGCAGCGCCGGCGGGACGATGATCGGCCTGCACAGCCTGTTCATCGTGGCCCTCGCCGATAACGGAGGCGGGGCCGGGAACGCCGTGCTCACCCGCCTCGACCACATCGCGTCAGGGATCCCGGTGCTTTTCTTCGCGCTCCCCGTCGCGCTCACCCTGCTCGCGGTGGCTAACGTCCGCGCCGGGCTCGCACCGCGCTGGGTCATGCCGGTAGCCGTGCTGTTCGTGCTCGCCGATTTCGTGCCGGCGCCTGGGGCGGAAATCGTCCAGATGGTGCTCGGCCTGGCCGCATTCGGGCGCATCGCCTACCGCATCTTCGGCATGAGCGACGCCGAGTGGGAGTCAGGCCCGGCCACCGGAGCGCTGTCCTCCGCCCGGCCCGCCACGGCCCCGTCCGCCGCGTGACCGCGCGGTAACACCGGACTGGCATCGCACCTGCGGCGATGCCAGTCCTTCTTGTTGCAGGTCCTGCTCGTCGCCGCCGGT
>Ga0302220_10001157_pt1 | contig 20879 bp, 19 predicted proteins | sample II_Palsa_E1_3_FD_194572 | JGI IMG/M metagenome (GOLD analysis project Ga0302220, IMG submission 194572) | Peat permafrost microbial communities from Stordalen Mire near Abisko, Sweden - II_Palsa_E1_3 | ecosystem: Environmental > Terrestrial > Soil > Palsa > Peat permafrost | place: Sweden...
TCAACACGAGGATGACCGCCGCTGCCGCCCTCCCTTGGAACCAGGGGACGGTGAAGCCTGTGCCTCCGCGATTTTTGTTTTTTGAATTCAAAATACTAAGCATATCATCTTTCGATAAGCTGTTGCATTGCGTTCATCCGGGCGCCCTTCTCCTTATTGATTACGGTTCACTGTCGAGTCAGGTTCTTCTTCCATTTCCTCAAATCGAGTGATAGAGTTTTTTGAATTCAAAATTCACCTGGAGAAGACGCATGCTTAAGCTAGACTTTCACCCCGCAGGCCGCCACTTTCTGCAGATCCCAGGACCCAGTCCGGTACCCGATCGCATCCTGCGAGCCATCAGCTATCCCACCATTGATCATCGCGGACCTGAATTCGGCGAGCTGGGGCTGAAAATCCTCGCGGGCATCAAGAAGATCTTCAAGACGCAACATCCGGTCGTGATCTATCCGGCCTCAGGAACGGGGGCATGGGAGGCCGCACTGGCGAACACGCTCAGCCCCGGGGACGCGGTGCTGATGTACGAAACGGGCCACTTCGCGACGCTGTGGAAGAAGATGGCCGAAGGCCTTGGACTGAAGACCGAGTTCCTTGGCCTGCCGGGTATCGAAGGGTGGCGGCGTGGCGTGGATGCGCAAAGGATCGAAGAGCGTCTGCGTGCCGACACGCAGCGTTCGATCAAGGCGGTATGCGTGGTGCACAACGAAACGTCGACCGGCGTCACGTCGAACATCGCTGCGGTTCGACAAGCGATCGACGCGGCCGGTCACCCAGCGCTGCTGCTGGTCGATACGATCTCCGGCCTTGCGTCCGCTGACTATCGGCATGACGAATGGGGCGTCGATGTCACCGTCTCCGGTTCGCAAAAGGGCTTGATGCTGCCGCCCGGGATCAGCTTCAACGCGTTGTCGCCGAAGGCGATTGAAGCCAGCAAGACAGCCAGACTGCCGCGCAGCTTCTGGGGCTGGACGGAGATCGTCGAGATGAACAAGAGCGGATATTGGCCGTACACGCCGAACACGAATCTGTTGTACGGCTTGTCGGAAGCGCTCGACATGATCCTCGAGGAGGGTCTCGACAACGTATTTGCACGCCACGAGCGACTCGCCGAAGCCTGCCGCAGTGCGGTCCGCGCGTGGGGCCTCGAAGTCCAGTGCATCGATCCCGCGGTGTATTCACCGGTACTGACGGGTGTGATGACGCCGGAAGGCATCGACGCGGACGCGGTGCGCAAGACGATCTACGAGCACTTCGACATGTCGCTCGGCACTGGGCTAGGCAAATTGAAGGGGCGCATGTTCCGTATTGGCCACCTTGGCGACTGCAACGACCTCACGCTGATGGCGACGCTCGCGGGTGTCGAGATGGGGCTCAAGCTTGCCGGGGTGCCACTCGCGGCGAGCGGACTGCCGGCGGCCATGGCTTCGCTGACGTCGCAGCCACGGGCGAACACGCTCAAAGCGGTCGCCTGATTGACCTCTTGACGTGTCACGCACGTGAGGTGGGAACTTCCCGCCGGCCGTTTCCAATGGCATCCGCAATCGCAAAGGCATGGTGCGCTTCTGTCACGCGCCATGCCCAGGCATTGCGTATCACTGAATCGCCAGATTCAGCCAGAGCTACGCACAGGTCATAGTTGCCGCAGCGTCATGCTCGTGAGTGAACGCTCATCAAGCTACACCCGGCACGCCATTTATTTCGGCATGCCGATAGAAAGCAATGGAGACAGATAATGAAGCGGTTTCGTGCGCCCCGCGCGACCAGCGTTGTTCTCGTGATGCTATGCGTCATGTATTTCATCACCTACCTTGACCGCGTCAATGTCAGTACGGCGGCGGTCGGTTTCGGCAAGGAATTTCATCTTTCTCACACCGAGGTCGGGCTGGTTTTCTCGGCGTTCGCCTATCCCTATCTCCTGTTTCAGATCATCGGCGGCTGGATTAGCGACCGGTTCGGCGCCAAACGCACGCTCATCTTTTGTGGTGGACTCTGGGCGCTGGCTACCATGCTGACCGGTTTCGCGACCGGCCTGACGTCGCTGCTCTTCGCGCGTCTGCTGCTAGGGCTCGGCGAGGGGGCAACATTTCCCGCCACGACCACGGCCGTGGCACGCTGGGTAGCGAAGGAAAAGCGCGGCTTTGCACAGGGCCTCACGCACGCTGCGTCGCGCATCGGCAATGCGATCGCGCCGGCCATTATCGTTCTCATCATGGTGCGCTGGGGATGGCGCGAGGCCTTCTACATCAGCGGTATCATGAGCCTCGTCTGGGTCGCAATCTGGGCACTGACCTTTACCGAACGTCCGATAGATCATCCGCGCATCACCCGCGCCGAACTCGACGTTCTGCCCATGCCGAAGCCGAGGGCTACCCAAGTACCGTGGGGGCGGCTCTTCAGACGCATGATGCCCGTCACGATCGTCTACTTTTGCTACGGCTGGACGTTGTGGCTCTTCCTCAGCTGGATTCCCCAGTACTTCCTCCACAGTCACCACCTCGCTCTGGCGAAGTCTGCGCTGTTCGCCTCGAGCGTCTTCTTCGCGGGCGTAGTGGGTGACACGCTTGGCGGACTAGTGACCGACAAGGTCTTCAAGCGTACCCGTAGCCTGAAGCGCGCACGTAGCTGGATGGTGTCGACCTGCATGGTGCTGACACTCGCCTCTCTGGTGCCGATGATCTTCACGCGCAACCTGTACCTGTCAATGATGTGCCTTGCCGCCGGCTTTTTCTTCTCGGAGATGACGATCGGACCGATGTGGGCCATTCCGCTGGACATTGCGCCGGAACATTCCGGCATCGCAAGCGGCATGATGAACATGGGTTCGGCCCTCGCCGCGATTATTTCGCCCGTACTGTCTGGCTTGCTGATCGATCGCTTCGGCAACTGGGAGTTGCCGTTCATGGTCAGCATGGTACTGATGGCGCTCGGCGCAGTACTTGCATTGCGCATGCAGCCGGAAAGCAAGTTCCAATCTGGCGCGACTCACGGCGCTCAACCGGTGCAACCAACCGGTGTGTGACTCCATGTTTGCGCCGCGACCGACCATGAACTGCCAGACGATTCGGCCGAGCGCGTATCCGAACGACGCGGTCGAACTTGCTCTCGATCGAACCTATAACTGAAAGGAAATTCATTATGCTGACGAAACCCGTATTGACCGTTGCCGAAACGACGAAGATTCTCGACGCCGCGCGTGCCGAGGCCGAGAAGAACAACTGGGCGGTCACGATCGCGGTAGCCGATGACGGTGGCCATCTGCTGAGCCTGTTGCGCCTTGACGGCTGCGCGCCGGTCGGCGCCTACATCGCGCCCGAGAAGGCCCGCACGGCCGCACTCGGCCGGCGTGAATCGAAGGTGTACGAAGACATGATCAACGGTGGGCGCACCGCCTTCCTGAGCGCGCCGCTCGCAGGCACGCTCGAAGGCGGCGTGCCGGTGATCGTCGACGGCCAGGTGATCGGCGCAGTCGGCGTCTCCGGCGTGAAGGCGGATCAGGACGCGCAGATCGCCAAGGCGGGCGCCGCCGCACTCAACGGTTAAGCTGAGCCCGCAATCCAGGCAGACCGACCGAGCAGAACGCAGCAATCGGTAGTGAAGCAAACGAAGCAACAAGCCGGTGACCCCGCACCGGCCCAGCCAATCAGATGGAGCAGTCGATGACTCAGATGACCAAGCGAAGCGGACTGCAGGTAGCCGCGAATCTCGACCAGTTTGTCGAACAGGAAGCCCTGCCGGGCACCGGCGTGGACAGCGCCGCCTTCTGGGCAGGGTTCGACGCGCTGGTGCACGACCTCGCCCCGAAAAACCGCGCCCTGCTGGCCGAGCGCGATCGCCTGCAAACCGAGCTCGATCAGTGGCATCGCGCCCATCCGGGCCCGGTGCGCGATCTGCCCGCTTACCGCAGCTTCCTCGAAAGCATCGGCTATCTCGTGCCGGTGCCGGCCCGCGTCAAGGCCACCACCGAAAACGTCGACCGCGAGATCGCCGAGCAGGCCGGCCCGCAGCTCGTCGTGCCGCTGTCCAACCAGCGCTATGCGCTAAACGCCGCCAATGCGCGCTGGGGCAGCCTGTACGACGCGCTGTACGGCACCGATGCGATTCCCGAGACCGATGGCGCCGAGAAGAAAGGCGCCTTCAATCCGGTGCGCGGCGCGCGCGTGATTGCCCGTGCCCGTGCTTTCCTCGATGAAGCCGCGCCGCTCGCGAGCGGCTCGCATGTCGATGCCACGCTCTATAGCGTCGAAGGCGGCGAGCTCGTGGTGAAATTGAAGAACGGCGCGACCGCGTTGAAAACGCCGGCGCAATTCATCGGCTATCAGGGCGAAGCCAGTGCACCGTCCGCCGTGCTACTGAAGCACAACGGCCTGCACTTCGAAATCCAGATCGACGCCAACGCTCCGATCGGCAAGACCGATGCCGCGCACGTCAAGGACGTGCTGATGGAAGCGGCGGTGAGCACGATCATCGACTGCGAAGACTCGGTGGCGGCAGTCGATGCGGACGACAAGGTCCTGCTCTACCGCAACTGGCTCGGCCTGATGAACGGCGATCTGACCGAAGAAGTCACGAAGAACGGCAAGACCTTCACGCGCCGCCTGAACGCCGATCGTGTGTATACCGCTGCGAACGGCACGGCGCCGGTCGTGCTGCACGGCCGCTCGCTGCTGTTCATCCGCAACGTCGGTCATCTGATGACCAACCCGGCGGTGCTGACGAAAGATGGCCACGAGATTCCGGAAGGCATTCTCGACGCGGTGATGACCACGCTGTGTGCATTGCACGACCGCAAGCAACATCTGAATTCGCGCACCGGCTCGGTCTATATCGTGAAGCCGAAAATGCACGGCCCAGCCGAAGTCGCGTTTGCGAGCGAACTGTTCGCACGCGTCGAAGACCTGCTCGGCCTCGAGCGCAACACGATCAAGATGGGCATCATGGACGAGGAGCGCCGCACCAGCGTGAACCTCGCCGCGTGTATCGCCGAAGCGTCGGCACGTGTGGCGTTTATCAACACGGGTTTCCTCGACCGTACCGGCGACGAGATGCACACCGCCATGCAGGCCGGCCCGATGCTGCGCAAGGGCGACATGAAGTCGACCGCATGGATCGGCGCGTACGAGCGCAGCAACGTGCTGGTCGGTCTCGCTGCGGGCCTGCGTGGCCGCGCGCAGATCGGCAAGGGCATGTGGGCGATGCCGGATCTGATGCATGCGATGCTCGAGCAGAAGATCGCGCATCCGAAGGCCGGGGCGAATACCGCATGGGTGCCCTCGCCGACCGCTGCGACGCTGCATGCGCTGCACTATCACCAGGTCGACGTGCAGGCCGTGCAAAAGGAACTGGAGAAGATCGATCTGGCCAGTGTGCGCGACGAACTACTGGACGGACTCCTGACGATTCCGGTCGTCGAATCCGCCAGGTGGAACGACGACGAAATCCGCCAGGAAATCGAGAACAACGCGCAGGGCATTCTCGGCTATGTGGTGCGCTGGATCGATCAGGGCGTGGGCTGCTCGAAGGTGCCGGATATTCACAACGTCGGCCTGATGGAAGACCGTGCGACGCTGCGTATTTCCAGTCAGCACATTGCGAACTGGCTGTATCACGGCGTCGTCACGCGCGAGCAGGTTGAAGAAACGTTCAGGCGCATGGCCAAGGTCGTGGACGAGCAGAACGCCGGCGATCCGGACTACAGGCCGATGGCGCCGGGCTTCGATACGATCGCGTTCAAGGCAGCACAGGCACTGGTGTTCGAAGGACGCGAGCAGCCGAGTGGTTATACGGAACCGTTGTTGCACAAGTTCCGGCTTGAGGTGAAGGCTTCCGTCTGATACGGAATCCCGAACATCTGCAGGAAGAACTCGCGGGCGGCACGTTGCCCGCGAGTCGATCAGCCCGGGTTCGCTGGTGCTTGCGCTATACCTTCAGGCACACCAGCGTTGAACCCGGTATCAGCCTCCCTCGTCTATTGCAAGCGCCAATTCGTTGAGCAAGGGGCGCCCGGCGTTCCATCGAGCCAGGTTGTCCGAGAAGCGCTGAGCCATGCGACCCGGCCATCTCACGATATTGTCGGCACTGTGAGGCGAAAGGATCAGGTTACGGCATGTCCAAAGCGGACTGTCGTGCGGCAAAGGCTCCTGTTCGAACACATCCAGGTAAGCGCCAGCCAGCCGCTCCTCTTCGAGTGCGGTCACCAGGGCTCGCTCGTCCACGATCGCGCCGCGCGCGGTGTTGATCAAAATGGCCTCGGGCTTCATCAGCGCCAGTGCCTTCGAGTCAATCAGATGGGTCGTTTCATCCGTATGCCGCACGTGAAGGCTTACCACGTCAACGCGAGGCAACCACTCCGCTAACTGCGTCAACGGATAGTGCTCGTCGACTCCGGAATGCGTTTCGTGCACACGACTGGTGATCGCGATCACTCGCATTCCGAAGCTCTTCGCACGCGCGGCCACCTCCAGCCCGATAGCGCCCAGGCCGACCACGAGCAAGGTTTGATCGGCGAGAGTTCGGAAAGCCAGCGACTTCCAGAGTCTGCGGCTTTGTTGATCGAGGTACTTCACGAACCGGCCGTTTAGCGTCAGCATGCCGCCAATTGCCGTCTCCGCGACGAAGGGAGCCAGTACGCCGCGCCCATTCGTTACGCAGACGTCACTGCGTTCGACTGGCAAGAGGTGTTCGTACCCAGAGCCGCCGACATGAACCCAGCGTACTCCCGGAAAGAACGCCGCCCGGCGATGCGGCAGGCCGCCGAATCCCGTTTTGCGGATGGCAAAGACCGCATCCGGCGTCACTGAGGACATGACCGCATCGACCTGCTGCAGATCAGACACCCAGTGGAATTTCACTTCCGGATGCGCACCCTCCAGGGTGTGACGAAAGTCGTCCGGCGTGGCATGAAGCACCACTACGCGCGTGATCGGCGCGGCTCGTTGAGCGGTCCCTGTCATCGGATCTCTTTAAGAACCTGATCCAGCCGGTCACAAAATTCGCCGCAGATGGCTTCGTCATGGGCAATCGAGAGGTAGAGTTTGGTACCCATCGGGTTCAGAAATACCCCGCGCTGGAATAGACCAAACATCATTCGCTTGGCCAACACCTTGTCTCCCGAGGCCGTCGAACGATAGTCGTTGACCTTGCGCTCCGTAAACACGATCTGCGCCAGCGGACCATCACCGATCACCTGTGCAACCAGCTCGTGCTTCAGCAGAAGCTGACGCAACTCGCCCCGAAACCAGTTTCCGAGCTGGTGCAGACGGTCATAAGTGCCCGGCCTGCGAAGCACCGAGAGCGCTGCGTTGGCAGCAGATGCAGACACCGGATTTCCGCCGAGCGTCGAGGCCATCCATACGTAGTTGTCCGAGCCGATATGGCGCTCGTTGACGAGATCCATAATGTCTCGCCGCCCTCCAAAGGCACCGATCGGATAGCCGCCGCCGAGGGCCTTGCCGTAGGCGACCAGATCGGGAATCACGCCGTAGTACGCTTGGGCACCGCCATACGCCAGCCGGAAGCCGGTCACCACCTCGTCGAAAATCAGCAGCACGCCGGACTCGCTGCAGAGCCTTCTCACTCCCTCCAGAAAGCCAGGTTCAGGCGGGGTGCAGCGTTGCAGTGGTTCCATGATCACGCCGGCGAGTTCATGGCGATGTGCGCGAATAATCGATTCGGTAGCCTCAAGATCGTTGTAGGGCGCCACCAGCAGTTCGTATTCGACAGAAGGCAAACCGGCGCTGGTGCGCTCCGGCGTGGGAAAAGCCAGGTTCTTCTGTGAAAACAGACTCGTGACGCCGGCGGCGTTGGCCCCGTGATAAGCGCCCTCGAACTTGAGAATCTTGGGGCGCCCGGTGAATGCACGAGCCAATTGCTGACAATACATGGTGGCTTCGGTGCCCGATGCGCAGAATCGAAGGTGCTCGGCAGCGGGACTGATTCTGCAGATCTCTTCGGCAAGCTCCAACACCGGCTCGTTCAGATAGGCAAAATTCGACCCTTTCGTCGCCTGCTCGCACACGGCTTCGACCACTTCGGGGCAGGCGTGGCCAACCAGACACGAGCCCCAACCCATCGAGAAATCAATCAGCTCGCGACCGTCGGTGTCCCACAAACGGCTTCCGAGGCCAGAGCGAATCGTCAGCAGCGCGTCCTGCGGCAGACCGAACTCGCCGTTCGATATGCCTCCGGGGAAAACTCCCAGTGCCCGGCTCCGTACGTCGCCCGGCACGCTTTGATGCCCGCCGCCTACCTTGTGTTCCTGTGCCATTGCCACTCCTATGCCCACGTAGTCCCGAGAATAACGACAAGCGTAGTTTGCGCGCCCCTCGCGGTCAAATTAATATGGCTGCGATTTTTTTACATTAGAATTTATAGCCGTACTTGGAGAGATTTGATGCGCTATTTCCAGTTGCGCGCGTTTGACGCCGTCGCACGAGAACGAAGTTTTTCGAAGGCTGCCAGCCTGCTGGGTCTGACACAGCCGGCCATCACCACGCAGATCCGCAATCTTGAGGAGTCGTGCCAGCAGGCTCTCTTCCTACGGACGCCGGAGGGGGTGTATCTGACCGATGCAGCGAAGCCTCTGTTCGAATTGACCCGGCAGATGTTCGCGACGGAAGAGCAGATTGAGGACCTCGTGAGCCTCGCCACGGCGTTCAAGCACGGCAGTCTGAAGCTGGCCGCGGATGGCCCTCATGTGGCTCTGCAGGTGGTTGCCGCATTTAAAACGCAATATCCGGGCATCGATATTTCCGTCTCGCTGGGCAGCCAACGCGAAGTGTGGGCCGATCTTCTCGGTTATCGCGTGGACGCGGCAGTAATCGGCAACGCCGCCAGCGATGACCGGGTCATGGCCATTCGTGTCGCGCAGCAGGACATGCGGGTTCTAGTACCCAGAGGTCATCCCCTTGCGGCTTTGGAAAGCGTTTCACTCGCCGATCTCAAAGCCCATCCCATCATCCGTCGCGAGTCCGGTTCCAACACGCAACGGCTCATTGATGACGCCCTGCAACGTGTTCAGGTTTCACTCCCTACCGCGATGGAACTGGGTAGCCGGGAAGCCGTCCTGGAGGCGGTCAAGCAGGGGCTCGGCATCGGCTTCGTCCTCGAACGCGAGGTCCCTGACAGTCCGCGCATCGTCGCCATTCCACTGGTCGAGCTGCGCGCCTGCAACGTCGACTCCGTGGTATGCCTGCACAGTCAGCGCAAGCGCGGGATTGTGCAAACGTTCCTGAGCGTGTCCGCAACGCTCGATTTGACGCTAACTTCCGCGAGCCATCCTGAGCGCTAATCCAGCCGCCAGGTGGCTCGACCGTTGCCAGACTCAGAGCTGCACACCCCGCGTCAGCGCGCCATCTACTACGAAATTTGCCCCGCTTACGAAGCTGGCCGCCGGACTTGCAACGAATGCAACCGCGTTAGCAATCTCCTGCGGACGCGCCATGCGTCCGCTAGGATTCAACGCAAGTGCTTCGGCAAATAGCTTCGGGTTGTTCTTTTCGATGTGATCCCACACACCGCCTTCAAAGTAAACATTGCCCGGTGACACCGTATTCGCGCGAATGCCCTTTGGCGCGAGCTGGTAGGCGAGACCTTGCATGTAGTGGATCAACGCCGCCTTGAACGTGCCGTAAGGGCCTGCGGCAAAGTCGATCTCACGGCCCGAGACACTTGAAATCGCAATGATCGAGGCAGCCTTGCTCGATTCGAGAAACGGCAGCGCCGCTTCGACGAGGTTCACCGTACCCATCAGGTCGGTTTCGAACTCCTTGCGCCACGACTCGAGGTCATTGCCGATCGACAGCGCACTCACGTTGGCGACGACGATGTCCAGACCTCCCAGTTGCGCCGCAACCTCCTGGGTCCAGTGCTGCAACGCGGGGCCGTTCGAGACATCGACCGACGCGCCGAGTACTTTGACAGCGCCGCCGCCAAGCTGCGCGAGGGCCGCCACCGTTTGCTCCACCGTAGCGCCGTCGCGAGCGCAGATCGCGACATCGGCACCTTCGGCCGCAAGTGTTTGCGCAATAGCAAGGCCGATACCCTTGGTGCCGCCCGTCACGAGCGCCTTCAAACCTTTGAGTTTCAGATCCATGGGGGCTTCTCCTCAGGCAGCCGGTGCAAGATATTTCTTGCTGATCGCTGCGCCGACCGAATACTTCGGGTCGACGAAATTCCCCAGCCTCACCTGACCGCACTGGCTCAGCATCATGTAGGCATCCCAACGGTCGAAGCCATATTCGCTCTCCATCCAGCGGACCAGTTCGTTGTACGCGATGCGGGTCGCGTCTTCGAGCGGACGCGCACTGCCGATCGACATCAGCAGCGCATCGGTTTCAAGGCGCGGCCATTCGATATGCCAGCCCTTGATCAGATCGACATGAATCGTGGTCGTGCTGGAGAACTCCACGGCGGTGCCGCAGACCTCCCCGTCCCCCTGGCAAGCGTGCGCATCGCCGATAAAAAGTCGCGCACCCGCCGAGCGTACCGGCAGATAGGTGATGCTGCCCGGGCCCATGTCAGGCACGTCCATGTTGCCGCCGTGATTGTCCGGCGTGAGTGAGTTGATCGAGTCGATTTCCGGCGACAGGCTAAGCGTTCCGATGTGCGGCTTGTACGGCAGCGTGACGCGTTTGCTCCAGTAGACACCCTCCTCGTCCACGTCGATCTTGCGAGTGATCTCCGGCAGCGGTTCGTTGAGCGTTGCGGTGTATTCCGTACCCGTCAGCGCACCGAAGCGTGGAATCAGGCAACAGGTTCCACGCGGATTGTCGCCGCGCGGCAGCATCGATTCGATGTACACCGCGACTACATCACCCTTCTCCGCGCCGTCGATCATGATCGGGCCGCTCTGTGGATTGAGGAACGGTACTCGCAGCTTCTGGCTCGGGAGATCCTGTTCCGTGAGAATTTTGCCGTCGAACGCGTCGCGCGTCTGAACGATCACCCGGTCGCCCGGTGCGATGCTCAACACCGGCGCAGAGTACGGGCCGATCGTGTAGTGAAAGGTGCCCTGACGCGATTCCGTGAGTTCATGCGTCTCGCCGACCTCGCCGCGAGCAATGCCGCGTGTGTGCATGATCGATTGTTTGAGCCAGTTCATTGTCGTGTTCCTGTTGCAATGGGGGTTGTCCAAGTGAATGGGGCACGCGAGGCCGCCGCCGCTTCACACTGAAATTAGCGATCTGACGTTATTGGCTTCCATCTGGTCCCCGCGGCCCGCCGATACCACCTGGCCACGCACCAGCACCACGTAGTCGTCAGCCACCGCCTGGGCGAAATCGAAGAACTGTTCAACCAGCAGAATTGACAGCGCTCCCTTCAGCGAGCGGATCACCTCTTCGATCTCCTTCACGATCGACGGCTGGATACCTTCAGTCGGCTCGTCGAGAATCAGCAGCTTGGGGTTGGTCAGAAGGGCCCGGCCAATTGCAAGCTGCTGCTGTTGTCCGCCAGAGAGATTGCCGGCAATACGCCGGCGCATCGTTTTGAGCACCGGGAAGGTATGAAAGACGTCGTCGAACGAAAACTGCTTGCCGCGCGCAGACTGGTTGCGTTCACCCGCGTATGCACCGATGCGCAGGTTTTCTTCAACGCTCAGCAAGGGAAAGATCTCGCGTCCTTGCGGCACGTAACCGAGGCCTGCCAGCACGCGCCGGTGCGAAGGCGTGCGGGTGATCGATTGGCCTGCTAGGACGATTTCACCTCCTTTGACCGGCAGCAACCCGACCAGACACTTCAGCAGCGTGGTCTTGCCCACGCCGTTACGGCCGAGCACTACCGTACAGGCGCCTTCGGCCACGTTTAGCGACACGTCGCGCAACGTGTGACTGCTGCCGTAAAACTGATTGAGTGCGGAAATCTTCAGCATGCTCACCGTCCCAGATAAACCTGAATCACGCGTGGATCGTTACGCACGCTGTCCATCGATCCCTCGCCGAGTAACCGCCCTTCATGCAGTACGCTCACAAGGTCCGCGATTTCACCGACAAAATCCATGTCGTGCTCGATCACGACCACGGCTCGCTCGGGCGACTTGAGCCGCGCGATCAATTCAGCCGTGCGCGCGGTTTCGTGATCGGTCATGCCGGCGACTGGTTCGTCGAGCAAGATCACCTGCGGGTCGGCGACGAGCAGCATGCCAATCTCGAGCCATTGCTTCTGGCCGTGCGACAGCGTTCCGGCGATACGGTGCCCTTCGTTCTCCAGACCGATCGTCTCGAGCACTTCATCGATACGTCGATGCTGTTGTGCACCAAGACGCGAGCGGACCATGTCCGCATACCCGCGGCCATTGCGAATCGCGAGCTCGAGATTTTCGCGGACCCGCAGCGCTTCGAATACGCTCGGCTTTTGAAATTTGCGGCCGATGCCGAGACGCGCGATCGACGTTTCGTCGAGCGCCGCGAGATTCGTGACTTTGTTCAGAAAAACTTCGCCGGCTGCGGGCCGGGTCTTACCGGTGATCACATCCATCAAGGTGGTTTTGCCCGCACCATTCGGGCCGATGATGGCGCGGATCTCGCCATAACGAAATTCCATCGACAGATTGGTGATTGCCGCAAAACCGGAAAACCTGACGGACAAGCCGCTGATATAGATTGCCGTTGGGGATACGGGCTGGTTCATTGACGGCCACCTTTGCTCTCGCTGCCAGCGGCCTTGAATGAGCCCCACACACCGTTGCTGAAATAAACGACGATCACGAGCGTGACGCCGGCAAGAATGAATGGCCACACAGCCGGCAGTTGCGCCGTCAACCAGAACTTGAGTCCATTGACCACGATCGCGCCGACAATCGCGCCGATCAGTGTCCCTCGCCCGCCGATGGCTACCCAAACGGCGATCTCGACGGACAACTCGGGCGACACGATAGTTGGATTGACGATACCGACCTGGGGCACGTACAGCATGCCGGCTAACGCCGCGAGAACAGCCGAGAGGCACCACGCAAACAGCTTCAAGGTATGCGTGCGATAGCCGAGAAAGCGCATCCGCGCTTCGTCATCGCGTACCGCGATCAGAGCGCGGCCAAAGCTGGAGCGTGCAAGATAGCGCGCCCCGACATAAGCGGCTACCAGCAGCAAACAGGAACAGACCGCGAGGCCGATCTGCGTCGTCACGCCAGCGAGCTTGTAGCCCGCGAGACTGGTGAACCCGGTCATGCCGTTGTTGCCGCCGAACCCGACGTCGTTGATAAACAGCAGCAACATCAGCGCATACGTCAGGGCTTGGGTAATGATCGACAGGTACACGCCGTTGATGCGCGAGCGGAAAGTCACGAAGCCGAAAACGCCCGCTACCAGCGTCGTCACGACCATCGTGAGCAAGATTGTCACGTCGAGCCGCGAAAAAATCTTCCACGCGGCCGGAAAGTCACTCGCCCCCATGTATTGCAGGAAATCCGGCAATACATGGGTCTCGGCATATGCGCCGTTGAGCAGATAAATGGCCATCAGATAGCCACCTATCCCGAAGAATATGCCGTGCCCGAGACTCAGGATACCTGCATAACCCCAGACCAGATCGAGTGCCAGCGCAAGAAGCGCGAAACACATGATCTGCCCGATCAGGTTGATGCCGAACAACGACAGATGCAGCGCATTCGACTCCGGGATCACGAAATATGCGAAGGGCAGATAGAGCGCCACCAGGACCAGCACGGGAACCATGCCGATCTCCACGGTCTGGCCTAACCATCTGGTTGCGGATGAGGACACGGTGAATCTCCTGCTAGTGCGCGGATCGGGAAACGTATTCATACGCGGGTCTTCAATGCAAAGAGTCCTTGAGGGCGCTTCTGGATGATCAGCACGATCATCAGAAGCACGACGACCTTGGCGGCCACCGCTCCATAGAACGGTTCGATAAACTGGTTGATTTCGCCGAGCGCGAGCGACGACACGACCGTGCCCGCAAGGCTGCCCGCGCCCCCCAGCACCACGACCATGAACGAGTCGACGACGAAGCCCGTGCCCATCGACGGATTGACACTGGCAATCTGCGTCAACACGACGCCGGCAAGGCCGGCGAGGCCGGCGCCAAGGCCAAACGCAATGCGGTCCACACGCTCAGCCGGCACGCCGAGGCATCGTGCCGTATCGCGCAGTTGCGTCGTGGCGCGCATCAGCAGACCCAGCTTCGTAAAGCGAATCAACGCAAACGTCGCGGCGAAGATGAGCAGCGCTAGCACGATCGCAAAGATGCGATTAAAGGTCACGAAGAAGCCCGGCGCGACCTGCATGCCGCCATTGAGGAATCCGGGCGTGATGAATTCCACGTTTTGCGAGCCGAACAGAACCTGAATCAACTTGATCAACGCAATGCTGATGGCCCACGTGGCGAGCAACGTCTCGAGCGGCCGGCGATACAGAAACCGGATGACGAAAAATTCCAGCAACATGCCGCATACCGCACAAATCACAAACGCTACCGGAATGGCGACAAAGATATAGGCATCGAATAGCCCCGGCAGGTGCGCCTGCATCAAGCGTTCGACGAGATAGGTCGAATACGCGCCGATCATGATGAACTCGCCATGCGCGAGATTGATCACCCCCATCAGACCGAACACGATCGACAGGCCGAGCGCGGTAAGCAGCAAGACGCCGGCGTAGCTCAATCCGCTGAAGAGGATCGAGAAGACCTTGCCGAACGAAAGCCAGGTGTCCATGCGAAGGATGGCACGATGCACCGCAGCCAGCACCACAGGATCCGAGCGCACCGAATCCTGCGTGGCAAAGTTCGCCAGCGCGGTGCGTGCGGTTTCACTCGGCACCTCGGCCACCGCCTTGATGGCGGCCAGCCGGTCAGCCTGGACGTTACTGTTCAGGCCGCGCTTGGCCAACGCGAGCGTGAGCACAGTCGCAGTGTCCGGATCGCGCTCCTGCTTGATCGCACGGGCAACGATCGCCGGATCGAGTAAGGCAAAGAACTTGTCGACTTGACGCGCAGCGGCTGAGCGGGTGTCCTGCTGCGGCGCGAACAGATCCATTTCTGCTGATGCCACGGCGAGCTTGCGCATCATCACGATGCTGGGAACGTACGGCGAATCCGCCGTCGCCGCGACGCTGGGCTGAAGGCTCACCGCGTCGAGCGCGGGGCTTCCCTGAATCGTCACATGACCACCGGTGCCGCACACCAGTGCGCCGTTGCGGATCGCATCGACGATCCGGCCGGCCCACGCGCGGTCCTGCGCGTTAGGCGAGACAACAACCTCCACGAGCTGTCCCAGTGCGGCGGCCTTGTCACCGTCCGTCGCACAGAACGACGTCAGCAGCGCCGCACGGCTCGCCGCGGCGGCAGGCGCTGCGCGTGCGGGAGTGACCCAAACAAGCACCAGACACGCGATCGTGAGAAAGATCTGCCTGAAATTGATCATGAGTATTTCCGTTCAATCCTGCGATAGGACCGGCATGAACTGCGTACGCCGGCCCCGACTGCCTCATGGGTTGCGCTATGCCTTGCCGATAAACGGGCTAAATGGCACAGGCTTCACAATGTCTTTCGATTTCCACAGGATGTCGAAACCCTGATTCGCGTTGATCGAACCGATCATGTCGCCACGCCATAGGTACTGCGAGGAAGCGTCCATTTTCACTGAGTAGCCGGCAGGATCGACCATCGACTGGCCGGCCAGGGCCTTGCGCACCGCATCGGTACCGGTGGAATTGGCCTTGGCGGCAGCCTGCGCCCAGAGATTGATGCCAAGGTAGGTCGACACCATCGGATCGATCACCATATCCGGCCGGTGCTTCAGGCTGTGTGCGCTCACGTAGTTCTTCCAGTCGCTCTTGAACTGGTGGTTCTGCGGCGTATCGACGTTCTGGAAGTAGCACCAGCAGCTCAAGTGACCCACCAGCGGCTTGGTGTCGAGACCTTCAAGATCGCTATCTACTACGTCCAGTCCGAGAATTGGAATGTCGGTCGCGCGCACGCCCTGGTTGATCGCTTCCTTGAACATCGCCGGGATCGAATCGCCGACGACCGTCATCACGACAATGGCCTGACCGCCCGGCTGCGCGGCGAAGTCTTTGATATCGCGCACGATGGTCTGGAAGTTCGACTGCCCGAACGGCACGTAATGCTCGCGCCACGCCGAGTCGGGAATGTTTTTGGTTTTCAGATAGCCCTTGAGCATCTTGTTGATCGTACGCGGCCATACGTAGTCGCTGCCGATCATGTAGAAGCGCTTTGCGCTGCCACCCTGATCGCTCATCAAGTAGTCGATCGCAGGCAGCACCGAACTGCTCGGCGGTGAGTTCAAATAGACCACGTTCTTCGACTGCTCTTCGCCTTCGAAGTGAAGCGGATAGAACAGCAGACTGTCCTGCGCCTCGACCACCGGCAACACTGACTTACGCGACACCGACGTCCAGCAGCCAAACAGCGCCGCACATTTGTCGCGCAAGATCAGTTGCTTCGAGAGTTGCGCATACATCGGCCAATCCGATGCGGGATCGACCACCACGCCCTGCAGCTGGCGCCCGAGCACACCGCCCTTGGCGTTGATCTGGTCGATCGTCATCAGCGCAGTGTCCTTGAGCAGAGACTCGCCGTTGGCCATCGTGCCCGACTGCGAAAACAGCAAGCCGAGCTTGATTGGCTCGCTGGTTCCCGCTGCCAGCACAGCCTTAGGCAGCGAACTGCCCGCAGCAGCGACCAGACCAGAACTGACTGCCGACAGGAAGGTACGTCTTTTCATGTGCTTCACTCCGACATGGATTAGAAATCGCAAACGCAAAAAGCCCGAAACCAGATGAACTGGTTTCGGGCTTTTTTGGCCGGTGCCGATCAAGACGCCTTTGTCTCGAACGACGGAATAGGTGCTGATGTTTCCCGTTGTGCAGGGACGGGTCAGCGGGAGTCTATAAGCAATGGCTATGCCAGCGTGTGGTCGGGTGGTTGTGTCACGTGCTGGAATACCTTGTTGCGAGCCGCGCGCAAATTGATCGCTTGCATTTCAGCCCACGAAACCGGCATCATAAATAACGGTTGTTTGCGCAACCGGTTTTGAAGCAGCGCACAGCGACGGTGCGGTAGCGCACCAACCACGCGCGGCGCGCACAAGTAACGCACCTCCCAAACGCAACAATGTCTTTCAACATTTCTTCGAATGACCCGTATTGATTCCGGCGGTACGTCAGCCCCCATTAAGATAGGTGTCCTCTACTCACGCTCGGGCGTGACCTCGGCAGCTGAAACCACCCAGTTGCAGGCCACCATGCTGGCTGCCGAAGAAATCAATCGTGCGGGCGGGGTCTCTGGCCGCGAAATCGAACTTGTCTGTCTCGATCCGCAATGCCAGCCGCGCCGCCATGCGGAGCTCGCCGAACAATTGATCCTCGAACACCGGGTGCGGATCATCGTCGGCTGTTATATGTCCAGCACGCGTAAGGCCGTGATACCGATCGTCGAGCGTCACAATGCTCTTCTCTTCTACGCGACACCTTATGAAGGGTTCGAATACAGCCGCAACGTGATCTACACCGGCGCGGCGCCCAACCAGAACACACTGCCGCTTGCCGGATTCATGCTGTCGCAATTCGGCTCTCGCGTAAGCATGATCGGCTCGGACTATGTGTGCCCGTACGAATCAAACAGGGTAATGAGCGATCTGATCCTGGAGCGCGGTGGGGAGAAGGTGGATGAGACTTACCTCCCTCTCGATGCGCCGTGGGAGAGTTATCTGGATGTCGCGAATCGTATCAAGCAGCGCTCGCCTGACTTCATTTTCTCGACCGTCGTCGGCGAAGGCATCCCACATCTGTATCGTGCGTTTGCGCACGTCGGTCTTGACCCGTACCGCATGCCGATTGCCAGTCACATGACTAGCGAAGCTGAAATCGCGGTCATGGGCAACGACCTCGCGCAAGGACACATCACGTCGGCCGCCTATTTCCAGAGTATCGATACGGCCGAAAATCTTGCTGCGCTTGCCCGCTATCAGGCACGCTTCGGTGCCGATCAGCCGACCAACATGTGCTGGGAAGCGGCCTATTTCCAGATGCATTTGCTCGCGGATGCGATCCGTCGCGTTGGGGCCGAAGATCCAACCCTGCTGCTCCGTGTATTGCCCGGTCTTGAATTCGAGGCGCCCCAGGGCCGCGTGCGGATCGATGAACACAATAACCACACCTACTTGCATCCGTTGATTGGCCGCGTCAACGCCCATGGCCGCTTCGACATCATAGGCCGCGCACCTGAACGCGTGAAGGCCGATCCTTACGTCGTCTCGCATATCACGCCGGAGTGGACCGCGCACGCACATCCTGAGCTTGCACGGGCTGGAGCAGTCCGATGAAGCAGGTCGCAGAGACGCCAGCGATCCTGCGCGACCTGCGTTCGCTGAAGGTTGTCGTCATTCATCCGCAGGATCAGGATGGAGAGGAGTTACTCGCGCAATTGCGACGTATCGGTTGCGACGTAGAGGTATGCTGGCCACGACTCGACAGCCTGCCCTCCGGCACCGGACTGGTGGTCATGGCGATGAGGCCAGAGACCCTCTCGATCGATTTCCCATGGCTCGGAACCAGTACGTCGCCGCCCGTTATTCCGGTAGTCACCTACGAGAATCCGATCACCATCGAAGCGGTACTGCGCCTGAACGCCTTCGCGACGATACCGTCGCCGGTGCGCTCATTCGGCCTGCTGACTGCCATCGCTGTGGCGTTGACCCAATTTAAGGCGTGCCGTATGCGCGAGCGCTACATAGAGCGGCTCGAGCAGAAGCAAGCGAAGGTTCGTGTGATTCAGCAGGCCAAGCAGATTGTGATGAAAGCGCGCGGCGTATCGGAAGAAGACGCTTATCAGTTGCTGCGCTCACAGGCGATGCTCAAGCGCGAGCAGATCGAAACCGTTGCAGGGGAGATCGTCAAGGCGCACGAAACTCTCAGTTTTTAGGCCCCGCAGCGGCGATCGCCGCTTCCTGTTGCTGAACCTGCACGTCTCGCGGCAGGCGTGCCGGTCCGACGCTGAGCGCGAGCAAGCCACCATGCGCGTGCTACGTCAATGGCTCGGACAGAAGCACGCGCACACGGCTTCGGCAGGCGACAGGCCCGACTGAAAGTAAGCTTTCAGTCGCCGTACCGTCCTGTCATCGGGATGCCAAGGCACGCGTACGAAGCCCTTTCCGACGGCGTTCTCGTACACGGCGTTTATCCATGCCCGCAGTTCGGTTTCGAACCGAAGAGGAATGGTGATATGGACGGAATCGCTGACCATGACAACCTCCGCAACATCGAAAATGTACTCGGTCAAATCACGCGGATGCGGACGACGACAGCGGTTGGATACGACATGTCCTCGTTTCAGCGACGCGCTACGGTCATGGTCACTGCAACCAGCACACTCGCGACGACAACGAGGAAGCCGGACGTGTAGATAAGCATGACCGTCATCATCGCCTGCTCCTCCTTGAGATATCCCGCAATTGCGGCGTCCACTGGCCGGCAGCATGAGCCACCCCGCGCGCAGCCGGTGCGCGGCCCAAGCCATGAGACGAACGATGCGCATCGATCGTCAAGAGTCCGGATGACCGGACGAACTGGCGGTCAACAAGCCCGACTATGTCGGGCGCATTGCGCTAGCACGTTGGCCTTGAGAACAAGGTACACGTCCAGGACACACGAAACTATTCTACGAACGGTCGAAATGCCTCTCTCTTTGGATCGGACGCCGATACTTTTGTATAAGTCGCGCAATCTGGCGTGGCGATGCGAGCGCTACGGCGTGCCCAGCGCAAGATTGAGCAATCGCTCAACCGTGGTGGCATCAACGGGCTTCTCGAGTAAAGCGGGTGCGCCCCTAGCCTGGATTTCGGCCTTCAGAGCAGCAGTCGAGAATGCCGTAATGAAAATGGTCGGAATTGCGTACCCGAGGCCGAGAAGGCGGTCGTGCATTTCGATTCCAGACAAGCCCGGCATCTGTACATCCGAAATCAGGAATGACGTTTCGCCGAGCAAACCTGAATCCAGAAATTCTTCCGCCGATGCAAACACTCGCGCTCGCCAGCCCAGCGACCGAACCAGGGTCGCGGTTGCAAACCGGGCACCCTCATCGTCATCAACGATAGAAACAACCTGAGAAGACACGAGCGACGGACCTCGAAACACTGGAAGCCAAGCATGTCACACGGATTTGTGTGGATGCGGTTCAATATAATCGTAGCTCGCAAGCCACCGCAGGCAAATGATACGAATGTATAAGCGGCTTACGAGACCGGCGTCGCTCGCCTCGGCGAGCGTCACACGTCAGACTCCAGTAGAAGAGCCCGATGATGGTGGAGTCGATGAGTGGCCGCATGCGCGCCATCACGCGATGGGCACAGTACCGGTCGGAACCGGCTGTCATGTAAATCCGGTCAATTGTCTGACATTTTGGACGAACATTGTCCCCCTTGCCTGCCAGGCACGAACCCTTGCTGCAAGCTGTATAGGATGCAGTGACGCGGGTCACAGTGGGGGCGTAAAATGCCTAAATACCAGCGGGTGCGACCGCATTCCGGCTTCGCAAGGTGTCCAGATGACTATTAGACCGCCCCACCGGATGACCGATGAGCCCGAAGCAGCCGACGTTTCCGTCGTCTACGTCGTCGATGACGACAAGGGAATCCGGCGGGCTCTCGAGATGCTGATGCGCTCCGTCGACCTGCGCGTAGAGACGTTCGAGTCCCCGGAAGAATTTCTCCGGTTTCCTCGCTTGGCCGGCCCAAGCTGTCTGATCCTCGATGTGCGGCTCCGCGGGAAAAGCGGCATGGCTTTTCACCAGGAAATCGTCAATAGCGGCATGCGTATTCCCGTCGTGTTCATCACCGGTCATGGAGACATCGAGATGGGGGTAAAGGCAATGAAGGCCGGCGCGCAGGACTTCTTTGCGAAGCCGTT
>Ga0302220_10001161_pt1 | contig 20829 bp, 13 predicted proteins | sample II_Palsa_E1_3_FD_194572 | JGI IMG/M metagenome (GOLD analysis project Ga0302220, IMG submission 194572) | Peat permafrost microbial communities from Stordalen Mire near Abisko, Sweden - II_Palsa_E1_3 | ecosystem: Environmental > Terrestrial > Soil > Palsa > Peat permafrost | place: Sweden...
CCTCCCCTAGGGGAGGTTCTTTTTTTGTGCTTCAGGGTAGGAACTCTCCCATCCAGAGTTTTGGGTCGCACTCTAACTCGGGCTTTGCGCTTTTTTTAAGACCAAATTCGGCAGAAAGCCGGGTTTAAATCGGGTCGAACGAGAGCAAGTCCGAGGTTATGTTTTTCCGACTATTCGGTTGCCCTCAAAAAAACGGCGCACTGTTTTTTGTACCGCCTGTCGTCATGCCGCGGTCAAACCAGCCCTCGCCTCTTGTAATCGAACCAGAACGACAGACCCACGCTCGCCAGGATGATGAGGGTCGCCATCACGGTCCACTTCGTGATCACTTCGCCGAGAAACACCGCACCTATCACCACGGCCACCACGGGATTCACGTACATGCAGCTGCTCGCGATAATCGGACTCGTGTGGCGAATCAGGTACGCGTACGCGACATAGGCGGCCATCGAGCCGACGAGCATCAGGTAGAGGTAAGCCAAGAACGGCGTGAACCCCATGCTCACGATACGTTCGCCCGACACCCACGCAACGATCGTCGCCATCGCGCCGCCGAGGCTGATCTGCAATGCCGTCGATACCAGCAGGTCGGACGGCAGCTTGAGACGCCCCGCGAGAAACGAGCCGCCCGCCCAGAAAATCGCGCCACACAGAATCGCGAGGCTGCCGGCGGTTGAACCCGACGATGGATCGCCATGATTGAGCAGCGCAATCCCGACCAACCCAAGCCCAACCGCAACCCACTCACCCTTCGCCACTTTGCGGCCTGCAATGGCGGCGATGACCGTGGCGAACAACGGCACGGTCGCCACCATGACGGCGGCCGTGCCTGTCTCGACCGTGCGCATACCGAACGCGAGCATCCCGCTCGACAAACCCACCAGCAACGTTCCGACCGCCGCGGCGTTTCGCACTTCGGCGAAAGTCGGCCAGACCGGATCACGACGCGCAGCAAAGATGAACAAACCGATGCCGGCGAACAAGTTGCGCAATCCGGACAACATCAGCGGCGGGAACGATTCCAGCGACAGATGCACCGCCATGTAGGTCGAACCCCATACGAGGTACACCACGCAAAGGGCAAGCGCCACGCGGCCGCTGCGCGTCGCGGGAAGGCGAAACGGGAAATGATCGGGAAGATTGAACGGGCGACGCGTGGGGGTATCGGCCAAGGCTTGCGGGCTCGACACGTCGGCCAAAACGTCCGCCGAGGGCAATGGCGATGCCGAGGGCGCGACGGCTGCTGCCTGCGGAAACGGCAGCACGTCAGCCGAGGGCTGCGACTGCGGCGAGTGTGCCGGGGGCACGAACTGCGAAGCTGGAGAATCGGAAGCAGACGATCGCGAGGGCGGCAACGGTGTAGACATCCGTTACTCTGCGACGAAGATGATTGCTACGTCAACCGGCCAAACGGCCAGGCTGACGGGCAGACTGACGGGCAGACTGACAACCGCCGGTTTCGCTTCACCCGAAACCAGGGAAAGCGAAGAACGGCGCGCATGCCGCTTGAGCGTCGCGGCAAAACGGGCAAGGCAGGACAACATGTCGGAAGCAGAAAAAGGGGTCGGGCAACAACGTGCCGAAGCTCGATAACGGCTTGAAAAGCCGGCAAGAGCCGCCGCGAGTTTGCCGGACCGTTTCCGGTGAAAGAAATCGGACGGTATCCGGGAAAACACGGTGGTCGCCATTATGCAGTAAGCCATGCAAACGCACGCGTGAGTGTTACAGATGGTTGCCAACACGCTACGGCGAGGTGTATTGTTGCGGCTGCTAACGCGGGGGTCCTGCGCTGCACATCGCAATCTGTCACCGGATTGTCCGTGTGTCGCGGGTGAGAAATACCCTTTGAACCTGATCTGGATAATGCCAGCGCAGGGAAGCGTTCGGATTTTGCCGCGCAGGGGTCTTTTGGGTCTTTCTCTTCCCCGCGCACCCCGCCTAATCCGCCCGCCTCCTTCTCTGCTTTTCTTCGGTCTCCCGTAGCTAGCGTTTGACTCAGCCGTTTCTCGTGCGATTCCCGTTTTTATCGCGGGCCGGCTGGGATATATCCGCCCCCACAGCAACCATCTGCATGGGACCGGAGTAAGCGCCATGGGACCAGAGTAAGCGCGAAAGCGCCAACTCTGGTCGACACGCTAACTCGGGTCGACACAGGAGAGCCGCATGAACGCCAATCCGAAATTCCTCTCCGACGACGCTGTCGTCGACGCTGCCGCCATCGCGCCGCTGCCCAATTCACGCAAGATCTACGTGACGGGCTCACGCCCCGACATCCGCGTGCCGATGCGGGAAATCACCCAATCCGATACCAACGAAAGTTTCGGCAGCGAAAAAAATCCTCCGGTCTATGTCTACGATTGCTCCGGCCCATACTCGGACCCGGAAGCAAAGATCGATATCCGCTCCGGTCTGCCGGCCGTCCGCCAAGGCTGGATCGAAGAGCGCGGCGATACGGAATCGCTCGGTGGCCTTTCAAGCAATTTCGGCCGTGAGCGCGCCGCCGATCCGGCTACCGCCGACCTGCGTTTCAAAGGTTTGCATCGCACGCCGCGCCGCGCTGTGCCGGGCAAAAACGTCTCGCAGATGCACTACGCGCGCCAGGGCATCATCACGCCAGAGATGGAATACATCGCGATCCGCGAGAACCAGCGCCGTGCGCAATATCTGGAATCGCTGCGCACGAGCGGCCCGAACGGCGAAAAGCTCGCCACGATGATGGGCCGCCAGCATCCCGGCCAAGCGTTCGGCGCCCAGGCCTTCGGTGCAAACGCCCCTAAGGAAATCACCGCCGAATTCGTGCGCGAGGAAGTCGCCCGCGGTCGCGCGATCATCCCGGCGAACATCAACCACCCGGAAAGCGAGCCGATGATCATCGGCCGCAATTTCCTGGTGAAGATCAACGCGAACATCGGCAATTCGGCGGTCACGTCGTCGATCGGAGAAGAAGTCGACAAGATGACCTGGGCCATCCGCTGGGGCGGCGACACGGTCATGGATCTCTCGACCGGCAAGCACATTCACGAAACGCGCGAGTGGATCATCCGCAATAGCCCGGTGCCTATCGGTACGGTGCCGATTTATCAGGCGCTCGAAAAGGTCAACGGCAAGGCCGAAGACCTGACCTGGGAAATCTTCCGCGACACGCTGATCGAACAGGCCGAGCAAGGTGTGGATTACTTCACGATCCACGCCGGCGTGCTCCTGCGCTACGTGCCGATGACCGCGAACCGCATGACGGGCATCGTCTCGCGCGGCGGTTCGATCATGGCGAAATGGTGTCTGGCTCATCACAAGGAAAGCTTCCTGTATGAGCACTTCGAAGACATCTGCGAAATCATGAAGGCCTACGACGTGAGCTTTTCGCTCGGCGACGGCCTGCGTCCCGGCTCGATCTACGATGCCAACGACGAAGCCCAGCTCGGCGAACTGAAGACGCTCGGCGAGTTGACGCAGATTGCATGGAAGCATGACGTGCAGGTGATGATCGAAGGTCCGGGCCATGTGCCGATGCAGCTCATCAAAGAGAACATGGACCTGCAACTTGATTGGTGCGACGAAGCGCCGTTCTACACGCTTGGGCCCCTCACGACCGATATCGCGCCGGGTTACGACCACATCACGTCGGGTATTGGAGCCGCGATGATCGGCTGGTTCGGCACGGCCATGCTCTGCTATGTCACGCCGAAGGAACACCTTGGTTTGCCGAACAAGGACGACGTGAAGACCGGCATCATCACGTACAAGCTTGCGGCCCACGCCGCCGATCTGGCGAAGGGTCATCCGGGTGCTCAGGTGCGGGACAACGCGCTCTCCAAGGCGCGTTTCGAATTCCGATGGGACGACCAGTTCAATCTCGGTCTCGATCCGGACAAGGCGCGTGAATTCCACGACGAAACCCTGCCGAAGGACTCAGCCAAAGTCGCGCATTTCTGCTCGATGTGCGGCCCGCACTTCTGTTCGATGAAGATCACCCAGGACGTCCGTGAATATGCCGCGAAGCAAGGGGTCTCGGATATCGAGGCCCTGAAGCAAGGCATGGAAACGAAGGCAATCGAGTTCGTGAAAAAGGGTGCTGAGATCTACCAGCGCACGTAATAAAGAGCGAGCAACGAGCACGCCGGGCGCCTGCAAAGGCGCGTCGACCCGGCGACAAATAAAAGCGGCCTGTCGCATGTCATGTGCGGCGGGCCGTTTTGCGTTGGGAGGACGCTCAATCCGATACTTGTCTGCTGAATACGATGGTCGGGCACTGTTTCTGCTTCTATCAACATTGAAAGAATCGGCAGGAACTGTCTTTTCGCCACCGGGTTGGACGTGGACAGTCGGCTCATCGGCACAGCGCAGACCATGCGCGGCATGGACGATAGAGAGCCCCGCCGTTCCGACACCAACCCGTCACCCCCTCGTGGTTCATCGATTTGGAGAGTTGAAATGGACAAGATCAAACAGATTGGCGCTGCTGCTCTCATCGCCGCACTTCTCGGCGGCCTGTCTGCATGCGATCAAATGAGCACCCGTCAACGCGATACGGCCGTCGGCGCGGGTGTCGGCGGCGTGGCGGGTGCGGCACTCGGCGGTAGTGCACTGTCAACGGTGGGTGGTGCGGCCGCAGGCGGCCTGATCGGTAATCAGGTCGGCAAGTAGGTTGATACGCTGTGCCCGGTTGCCGCCCTTTAACAACACGGTGATCGGGTGCAACTGAACTTAAGTGTTTAGGTACGCCTACAATGCCGTCCAGTGAAACAGATCGAAACATTGGGTAACGCCCCGGTGCTTTCCCACGTTTCAGCGATGCGCTAGGCTCCTGACATCCCGTTCATTCGAGCGGTAGCGTTTCGACGCAATCTGGAGTCGCATCATGAGCCCGAAGCTCGCACTATCCGCCCTCGTGGGCGCTTTGAGCTTGAGCGCTTGTTACTACGTGCCGTACGGTTCGTATGGTTATTACCCTGCGTATCCACCCTACCCGGGTACCCCGGTAGTCAACACAGCACAAACGCAGCAAGAGATTCCTGTCGCGCCTGCGGGGGCGTCCAGCGGCGGCTATGCGCAGAGCTATCAAGACACCAGCAACGCCTCGCCGCCCACGTATGCGTCTACGACACCGCAATACGTTGCTGCGCCGCCTGTCCTTTATGCGCCGTATCCTGCTTATTACCCGAGCTATCCGGTCTACGCGCCCTATCCGGCGTACTACGGCGGCTACGGTTATCCCGCGTACGGTTACGGCCCCTCGCTGTCGGTCGGCTTCGGCTGGTATGGCGGCGGTGGGCGCGGACATTATTATCGGCACTGAGTGGTTCGCGCTCGGCGTTAATGCCCGGTAATCGCCGGGCGCGCCTTACCCGTTCGATGTAACGCTTTCACACAAACCGCGCTGCAATAGCGCGGTTTGCGTCTGTGCGCGCTTGTTGTTTGTGGTGTCCGATCGCGCCAGCAGTGCGCAACGGACCGTTCCGTGCAAGCTGACGTGATATGGCACGATTTTCGCTGAGATTCCTCGACGCCGCGCCACTCCGGACGCTGCCGCTCCAGGAATCCTCACCATGCTGGTCTTCGCGCTGGTCCTGCTCTGGCTTGCCGCCTGTCTTGGCGTGATCTCCATCTGGGTGTTGGGCTGGGTTTCGCACGGCTCGCGCGAGACGGACGCGTCAGAGACACATGAACCCATCACACGCTAAGGCTTCGATACAACCCCAGAGGTATGGTTAATCCTTCCTTGACGCGCGCCATCCTCCCTCTATCCTTAGTCCAGACGCATTAGGCAAACGCTTAGTTGCAACGATGTGTCGGGCGGCGGTGCGCTTGTTGGAAAGCGAACGACGCTCACGGGGCTCTCAGTACCGGTCGCCATGACCGAAGAACGCCACGCGTTCAGCAAAATAAAAACCAGGAGACGATATGTTTCATCAGATTCTGACGCCCGTCGGCGGCTCACTCGGCTTGTCCTTTCTCGTCGCAGTGCTGCCTATTGCCGTCGTGCTGGTCCTGCTCGGTTGGGCGCGCCGGCCTGCCTGGCAAGCGTCACTCGCCGGATTGATCGTCGGCATAGTTGTAGCCATCGCCGTGTGGCACTTCCCTGTGGGACTGGCGATTGATTCCGTCGCGGCGGGCGCCGTGTTCGCCGTCTGGCCGGTCATGTGGATCGTCTTCACCGCGATCCTGCTCTATAACATCGCGCAACGCTCGGGCCGCTTCGAAGCGTTCCGGGTATGGATGATCGACAACCTCCCCAACGACCGGCGCATCGTGCTGGTCGTGATCGGCTTTTCCTTCGGCGCGCTGCTGGAAGGTATTTCCGGGTTTGGCACGCCGATCGCCATTACGAGTTCGCTGCTGATCCTGCTCGGCTTTCCGACGCTCGAAGCGCTCACCTTCACGCTGATTTTTAACACTGCACCGGTCGCGTTCGGCGCGCTCGGCGTGCCAATCACCGTGCTCGGCGCCGTGACCCATCTCTCCCCTGACCTGCTCGCCAAGATGGTCGGCCGCCAGTTGCCGTTCTTCGCTCTGCTGCTGCCGTTCTATGTGATCGGCGTGTACGCGGGCTTTCGCAACATGCTCAAGATCTGGCCGGTGCTGCTGGTGGCGGGCGGGACGTTCTCGCTCACGCAGTTCGTCACGGCGAACTACATCAATTACTCGCTCACCGACGTGCTCGCGTCGATGGTTTCGCTGATCCTCACGATTGCGTTCCTGCGCGTCTGGAAACCTGCCCCGGACGCGCGCTTCGCCGTGAACGTTGATCGGACGGCGCAGGTCCGAGGCAAGCTTTCCGGCGGGCACGGCTGGGTACCGTGGATCGTGGTGTCGGTGGTGGTGATCGTGTGGACGGTCGCAAAGATCTTCCTGATCGGCGATGTCAAGGTGCCGTGGCCCGGCCTCGACAAAGCCGTCTTCATCACGCTCTATAACCAGCCGTACGGCGCGATCTGGGACTTCCAGCCGCTCGCGACCGGTACCGCGATCCTGGTGGCATCGATTATCACCGCCCTGATCGTGCGGCTGCCGGCGAGCGAATTCGGCGCGGCGATCGTGGATACATGGGTCCAGACGCGCATCGCCATTCTGACTGTCGCGACTATTGTCGGACTCGCGTACCTGATGAACTACTCCGGAATGAACTACACGCTGGGCCTCGGCGTGGCGTCGGTAGGAGCGTTCTTCCCGCTGGTGTCGGCGTTCCTCGGCTGGGTCGCGGTGTTCCTGTCCGGCAGCGATACGTCGGGTAATGCGCTGTTCGGCAATCTGCAAGTGGTCGCGGCACGGCAGCTCAATCTCAATCCGATCCTGATGGCCGCCACGAATTCATCGGGCGGCGTGATGGGGAAGATGATCTCGCCGCAAAACATCTCGACGGGCGTAGCCACCACCGAGCTGAAAGGGAAGGAAGGCGTGGTTTTCGCAAAGACCTTCAAGCACTCCATCCTGTTGACGGTGCTGCTCGGCGTGCTGGTCTGGCTGCAGCAGAATGTGCTGACGTGGATGATTCCGCATTAAGGCGAAAGCGGATGGGCTTCTCGTTTTTTGCAGGGTTGTTTTGAATGTCAATATTCCTGCTACTCGTGAATGCGCGTGGCAGGAATCGTCAATCGTTGACCGCGGCCCGACGCGGGCTGAATCTGCCTCAGTCCCCCACTACCCGGCCCCGCGTTGCCTTCACGGCGCCTCGTCGCACTTTCCCATCCACCCTTCGCAACTGCGACGCTCGAGTAGGTTTCGTCGCCACGCGCGTACGGCGTGTCACGCTGACGCGCTGGATCATCTCGTCGAGCCGCGCGAGCGCCGCCGCACGATTCATGTCCTGCGTGCGGTGTTCCTGCGACTTGATGATGATCACCCCGTCGCGCGTGATACGACTGTCGCGTAATGCGAGCAGGCGCATCTTGATGGTTTCCGGAAGCGACGATGCCTGGATGTCGAAACGCAGGTGAATCGCGCTCGACACCTTGTTGACGTTCTGCCCGCCCGCCCCCTGTGCGCGCACGGCGCTCAGCTCGACCTCGTTCGGCTGGATCACATACTCGATCGTATGATTCACAATGCCGCCTCCGCAATCCGCGCGGCCAGACCCGAGTCACGCCGCGTAGGTGTACGGACGGCCTGCGCAAAGACCTCCGTCGAGCCGATTACCTCTATGCGGCTACGCGCCCGCGTGATCGCCGTATAAACCAGTTCCCGCGACAACATGCGGCCGAACGCGCTCGGCAATACCAGCGCGGCGTGATCGAATTCCGAGCCCTGCGATTTGTGGACCGTCAGCGCAAATGCCGTGTCGTGGGGCGGCAACGCAGCAGGAGAGAGCATCCGTAACGTGCCGTCTGCCATGCGAAAGCAAACCTGCATGGCGCCGTTGGGCGCCGGCAGCGCAATGCCGATATCGCCGTTGAACACGCCCAACGCGTAGTCGTTGCGTGTCACGATCACTGGCCGCCCGGCGAACCATTGAGCGCCCGCGCCCAGCGTAACCGACGCAGCCGCCCGGACCCACGCCGATATACGCGCGTTGATTTCATCGACTCCACGCGGCCCGTGACGCGTGGCGGCAAGGATGCGAAAGCGGTTGAGCGCATCGAAAAGCGGTGCTGCCCCGGTTCCCGCTTCTAGCGTCTCCAGCGTTTTGGCGAGCATCCGCGCGTACGGCTCGAAACCCGCGTTCAGGCGCGCCAGCGTGCGCTCGGAGAGATGAGGCCCCGCATCGTCAATAAGCAGCGCCGCTTTCGTCGGGTTGTCCTGGCTACCGGGCGTCAAGGCGGCAAGCGCATCGTCAACGGAACCGCGACGAATGGCGACCGACAGTCTGCCAATATCCGAATCCAGGCCGAACCGGTAATTACGCTGCAACCACACGACGCAATCGGTTAATGGGCTTACCGCGGTTTGGTCAGGCTCGACATGCGCCACCGGATGCCAGTCGACTTCGGGCAAACCGGCGAATCCATCGTAAGCGTCATTGCCGTCGTCGGGGATCAGATAATCGGGTTCGTTGATCCACTGGGGCTCGGTTTCAAGCAGCGCGACCAGATCAACGGCGTCGCCGTCCCGGTCGTTCGGCAACGCGGCAATGAACCGCTCCGCCGGCATCGACAGCGCTGCCGCGATCCGTGCCGCGCCAGCATCGCTGTACACCGGCCGCGCGCTCAGTTCAGCGAACACCGCGCCTGCTTCCACGGCGGCAAGTTGATCCTTGTCGCCAAGCATCACGAGTCGCGCACCGGGCGCGACCGCTTCGAGGAGATGCGCGGCCAGCGCGACGTCGATCATCGATGCCTCATCGATCACGATCACATCGAACGGTAGCGGGTTATCGCGATGATGCCGGAAGCGCCCGTTCGCCTGCGTGCCGAGCAGACGCTGCAGCGTGAACGACGTGTGCGGCAATCGCGCTGCCAACTCCGGCGGCGACCTATTGGCACGTTCGACCAGTGCCTCCTGCATACGCTGCGCCGCCTTGCCCGTGGGCGCCGCGAGCGCGATGCGCAAAGCCGGGTTTTCGTCGAGCAGGCAAGCGAGCACACCGACAACCGTCGTTGTCTTGCCCGTTCCCGGCCCCCCGCTCACGATGGTGAGACGCCCTGACAACGCGACGAGCGCTGCCACGCGTTGCCAGTCGATGTTGTCATCGTCGTTCTCTGACTCGGCGAAATAGCGCCCTACGCGCGCTTTCAATTCAGCCGGATCGGGCGCATCAGCCGCGACCTGGGCACGTTCGACCAGTGCCCGCGCGAGCCGCCGTTCGTAGTCGAAATACCGGGCGAGATAGATACGCCGGCTGGAATCTATAACAAGAGGAAGCAGGTCCGCAGCAGCTTCCTGGCCGTCACACACCACGCCACTCGCCAGCAACGCGGTGTGAACCTTGCCGGCAGTTTCGCCGTACCGCTGCGCGAGTGCATCGAGCGCGATACAAACGTGCCCTTGCGTTGTCGCGCGGCTTACTGCAAACGCCGCGCGCTGGGCCCAGCGGACGTTGTTGGCGTCTCCCTGAAGGCGCTTCGATAACCCGCCTATCCGGCGCGCGAATCCGTCGGCGAGCGCAATACTGTCGTCGGAGACAAGAGTCAGGTCGGGCGCGTTCATGCGGCAACTCCTTGCATCAGTCGATCGATCGCTTCGATCAGTTCCAGCGATGGCTTGCCCACATGCACACCCGCCGGCCTGTCACCATCGCGCCAATCGGGTCGTACGCCGCGCACGAACAAATACAAATAACCGCCGATGTGCCGCTCAAACCCGTAGTCGCGTAACCGCAAACGCAGATAACGATGCAGCGCGACCGTGTAAAACAGCGCCTGCAAGTGATACGCATGCGAGGCCATTGCGGCGTCGAGAGCTTCCTCGTCGTAATCGGCGGGTGTCAGCCCAAGATGATTCGACTTCCAGTCGACGATCCAGAAACGCCCTTCATGCTCGACGATCAAGTCGATGAACCCCTTGACGAAACCGCGCAAGGTTCCGGCTTCCAGCGCGACGTCGGGGAAGCCATGCGCGACCAGTACGCGCCTCAAGGCCGTGAAATCCAAAGATTCTGCCGGGAACAGGAACTCGAGTTCGTTCATGCGTCGCTTGGCGGGAATGGTATCGAGGCGCATGCCGGGTACGAGTTGGGTTACGACCGTATCGGCGAGCAGGCGCGCCATCATCGCGGGCAGCTTGGCGGTCAGCGCGTCGGTCGCTGAAACAGGAATGGGATGCTCATGTAACGCGCGCTCGATCGCTTCGGGCCACTTTCCCGAGTTCGTGAAATCCGCGAGTTCGTACATGCGGTGCAGGCACTCGCCCGCCGAGGGGCCGCGCGGGAATAAGAGGATATCGTCGGTATCGAGTTCGACCGGAGGCAACGGCGTTTCAATCGGCGTCACTAGTGTAAGTGCCGCTACTGCGTCGATACGCCCGTCGTGGTCGGGGCGTTCGTCGGTGGGCTGCGCCTGATTTGATTCCTCACGTGCGCCGGCCGCGATCATGGAACTGAAACTGGCGGTCCGCCAACTGTCACGCAACACGCGACGACTGGTTCGCGGTTGCGGCGTGAAATCTGCGTCTCGGCTAACGATGAGCGGTTCACGCACATCGATCACAGGCAAGGGTTCGACCGAAATGGAGCCCGTCGCGAGCGCTTGCCAACTTCCGATCACGTCGTCTTCTTCGGGTGGTTCAGCGAGCCAGTCGCTGAATTGCCGGCCAGCGCCTGCGACCAGCCAGTTCAGCACGCTGCGCCGCGACTCCTTCGCTGATTTGCCGATCAGATACACGCCTCCAACCAGGTAACAGCGGTACACCGCACGCGTGAGCGCAACGTACACGAGCCGCGCGCGTTCGGCGGCTTGCTCGCGCGTGGCGAGTCCGGACGCGCGCTCACCCTCTTCGTCGGTGTAGCCGTAGTGCAGTATGGCCGCGCCGTCGTCGTGGTATTCGCGGGCATCGGGCAGTCCTGTGGACGGTGGGTCGCGCAACGCGCCATCGTTCAGGAACGGACAGAACACAACCGCGTATTCCAGTCCCTTCGATTTGTGCACCGTGACGATCTGAACGAGATTGCGATCGGACTCGAGCCGCAACTGCGCATCTTCTCCGCCGCCCTGCTCTGCACGCTGCGCGGCTAGCCAGCGCAGGGTGGGCGCAATGCCGGGTTGAACCGCGCCACGTGCCTGGATCAGCTCGGCCAGATGATTGACGTTGGTCAGGCGGCGCTCGCCGTCCGGACCGACAACGAGACGTTGCGCGATCAGCAGCTCACGCGCGAGCGTGCGCCACATCACCGCAAAACCGCGCTCGTGCCAAAGCATCCGGTAACGCGAGAAACGTTCGACCCAACTCATGGCGTCGATCGCGGCGGAGCCTTCTACCGCTTCGCTATGCTCCATGCTCCACAACGCGGCGGCATCGAGCCCGAGCCAGTCCGTTGCAAGCGCCGCGCGCAGACGACGCAAGTCGCCAGGGGTATCGATAGCGGCTAGCAATCGCTCGATCTGCTCCGCATCGAAGGTACCGAATACCGATGCTTGCGCCAGTTCCACGCTGCCCACGCCCCAGCTTGCGAGCACCCGCTTGACGAGGCTCCCCTGCCGATGCGTCTGCACAAGTACCGCAATCTGGCCGGGCGACAGAGGCTTGTCGCCGATCGTTACTTCGCCGTTTTGAGCACCGCGCAACAACCGCACGATCTCCGCCGCGCAGGCCTGCGCCGCTTGGCGGTTCGCGTTCGTTTTCGACAGCGCCGAATCGCCTTGCGGCAACATCCACACGCAGAAATCAGCGGTGTCGGAATACGCCGCCGACGCGGTTTTGTCGTTGAACGGCTTGCGCTCGCGCGTGCCTGCGCGCACCGGCTGGTAAGTCAATCCGTCCAGGATGAACGCTGCCGGATTTGCACTGAAAATGCGGTTGCAAGCGTCGATGATCGGTTCAGTCGAGCGCTGGTTGACCGCAAGCGTATATCTCGCCGATGCCTGCTTGCGCGCCGTCAAATACGTATGCAGGTCGGCGGCACGAAAACTATAGATGGCCTGCTTCGGATCGCCGACCAGAAACAACGGCCCTTGCGGCGCGAAGATGCTGTTGAAGATGGCAAACTGCAGCGGATCCGTGTCCTGGAACTCATCGATCAATGCAGCCGGATAACGTGCCCGAAGTGCATCGGCAAGCCACGGATTCGCGTCGAGCGCCTGATAGAGGTTCGACAACAGATCGTCGAACGACACCACGCGCCTCGTCCGCTTGCGCACCGCCAGTTCCAGCGGCGCGTAGTTGAGCCACTCGCGCACGATGCCGAGCCATGCCGCGCGCTGCGCCGCTTCCGCGGCGGCAGCAGCGGCGGCAAGCGTCTCGGCGTGATCGAAGAAAGCATGCGTGGGTGGCTCGTTCTTCACCTTCGTGCCTTTCTTCAACGCGCTCGCCGTGAGCTTCAGCGCTTCTTTCGGCGGCGCGGCGTGACAATCGTTGTCGGCGAAATAGTCGGACCACGCGGCAATCGCCGCGTCGATCAGCGTGCGCTTATGCGTGGTCTTGCTGAGCTTCGCTTCGGCGTCGATCAGCAATTGCACGATGGTGTCGCGTTCGGCTTGCCACACCGCGCACGCCGTATCGAACAAGGCTTGCGCGTCCTCGCGGTGGGCGAGCTCCGACTCACCCCAGCGCAACATGGCGAGCGGTTTTTTAAGCCGGCGCGAAAGCTGCGCGTCGAGCGACGCCGGTCCTGCGCCCTTGCTCACGAGCCAGGCGGCAAACGATGAATCCCGCGCCGCCGCCGGTTCGACCCGTTCACGCCAGAAGTCCGCTGCCATCTCGAAGCGCAACGCGCTGTCGTCGGCTTCCAGATCGAACGCGAAAGGCATGGTTGCAGCGAACGGCGCCTCTTGCAGAGCACGCTGGCAGAACGCGTGAATTGTGTGGATGGCGGCCTGGTCGAAGGTATGCAGCGCGATTTTGATGCGCTTGAGCGCTTCATCAGGCTCGACGCGTTCAAGCGTGGTCTCGAACAGGCGCTCGAGGAAGGCGTCGCCCGCGGTGTCCCCGGTTTCCATTGCGTGCGCGATCTGGACGAGCCGCGAGCGGATGCGCTCATGCAGTTCAGCCGTGGCCGCCTTCGTGAAGGTGACGACGAGGATCGCGTCCGCGGCGAGCTTCTTTTCAAGTAGAAGGCGCACGTAGAGCGCACAGATGTTCCACGTCTTCCCCGTTCCCGCCGATGCTTCGATCTGGTTCACGCCGTCGAGCGAGCATTCGAAGACGTCAAGTTCGTCGGCGGCGTCGGCCGACGTGGCCGTCAGTGTGGTTGTTTCGGTACGCATCATGCGTCGCTCCGCATGTGCTGGATCAACGGCTCGAAGACGATCCTGGCCAACGTGGCGAAGGTTTCATCGAGTCTCAGTTCCGCGCCGCGAAACGCGATACGCAACGCGGGATCGTCCGATTCTCCGCGCGTCCTGTCCGACACCCACACGCCCTGCGCCTTGGACTCGCTCTCCTTGACCCACGTCCACGCGCTCTTTGGAAAGAACCGCAGCGGCAAGCGCTGCCCGGCGCGATACAACGCAGCGAGTGTTGCCAGGTGCGTGTGAGGATCGTCGACGGGCGTCAGTTCAAAGCCGCTCGATTGCGCGCCGCGCCCGTGCCACACCGTGCGTCGAGGGCCATCGGGCAATGCCGCGCAATAGGCAAGATGTGCAAGCCATGCACAGAGGTAGTCGCGAGCGCGGGGCACATCGTATCGGTAAATGATCTGGCCTTCGTCGGTGAGCAAATTCAACGTGCCGTGAAGCTGCAGGGGCTGCAAAGCGTCACCTTGCAACGCAGCGTCGTGGCGGCCGAACAACTCGACATCCGGCCAACGTGGCTTGATATCCAGCGTGAACGGCAAGCGCACTGCCCGTTCCCCCGTCGCGACCCGCACCCGATTGGCAAGCGAATGCAACGCGCCGATTTCCCGCGATTGCCATACACCGCCCGTCGCGCCGCCTGGCATTTCAGGACTTGCACGCGCGACCCGCCGTGCACGATCGAGCCCGCGTGCTTCATTGTGGGCGGTGAGTGCGAGCAGCGACGGCAGCACCCGATCTGCCAGCGCGGCACGGCCCGGATATTCGAGCTCGAACGGTTCTGCATCACCGAGTTCGGTCTCAGCGTCGAAGAGCGAAATGCCGAGCCGATCACGCAAGATAGCGCGCGCCGGATGACGCCAGAAACGCTCGAAGTCATCGAATGCAACGGGTTCCACCTCCTCCGCCGGCAACGGCTCAATAAAAAATTTCATTGACGGTTCGATCTTGCCGAGCGCGAGCGCCTGGGCCAGTTCCGCACGCTCCGGCTCGTAGGTGAACAACGGCGCGCTGAAGTACTCAGGCGCGAACGGCTGCAACGGATGCTCGAACACGAAGCGGCTGCGCGCGCTCTCGCGCTCGTTCGGCGGTGCACCCGTGCCTGCCACCGTTTCCTCAAGATAGTCGAGCAGTTCGTCGATCAGCGCGGCAGGCGGCAGCGCGGCGTTGTCGCGAATGCTGCGTCCCGTGTAGGCAATCATCAAGCGGTCCCGCGCCGACAACAGCAAGTCGAGGAACAGATTGCGTTCGTCGTCACGGCGTTGCCGGTCACCGAGCTTGCCGAAACTCGCCATCAGGTCGAATTCGTCGGCGCGCGTAAGGCTCGGCAACATGCCGTCGTCCATGCCGAGCAGGCAGACCACGCGATAGGGCAACCCGCGCAAGCTCGTCAGCGACGAAAACGTCACGCCGCCCCATGGGACACCACCACGCGCAGCGTCGTCGAGTGCGTCAGTGAGTGCCGTTCGCAGAACGTCGGCGGCAATTTCGGTGTCGACAGCGCCTTCACCCATGGAAAGCATCAGTGCATCGAGTGTCGAACGGACGTCGGCGATTGAGTCCGCGAATGGCAGACCGGCATCGAAGAACTGGGTGAGCGCGTCGAGCAGCAATTGCGTCCAGGCCTGCGGCGTACGCGCGGTGGCTATACGTTCGCCGAACGCGTCAATGTCGTCGACAAACCGCGTCAGCCGACCGAGCAATTGCGCATCCGATCCTTGCGGGCCGCCAACCGGCAGCCATTCGTCGACGGGCGCGCCGCCGTCGGGCAGCGCATAGCCGAGGAACAGTCGCGTGAGGGCATCGGAGAAGGTGTGACGGGCTGCCGGCACGTCGGCGCCCGTCACCACCGACGGCGTGAGCCCGCGCCGCGCGCCAGCCGCCGCAAGCCACGTCTGCGCGGTTTCCAGCGCGACGGCATCTATGCCATAACGTGCCGCGACCGCATCGACCCGCAACCATTCGATCAACTCGGGCGCGCCGACACTGCGTTCAGGCAACGCCAGCCAGTCCAGCAGCACGCGTGCGACCGGGTTTGCCTGCGAAGGCGGCAGACCCGTGATCCGATACGGAATCCGCCGACGCTCACCAGCCACGCCAGCGGGCGCGGTGCCGAACACCCCGTCGATGAGCGGACCCGCCGCCGCCAGATCAGGAAACGCCACGAGCACATCCGACGGCTGCAGCCCCTCTATCTCGTCGAACCAGCCGAGCAAACGGTCGTGCAACACTTCAAGCTGCCGCGACAAGCTATGGCACACATGAATTTCGATACCGGGTTCAAGCGCTTCGTGCGCTTCGTCCAGTCCCGCGACCTCCTTCAAATTGAGGATCGCGTTCTGCACGCGGGCGAGCCACGTGGGCGCGAGATTCTCCTCGAAATGGCTCGCTTCCCGCGACGCCGCGCTCTCCGTCAGCTCGCGCAGCATGTGCAATTGCGCCTGCGTCTGGCGGCCCCATTCGGCGAGCAGCGGATGGCCTACCTCCTGAAAGTCCAGCTTTCCCGCCAGTTCGAGCTGTTCCACGCGCGCCTCGCTCACAATGTCGAACCAGAACTCGCGACACGGGTCAATGGCGTAGATCCGTACGTCGATCCATCGCGACAACTCGCGCAACAACGCAATATGCAATGGCGGCATGGTCGGCAACGCGAACACGCTCACCCGCTCCGGCCACTCAGCCTTCATCACGGCGTCGAGATCGAGTTTCGGTGAATCGCTCAGGAACCGGTACGCGGGAGGCGTGGGATCGTGAGCGTCGGCGTTCTGTGCGAGGTCAGCGAGCAGCGCACGCCATAGCGAGGCCTGCCAGCGTTCGTCCTCGCGCTGGATAGCCGTGGCGTTCGGCAGGCGCGGACCGTTTGCGTCGATTGCCCCGCCGGCGGACGCCAGGATCGACCCGCCGGCCTGCCAGTGCAGCAGCCATTCCGGCCGATACGTCAGATAGTGGTCGAACACCGTCGCGATACGGCGCGCGAGTTCATAGCGCATGGAGTCGTCGGCGGCGTCGAGGTAGGCGCCCAGTCGCGACGAGCTCTCCGGCGCAGCCTCTGTCATTGCGCCGAGCAGCCGGAAGCAGCGCCACACCAGCCGGTCGGGTGCAAACGGCGAATGCTCGGGTACGGGCAATACGTCCCCGATCCGGGCCCACAACCACTGCGCGAGATAACACAGGTCCACGTTTGCACAAATGCCAAAGCGGGCGGCCATGTCCAGTTCGAGCCGACGGCGCACCGCCGCGCTCGGCACAATGATCGTCTGGCTCGCGAACGGATCGCCGCCATTCAGCGCGAACGCGGCGACGTCGTCGAGCAGCGCCTGCGACAGCGTTTCATGGCGATTCGAATAGAAAAGTTCGAGCATGGATCCTGCTAGTTGGGCATGAAAGGCAACAGCTCGAACAGCCGAGGCCACGGTCGTGTCGCGAGGTGAAACGACAGGATAGCAAAGGGCGTTCTTATCCGGGATTCGTCCGAACGGCCTAGGTTTGGATGCCGTCGAGTTGGGTTAGACTCGAAGCCACATTAAGTCAGGTCCGGGTGCGCCCATGTGGCGCGCTTAGACCATGGCGGGACCTGAGACACCCCGAAGATACCCGGGCAGCAAATTAGGAAGTCGATGCGTTACTCGCTAGAAATCAGAAAATTCATTTATAGCCAGTACTTCTTCGGTGGCTTGCGGATCGCGCTCGGCGTCTCGCTGCCAGCCATCCTGATGCTGACTGTATTTCACAATCGTGAACTCGGCTTCACCATTGCGACCGGCGCGCTGGGTGCAAGCGTTGTCGACATGCCGGGACCGTTGAAGTACAAGCACAACGAGATGCTGGCATGTACGGTGATCGGCTTCTTGTCGGCGCTTGCTACCGGGATCGCGAGCGCGAACGCGGTGACGCTGTGGCTGACCGTCGTGCCGCTCACCTTCGTGCTGTCGCTTGTCGTGGTCTACGGCAACCGCTGGCCGCAGATCAGCTTCGCCACACTCTTCATGATGATCGTGACGCTGGAAGAGCATTTCACGCCCATGCAAGCACTCGTCAACGCTTCATGGATCCTGCTCGGCGGCCTTTGGTACACCTACTGGGCGACCTTTGTCAGCCGTTCGCTTGTTTATAGAATCGAGCGCCAGGCGCTGGCTGAGAGCGTGTTCAGTTGCGCCGAGTATCTGCTCGCGCGCTCATCTTTTTACGATCTCGACGCCAATCTCGACGAGTGTTACCGAAAGCTGATCGAAAAACAGATCGCGGCGGTCGAGCGCCAGGATGGGGCACGCGACATCGTGCTGCGCAACCTGCCGAAACTGAGAAGCGGCAAGCTCGATGCCCGCCGCGTCATGCTCTTCAACCTCTTCATCAACGTGGTCGACCTGCACGAGATGTTTGTGGGTGCGCACACCGATTACCCGCTCGTGCGCAACACCTTCGGCGGGCAGGACATCCTGATCTTCTATCGCGACCTGATGAGAAAGACCGCGCTCGATCTCGAGGACATCGGTCTGGCCGTGCTGCAAAACCGGCCGGCGCGGGCACGAATCAACGTGAAGGCCGAGTTGCGCGCGATCGAATACGAACTCGACCAGATGCGCCGGCACGAGGTCCCGCAGAAGAACCCGGAAGCCTATTCGGCGGTGTCCTCCGCGTTCAGAAGGCTTTGGAGCGCGACTCGGTTGATCGACAAAATGCGCCGCCAGACGCGGCATGATCCGAGCATTACGGAAACGGTGATTCGCGTCGATCCGACCTTGTCACGTTTTGTGTCAAGCCGGCGCGTACCGTTCATGCAGATTTTTTCGAACCTGACGATGGCCTCGCCGAGCTTCCGGCACGCGCTGCGCGTAACCATTGCAGTGGGCGTGGGATTTTGGCTGGGCCGCCTGCTGCCGCTCACCAACGCGTACTGGATCGTGATGACAACGGTCATCATTCTTAAACCCGGTTATTCGCTCACCAAACAGCGCAATGTGCAGCGGATCATCGGCACGGCGATCGGCTGCACGGCGTGTGTCGGGTTGATCCTGGTGGTGAAGGATCCGCATGTGTTGCTGGTCGCCATGTTCGCCTGCATGGTCATGAGCTACAGCCTGCTGCTGTTCAACTACACGGCGAGCGTAGTGTTCACGTCGGCTTACGTGTTGCTGATGCTGCACCTGCTTGCGCCGGGCGGCATGCGGCTGATCGGCGAACGCGCCATCGACACCGCCGTCGGATGCGCCATCGCCATTGCCGCCAGCCATCTCTTCCCGTACTGGGAATACAGGCTCATGGGCAAGCAGGTGCGCGACATGATCGGCGCAATGCGAAATTATCTTGAGGCCAGCTGGTGGTGGACCGGCAAGCCCTCCGCTCAGGCGGAAGCCAAGAGCACGGCGGACGCCAATCTTTTCGCCGATGCCAACGCCGGAACAGCGCAAGCAGCAACGGCCGCGCTCGCGCGGGTGGAAGCCGGCGAAACGGAACTCACGACGGCGGTGAATGATTCTCTCAGTTTGGCAAGTGGCGGCGAGGCCGGGCCTTCACCCGTTGTGAGCGAGCGGGCAAGCGCTTTGACGCAGCGAGCGAGATCGAACGGAAGCGACGCCGCAGGCCTCGCGAGCGACGAGATAGCCGCAAACTTCGATAGGCAAGCGGTCGCCACATCAGCCATGAACACGTCCGGCGAAGCGCAGCCTTCTGCGGCCGCGAAGCAACCGGACAGCGCGGCCCAGACGCTCGCGGGTCCCACAGCGAACACCTCAGATCAACCTGTCGTCGCTGAAACGAGCAGCAATCGCCCGTTCGCGGCATCGAAGAAAAAAACCCTTACCGGCGAAAGCGCGGCCGCGGCCGCCATTTCAGGTGCCTCCGCCGCGGCAGCCATCGCAGCCGAGGCGCTCGACAGCGACTTCCGCTATCGCCTCGCGCGCAAGAACGTGCATATCGCGTTTGCGAATCTCGGCCAGGCGTTTCAGCGCATGATGCTCGAACCGAAAGCGCACCAAAAGTTCGTGCCTGAACTCAACGACCTGCTTATCCGCAGCCATGTGCTCGCGTCGCAGATCACCGCGGCGGGGCCGTTGCTCCAATCGGTAGGGAAGTCTGCCGCAGGGCATGCGGCGCAACCCGTGCAGCGCGCGCTGACCGTCATCCGCGACAATCTAACGCAGGCGCAGGACGGTGTGGCCGCCCCGGAAGATCAAGCCGAGCAGTCGAAGCTGCTCACGCGCGAACTGGATTCAATGGTGGTGGGTGCGGAGCGCGCCCAGGATATCCCGGCCGATGTCGTCCAGGATCTGAAGCTGCTTGCGCACCAGTGCAAGCAGATGCTGACGGCATCGCTCCTGATTCGCAAGGACGCGAGCTTGATCAACCTGCCAGAGTAACGGCCGGGGTACCCGGCCCATTAAGCATAAACGGCATGAACGCAGAAGCGGCATGAAAGCAGAAGCGGCAGGTCGAAAGAACGTTACTGGGAAGCAGCCGTCGCAGGTGCGGCAGGAACGGTAGCGCTCGCCGCCTCCGGTGGATTCTCTCTTTCGTACTCGCGCTTGTCGCGGATCGCGTTGAAGAACAATGTGCCGATCACAAGCAGCACCACGACCACGATTAGAATACTGATCGCGAAGGTAGGGTTCTTCCGCTTCGGGGCCTTTTTGCGGCGGTCATCGGTCATGAAATCGAAGCTCTGAGTGGTATTGGACGAAGCGCACGATCTTACCCGACATCCATTCCAGAAGGGTTGCGGCGACCTTCTCTCCACCCCGCAGAACGCGTTCCATCTCACGCACAAACCCTCAGTTTCCCGTGACCCCGAGCGGGGAGCGCACTGGCAGCGCGGTGGAATATTTGATCTGTTCCATCGCGAAACTCGAACTCACGTCGTAAAGCGGCACGGCGCGAATCAGCGTTTTGTAGACACGGTCGTAATCGTCGATATCCGACACCACCACGCGCATCAGATAGTCCGTTTCCCCGCTCATTCGATACACCTCGACGACTTCGGGAATGTCGCGCACCGCGCGCGTGAAGTCCTCCGCCC
>Ga0302220_10001162_pt1 | contig 20828 bp, 21 predicted proteins | sample II_Palsa_E1_3_FD_194572 | JGI IMG/M metagenome (GOLD analysis project Ga0302220, IMG submission 194572) | Peat permafrost microbial communities from Stordalen Mire near Abisko, Sweden - II_Palsa_E1_3 | ecosystem: Environmental > Terrestrial > Soil > Palsa > Peat permafrost | place: Sweden...
TTCGTTACGAGCGCTTGGCCACCGTCGCGGGGATTGTGATGGCATGCTCCGCGTTTGGCAGCATGCTGACAGCCGCAAAACTCGGCGCTTTAGCGGATCGTATCGGCGCCTGGAATGTGATTATCGGCTGCCTGATCTTGACCGGACTGGCGATGCTTCCCCAAGCTTTTGTCAGGCATTGGTGGCAACTGGCCGTCTTGAGAGGCGCGATGGGTATGGCGATCGCCGGCTTGCTGCCGTCGGTGGCAAAACTGGTCCGACATTTAGTCGCAGATAGCGAGTCTGGAAAAATGCTCGGCTATCTACAGTCAGCGCAATTTAGCGGGCAAGTTATAGGCCCCATCCTAGGCGGCCAAATCGGCATTCATTTCGGCCTGCACTGGGTATTTTTTGTCACGGGCATCTCGCTTTTCGCCTGTGCTGCACTTAGCCAGTGGGCCAAAACAGCGGATCGCCGACACAATTAACGGTGCCAGGAAATTTCGCAATTTAACCACTAGAAAGCCGATCTCGAAAACTTTCCCACCCCAGACCTCAGTTATTGCCCTCAACCGCATGATATAAGTCGTACAATACAAAATATTACAGAATCCTTACATCCGAAATACATTCGGGCCGGCGATCCGCCCTCTACCTGGAAAGTTCATGATCAACAACGCAAAGCGTTGGGCTCCACGCGGATCATGGCGCTATGGTGTGGCCTTGATTGCACTTGCCCTAGCCCTCGGCGCGCGGCTACTGCTACAGCCTGTGCTCGCAGCTCATATGCCGACGCTCTTCTTTATGATTGCTGCGGTGGCGATCGGGTTTAGTTTAGGGATAGGTCCCGCGATTCTGCTCGTGCTGCTCAGTTTGCCGTTGGCGGAATATTTTTTTGTACCGCCATTCGAACAGCTTAGCAGCTTCGATAAAAACGACATCATCAAGATCGTCGGTTTCCCTACGGTGACATTTTCTTTTCTCGCGATGGTCGAATGGCTGCGCAGAACGCAATACGAGGCGCGGCTGATCGCAGAGGTCGCAAAATCGCGCCTGGATATGATGCTTCGTGCCGAAAAACGTCGCCTGCGCACGGAAAAATCGATCACTATTTCGAATCGCTTGTTACTCAATTTCAGCGACGATCTTGGCGACGTGCTGTATATCGGACACGTCGGATCCAGGTATGAATATATCAGCGTAACGCTCGGTGAGGAAATGGACCAGACCACAGGCGACACCGGAACCGAACGTCTACTGGCAACCTTGTATCCGGAAGATGCGCGGCTACTCGCGCTACATCTCGATAGCGACAGCGATAGGTACGGGCAAGTTTTGAGCATGAATTTACCGCGCCGGAATTCGCATCTCGTCGACCTTAAAATTCAGGTAGAAACCTTTCCAACAGCGCACGGCGACTTCATTGTCATGAAGACCATGAACGAGGCGGCCGTATGAAAATCCAAAACTCGCTGACCAAAGACATCCGCTACCCCGGCGGCGAACATGCGGTATTACTGTTGCATGGTTTATCCAGCACGCCACAGGAAATGGGTTACATTGCCAGGCGCCTGAGTCAAAACGGCTTTTCAGTACTGGCGCCCTATATTAAGGGCTATGGTTTGGGTAGCCCCTGCACGTCGTGGCAAGAATGGTTGATCGAGGTCCGCCGGCACTATGCTCAATTAAGTGCCACACACCGGACAGTGTCGGTCTCGGGACTGTGCATCGGCGCGACATTGGGATTGGCGCTGGCTGCCGAGGAACCTGGAGTCGCGGCACTGTCGCTGCTGTCGGTCACTTTGTTTTATGACGGCTGGACCATTCCCTGGTACCACGGCCTGCTCAATCTGGCTTATCGGACGCCTATTCGGCATTTTTATTCATTTACCGAAAAACCGCCCTATGGTTTGAAAAACGAAGCATTGCGCGAAAAGGTATTCAAGAGCATGCATCAAAAAGGGAACTCAACAATCGGTTCGGCTACCTTATCGATGCACCATATTTTCCAAGCGCAAGCGCTGGCGCATTATGTCAAATCACGATTGCCGGATATCAAAACCAACTGCCTGTTGATTCATGCAATCGACGACGACACCTCGACCACGGCCAACGCGGAATTTGTACAAGCGCATATCGGCTCAAAGGTCCGCAGAAAAATACTCCTGGATAATTGTTATCACATCATCACCATGGATAACGAGCGTGAATTGGTGGCTCGCGAAACCCAGTGGTTCTTCGAAGAAGCATTAGGCGGCGAAAATAAGCCGACTAGCCGTAAGAACAAAGCTGCGCGCCAAGCATAGAAATACCGCTCAGTAATTACCCTAGGGCGCGGCTTTTTTTAAACGGCCTGAGTTACGCGGCGTCATGGCTTTGCAATCAGCGAGCACGCCCTTCTCAGCCTGCTCAGCCCAGCTGAGAAAAATCTTCGCATATTGAATCGCGTATGCCGTCTATTGAGCAAGCGTGATGGTTTTGCGACTTCCAATCCCATAAGCTGTCTTCGCCGCGCTGACATTTCTTTCTTTCGGCGAGCAGGCCAGCCACCGGGTTCCGCATGTTGGTTACTGGTTCTCCAAAACATAAACGAGACACATTGATGACGGCCGAATAAGGGCCGCTTCAGTGGACAAATTCAGGAGCAGCTCGACATGAGCGAACAACAACTCCAGAGCCCAGTCGGGCTGGATACACCTATCGCCGTCGGCGAAAGCAAAATCGATCAATACTTTGAGATTACTTCACGCGGCAGTACGCAACGCCGTGAAATTGTCGCAGGTATCACGACTTTCCTGGCGATGGTTTACTCCGTCTTTGTTGTGCCGGGCATCTTAGGGCGAGCCGGTTTCGATGTGAGTGCGGTGTTTATCGCCGTCTGTTTGACGGCAGCGTTCGGTTCCCTGTTAATGGGTTTGTGGGCACGCTTGCCGATCGCGGTCGGTTGCGCGATTTCGCTGACCGCATTCACGGCCTTCGGACTCGTGCTCGGCAAAGGTCTATCGCCGGCCGTGGCACTCGGCGCCGTGTTCCTGATGGGCGTGGTGTTCACCACGATTTCGGTGACCGGTGTGCGCTCCTGGATTCTGCAAAATCTGCCGGCCGGCGTGGCCCATGGTACGGGCGTGGGTATCGGCTTGTTCCTGCTGCTGATCGCCTCAAGCGATGTCGGCCTGGTGGTAAAAAATGCAGCGCCCGGCTTGCCGGTGGCGCTCGGACATATCTCCGCGTTTCCGGTCATCATGACCGTACTCGGTTTGGCCGCGATCTTCGGTCTTGAGCAACGTCGCGTGCCGGGCGGGATTTTGCTGGTGGTGATCACTTTATCGGTGATCGGTTTAATCTTCGACCCGGCGGTCAAATTCACGGGCGTGTTTGCCTGGCCGGCGCTAAGCGCACCGGGCCATCCCTCCTTGATCGGCGCAATGGATATTAAGGGTGCGCTAAGTCTGGCTGTGTTGCCTAGCGTGCTGGCACTGGTGATGACTGCCGTATTCGATGCGACCGGTACGATTCGCGCTGTCGCCGGACAAGCCGGGCAAGTCAATGAGAAAGGCTATATTCATAATGGCGGCCGTGCACTGACAGCCGACTCGCTGAGCTCGATTTTCGCAAGCCTGGTCGGTGGCGCACCTGCTGCCGCTTATATCGAGTCGACGGTCGGCACCGCAGCCGGCGCCAGAACCGGTTTGACGGCAGTTGTGGTGGGCGTGCTGTTTCTCGCACTAATTTTCTTTTCGCCCTTGGCGGGTCTGGTGCCGGCCTACGCAACGGCGCCGGCTCTGATGTACGTCGGCTTGCTGATGCTCGGCAGCATCACCAAGATGCATATGGAAGATAAGGTCGATGCACTGTCAGGCCTGGTATGTGCTGTGTTTATCTTGCTGACCTGTAATATTGTGACGGGCATCATGTTGGGCTTCTGCACCCTGGTGATCGGCCGGATTGTTTCGGGTGAGTATCGGAAACTGAATGTCGGCACGGTCGCTATTGCTATCGCATTGGCAGTCTTCTACGAAGGTGGTTGGGCGATTTGATGCAATCATGGCAGTGAGCCAAAACCTGAGTATTCTCGGTTTTTGAGTCTTGTTAGCAAGTTTTTCGGCAGCGCCTTCGGGTGCTGCTTTTTTATTTGAAGGCGACCGCTTACCGGCGCGGGCGGGGTTCAAGCCATGGAAGAGAGTCGCGTCACAAGTTGCAAAGCAGGCATCTCGTGCGTGGTTTCCGGTCTTTCTTGCCCAGACAGAATAGCCAACAACAAATCGACACCGCGCAGGGCCACACTCTCCAACTGCAGGTTGACGGCAGTCAGCGGCGGCTCGCTGGCGCGCGCCCGTGGTCCGTCATAGCGGGTCGCCACGCGGATATCTTCGGGCACCCTCAATCCGCGCTCGCGGATCGCTCGCACGGCGCCGACAGCAAAGGCATCAACCAGCGCGCACAGTGCGTCCACCTGCGGATCGCTCTCCAACAGCGCCGAGCACAGCCCATCCAGCCTCCTCGCCACCATGTTCATTTTGTGCAACAACCCGTGGCGTCATGCCATGTTGCGCGCAAAAAGCGCGATATGCCTACTCCGCCGTCGCGTATGAGCTGCGCTTTTGCAGGCCGATCAGCAAAGCGATCTGACGCGCGCCCTGCTGGTAAAGATGCTCAAGCGTGCAAGCTGAATCTACCGAACATTCCGTCGATGCCCGGCTGCCGGCCTGGCAGCTTGCCTTGTTTGGCTTGCAGCATGTGCTCTCGATGACCGCATCGCCAGACCTCTTCCCGGGCTGGGCGGTATGGCACGGCGGCGCATTCTCGGAAGTGACGCCAAGCGGCTCAATCGTCTGGTCGTACACCGATTTGTATCACCACCATGACGCGCAATGGCTGCCGAACGGTAATTTGCTATATACCGCGGTCGAGCCGCTGCCGCCCGAAGTCGCGGCACAGGTACGGGGAGGCATTCCCGGTAGCGAAGCGCCGGGCGGCATCATTTACGGCGATGTCGTCAAGGAAGTCCGGCGTGATGGAACACTCGTCTGGCTGTGGCGCAGTTGGGAGCACCTTGAGGTGGTCGACTATCCTTTGCACGACGCTTTTGAGCGCTATCACTGGCCGATGACCAATGCCGTTACACCCACGTCCGACGGCGCGGTACTGTTGAGCTTTCGCTCGGCCTGTGCGGTGGCCGCGGTCGACAAGGCCTCGGGTCAGGTACGCTGGCGCATCGGCGGCGATATCGTCGCACAGCAGCATTGCCCGACTGAGCTGGACAACGGCAATGTACTGATTTTCGATAATGGCAGCTTCCGCCCGCACAGCTCGATGCCGTTTTCAAGAATCATCGAAGTCGACCCCAAGCAGCAGCGCGTTGTCTGGGAATACAAGGACCAGCCGCCATACGCGTTCTACACGCCGTTTATGGGTTGCGCGCAACGCCTTGCGAACGGCAACACGTTCATTACCGCATCGAATTTCGGCCGCTTATTCGAGGTCACACTCGATTCAAAGATCGTTTGGGAATATGTCATCCCCTATTTCGGCGCCTATCCGGACGCCGCGGCGCAACGTTATCTGCCGGGTGAAACCAACGGAGTATTCCGCGCGCATCGATATACCCAAGCCCAATTGCCATGGCTTGATTCGCACCGATAGGGTCGCGACGTTGACCGTCGGGCTGACAAGCGCCTGCCGTCGATCGCCGCGAAACGAGACGAAGCAATGTAGGGTGGCGACCGGCTCGGTATGCCCCTGACAATTGACTAACTGGCCGGATTGGCGTCGTCGGCTGGCATAGCGTATGCGGTGACGGGGGCTCCGAGTATGCTGATCTGAAAGATCGGCGTGGCCGCCAGCGACGCCAGCGATGGATCTTCCGGGATGGCGGCCAATAGCGGCAAAATCACCGAGCCGCCGATCACCGCGCGCCGACTATTGTCGGCCGGCCGTAAACCCCAAACGTCCTGGTAGACCAAAGGCGCCACTTGCTGGTCGCGGGTCGTGTTACCCAGATACAGCATCACGTGACCGCCGATATAAATCAGCGTTCGCATGGGTTTTCCATGTTGTACCAGATATTCGAGCCGCTTAGCCGGCGTGGCCTCGGAGAGATCGACCATGGACCCGGCATTCATTTGATTCGAAGAATGGCGCGGCAGCCCTACGCCAAAGGCCGCAAAAATGCTTTGCAGCTCGGACGAGCAATCATTATAAAAACCGGTATTGCCCCAGCCGTAAGGGCGCCCGATCAGCGTCTTGAGCAGCATCGCCAGATGACGCGGCGTCGCGCTCAAAGGCATGGGCGCGATCTGCGCATCGCTGAGCTGGGCGCTACGGATCACGGCTTGACCATCGGCATCGCGCACCGGCAGCCAAACATCGAAGCTGCCGGGCGCGGTACTCGCCTGCACCGGCAGCAGCGTGCCGGCCGGCGCATCGAAACGGAATACGGCTTGATTGTCGCGAACCGGTACCGACGCCTCGATCACTACGCCTAGCGTGTGATGTGTCAAATTTCGCCAAGTGTCGATAAAAGCCTGGTTTGCCCGGCTCACCTCCTCGCTGCGCACCCAGCCCTGCACATCGGGGGTTTGCACGTAATCCCAAGCGCCGTCGAGGCTGCTGCCCAGCACGTACAGCGGTGTGCCCGGGTGTATCGCGGAAATCTGCAGATTATCGAACGGGTAGCCTTCGCCCGCCAGATGGGCGTCATAGAACGAAGGGTCGAGGGTCGGCAATTCGCGCACCAGCAGATTGCCGCTGGCAATCGCGCGCCGCGCCGGTTGATAGCTTGGCGCGCGTTCGAATTGGTCGAGGTCCATATTCCGTGCGATCGCGTCGATCCAGTCCGCAGTGTGGGGGCGGAAATTCTGGCCATAGCCGATCTGCCGGCCCAGCTTGCCCCGGTTGTCGAACCACGCGACTCGTTGGCGCTGTAAGGCGGCGATATCACGACCTGCCTGCCGATAAACCGTGGTATCGACGTACACCGGGTTCCAGGGTGAAGCTGCGTTCGCGCCAACTCCGAAGTAGTGCGCGTAAAGGATCTCAAAGTGAGCACACTGCGCCTCGACACTCAGAAAGGGCTGGTCGTAGTCCGGGTCGGAGGGCGCTATCCAGTGGTCGACGTCCTGGTCATATGCCGCCATCGGGTACAAGCCGACGCTGTCGCTTTTGCCGGAAATCGGCGGCGCAGCGCCGAGATTGGCGCAGCCGCCCAGCCCCAGACATAGCGCGGCGATCAGGCACAACGCCCGGCACAGCCCGCGGATCGCGCCGCCAGACCGCGACGAAACCGCCAAGGCAGTCGGGCGCCAAGGTCGAAGTACGGCTGGCCGGCAAGATGGGACGGCAGAGGACATGGCGCGCTATATTGAGATTCAAGGCATCCATGATAAGGCGTACCGGCGTTCGTGACGATGGCGCTTGCGGATAGCTCAGATTAATAAGGTAAGAACGCGATGCGCCTGCCGCGCCCGCGATGGCGTAAAATACGCGCTTGGCTACTTATCCAACTATACAGACCTCATCATGAAGCTCGCCTCCACGCAAGACATCATCGCCGAGCTCAAAGCAGGCCGCATGGTTATCCTCGTTGACGAAGAAGATCGCGAAAACGAAGGTGATCTGGTCCTCGCAGCCGACTTCGTCACGCCCGAGGCCATCAATTTCATGGCGCGTTTTGGCCGTGGCCTGATCTGCCTGACTCTAACCCAGGAACGCTGCCGACGCCTGAACCTGCCGTTGATGACGCATCGCAACGGCACGCAATACGGCACCGCCTTTACCGTCAGCATCGAAGCGGCGGAAGGCGTGACCACCGGCATTTCGGCCGCAGACCGGGCCCGCACGGTGCAGATGGCGGTTGCGCGTGAGGCGCGCGCCGAGGACATCGTCCAGCCAGGTCATGTGTTTCCCATCATGGCCCAACCGGGCGGCGTGATGGTGCGCGCAGGCCACACCGAAGCCGGCTGCGACCTGACCGCGATGGCGGGCCTGACGCCCGCCGCCGTGATCTGCGAGATTATCAAGGACGACGGCACGATGGCGCGCCTGCCCGACCTGATGGTGTTCGCCGAAGAACACGGTCTCAAAATCGGCACCATTGCCGACCTGATACACTACCGCAGCCTGACCGAATCGATTATCGAGCGCGTCGCCGAGCGCACCATGCATACCGCGCACGGCCCGTTCCGCACCATTATGTATCGCGACAAGCCCAGCGGCTCGCCGCATATCGCGCTGGTGCGCGGTACGCCCAATCCGGCCACCGAGACGCCGGTGCGTGTACACGAACCGCTATCGGTACTCGACTTGCTCGAAACCGGCTGTTCGACTCACTCATGGACGCTAGACGCCGCCTTGCGTGAAATCGCCGCGCGCGACCACGGCGTGATCGTGTTGCTGAATTGCGGCGACTCGCGCGAGCATCTGCTTGAGGTATTCGAAGCGTTCGACTGTGAAGAAAAGGCGGCGGCCATGAAACGCCGCCCCATCGATTTCAAAACTTACGGCATCGGCGCGCAAATCCTGCGCGATGTCGGCGTGGGCAAGATGCGCGTGCTGTCCAATCCTCGCAAATTGGGTAGCATGTCAGGCTACGGCCTTGAAGTAACAGGCTTTATAGCCATGCCGGGCTCAGGCGACGGGTCAGACGACCCCTCACCCTGCACCGGCAGCGACGCACCCGCGTCAAATGACGCTTCGGCGGCATAACCGCAACCTCACCACGAGAACCCTTATGGAAATCGGACAATATCAACCCAATATGGACGGTGACGGTCTGCGTATCGGCGTCGTTCAATCGCGCTTTAACGAACCCGTCTGCAACGGCCTGGTCGACGCGTGCGTGGAAGAACTCGAACGCCTCGGCATTGCCGGCGAAGACGTGCTGTTGGTCACTGTGCCGGGCGCGCTGGAAATCCCCTTGGCATTGCAAAAACTGGCCGAAAGTGGCCAGTTTGACGCACTGATCGCGCTGGGCGCGGTGATTCGCGGCGAAACCTATCATTTCGAATTGGTCTCGAACGAAAGCGGCGCGGGCATCAGCCGGGTCGCGCTCGATTTCGGCGTACCGATCGCCAATGCCGTCCTGACCACAGAAAACGACGAGCAAGCGGTGGCGCGCATGACCGAAAAAGGCCGTGATGCCGCGCGCGTTGCGGTTGAAATGGCCAATCTATCGGTTGCGCTCGAACAACTGACTCAGGATGACGACGACGAAGAAGAGGATAACGACCGATGAAAAGTGCCCGCCGCCGTTCCCGCGAACTCGCGACACAAGGCCTGTATCAGTGGTTATTGTCGGCGGCCCCCGCCGGCGAAATCGATGCGCAGATCCGTACCGTGCAGGGCTTCGATAAAGCCGACCAGGCTCACTTCGACGCTTTACTGCACGGCGTCATCCGTGATGCCGATGCGCTGACCGCCCAGATCGAGCCCTGCCTTGACCGGCCTGTGGTTGAATTGTCGCCGGTCGAGCGCGCTGTCTTGCTGGTCGCCACTTTCGAATTGACGCACCACGTCGAAATCCCGTATCGCGTGGTGATCAACGAAGCGGTCGAACTCGCCAAGACTTTCGGCGGCGTCGACGGCTACAAGTACGTCAATGGCGTACTCGACAAAGTTGCGGCCAAAATCCGCCCGAACGAAGCCCAAGCGCGCCGCTAAACGCGGTACGAACAAACTTCCGCCGGCTAGCAGCCGGCGACCAGCGGCCGCACCACGGCCGCTTTTTTAATTGATGCATTGATTGCTAGGCCCCGCCATGAAACTCCAATCGCAAGCCTCCTCCCTCACACGGGCACATCGGCTCGCCGCGCGCGTCGATTCGATCGAACCTTTCTATGTAATGGAAATGGTTAAAGAGGCGGCGGCGCTGGAACGCGAGGGGCGTGACATCATCCATATGAGTATCGGCGAGCCCGATTTCACCGCGCCCGAGGCAGTCATCGCGGCGGCGGCGGATGCGCTGCGGCGCGGCGTCACACAATACACCCCGGCACTGGGCATCAGCGCCTTGCGTGAGGCAATTGCCGGTCACTACCAAGATTATTACGGCCTGACGATAGACCCGGCCCGAGTGATTGTCACAGCAGGCGCATCAGCCGCCCTGCTGCTGGCTTGCACGGCGCTGGTCGATCGCGACGACGAAGTACTGATGCCGGACCCCTGCTACCCCTGCAACCGTCACTTTGTCACGGCGCTGGACGGCAAGCCCGTGATAATAGCCAGCGGCCCCGCCGAACGCTTTCAATTGACCGCCGCCGAAGTCGAACGGCATTGGGCGCCGCGCACCCGCGGCGTGCTGCTGGCATCGCCGTCCAACCCCACTGGCACCTCGATTGCCCCCGACGAACTCGCCAAACTCGTGGATGTGGTGCGGGCTCGCGACGGCTTTGTGGTGGTCGATGAGATCTACCAGGGTCTGAGCTATGACGCGCCGCCCGTCAGCGTGCTGTCGTTAGGCGACGACGTGATTACGGTGAATAGCTTTTCCAAGTATTTCAGCATGACAGGCTGGCGGCTAGGCTGGTTGGTGGTGCCGCCGGACTTAGTGCCTGCCTTCGAGAAACTCGCGCAAAACCTGTTTATTTGCGCCTCAGCCGTGGCCCAACATGCGGCGCTGGCCTGCTTCAAGCCCGAGACGCTGGCGATTTATGAAGCCCGCCGTGCCGAATTCGGCACGCGCCGCGACTTTATCGTCCCGGCCTTGACTGAGCTGGGCTTCAAGGTGCCCGTCATGCCCGACGGCGCATTTTATGTGTATGCCGATTGTGACGCCGTCAACCATGCGGCCCGTGGCGACAGCGCGGCGCTAACCCGGGCGATGCTGCACGATGCCGATGTCGTACTGGTGCCGGGGCTCGATTTTGGTTCGCACGAGCCGCGCAAATATATCCGGCTCTCCTACGCCACGGCGCTGCCGCGGCTGGAACAGGCGGTTGACAGGCTGGCTAAGCTGTTTAACGTTTGCTGAGCGGGGCTATGGCATGTCGTCGCTGACGCGCGTCAGCGGCGAGCAAACAGTCTTTCGTCCCACACCACAGGGCGCGGCTCGCCCACAACGATGTGGGTCGCCAATGGATGTGCTGGATTGACCAAGGCATTCCATTCTTCGCGTGCAACGACTGATGGCACCAGCAGCACCGCGGTGCGGCGCTCGGCGAGCCACTTATCGCCAAAGGCACGTGCGCTTTCGCTATCAGGACCGTCCCAGTCAGCAGGCAAGCTACGCGCATCAGCGCGCTCAATCAAAATGTCATCTGGCACATCAGCCACCACCATAAGGTGCGTGCGCGGCACCTTACCAATGCGTGCGTGAACCAGCACTTCGAGCATCGCTCCAGCGAATGTCGTGACGCCATAAATCACTGGCTTACCAGAGCTGTTGAATCTGCCGCCAATCAACATGGCGCCGGTGCCGTCCCAGAGCGGGTGTCGGCCATCGGCAATACGATAAATCCGCATCAAGCGGGAATCCCGTAGAACAATTTCCAGAGTAACTCTTCAACACGCCGAGCGCCGAGTTCCGTCATCGACACATCAAGCGGTGTGCGGCCCTCCATCAACGGATGCGAGGTGTTCAGGAACTCACGCGCATCCGCCTCCGAATCCCATACGTAGTCAGCCGTGGCGAAGATCCGAGCCAGACGCTCCGTCTTTTCTGATTCGTCTGGGCTAAGCCGGTCGCGACGACGCTTGAAGGTTGCTTCTGGGACAATGCGATACAAAAGACTACGACGCTCCTCTGCTGTGCGCGTAGCGTGCTCCACGCCGGCACTCAATGCAGATTTCGGCAATCCGCCGCGCACCCGATCATCCAACTCGGCAAACGAGGTGGGCAACGGCGACAACGCCATGACAGAAGCAATTTTTGCTGGCGTAACGATATCCATGTCGATAGCTCTCAAAGCATCAAATGATGCTGAATTATATACCAAACGATACCGCACCTCTATCAATCACGATTGCGTCAGCTTCTCCCAGTCGAAGGTAGCAATCGACGGATTTGTTTTCATTAGTCAAAACCATCACGTTTTATTGATCGCAGGACTCATTGTTTTCATAAAACAAAACAACTACCTGGATAGGCGAAATTCTTCCGGCAAGAAAAATGCCCCGAAAGTCCACGGACTCAAGGGGCATATCAGAAATACGGCACGGACTTCAACGCGTCATGCAGACGCGCACATGCCATTAAGCGTCGTTATTCGCCGCAACGGAAGTCGTCGGCTTGACCGCAACCGGGGTTTCAGCCGTCGAGGCGCCCTGTTGCAGCGGTGCGGCCTTCGGGGTCACCATAGCCGTTTGCTGGCTGACGATGGAAACCTTCATGCCGCGAGCGACGTCACGCAAACGGGCGCGCTCGGCCATGACTTTAGCGCCATAGCCGCCGTCGTCAGGCGAGGTTGAGCCAACATACAGGCGCAAACCTGCGGCAACCGAACCGCCACGCGCGATGCAGTCTTTCAGAACCAACGCGCCGACCCGAATATTAGGCAAAGGCTCAAGCGCCGCACTCGTGCCGCCGAAGTAGCTGAATTTGTCCGAATGTACTTTGGACATCACCTGCATCAGCCCTTGGGCACCTACGCCGCTTTCGGCATACGGGTTAAAACCGGACTCAATGGCCATCACGGCCAGCAACAAGAGCGGATCGAGACCGACTTCGTGGCCGGTATCGAAGGCCGCATGCACTAGTGCATCGACCGGTGTTTCGGCAACGTGATAGCGGCGCGACAGGAAATTCGCCACATGATTCTGCTGCTGGATCGACATCATCACATTGGTGTCTTGCGCATCAAAAACGATGTTTTCAGACGGCGCGAGTTTCGACCAGGGCACAGGCGGGGTCGCATCGCCCCCCTGCGGTGCGTCGTCACTGTTGTCGGCCGCTTGCTGCAAAGGATTGTCGGATACGGGGCGCGGCGTCGTGACGCCGAATGGGCGCATCACGCCGAACGACAACCAGCGGCTGACATCGGGACCGGTAGCCGCGGAAGCGGCGGACAGCACAGGCATCAGACGAGCTGCCAGCGCGGCACGCAAGCCGGGCTGCAACCACAACACTAGTGCCACCAGGACTGCGGTCAGGCCGATCGAACTGAAAAAACGGCTGCCGACACGGGTGCCATGTACAAGAACTCGACGTACTGTGGGCGAAATGCGCGCATCAGGACGCCAGGGAAGCCAAGCATTCATACTTTGATTCTCCATCCTATATGACGGATTTTTTGCCGTAAGCCGGTACCGCACTTATCGATTGCTTGGCAAACGCCAAGCAGATCAGGCAAACAACCCGTCAGGTACATCGCATGCCTGCTTCAGCACGCGTGCACCGGAATGGACGGCAGGTGCCGTCGGGCGGGGCCTCGTATGGCGATGGGGCAGCGGTGACATCCGCGCTGCACATCAGCCACACGATAAGAAGGCCGCCAAATGAACCGGCGTACTCGACGCCGGAATTTACGTTGACCTTTTTGCTACGGACCAGCGTGTACTACCTGGATCACTATAACTAGCCGAAGACTGGGCCTGCGGGCGGGTCTTCGGCAGGAACAACATCAGTGCGTACTACTAAGATCGGCAATGATCACGCAAAATGAAACGCACTGATTGATCGAGGGAGGCGGACGCGTTGGTTCGTCCCTCGGCATAATGTCTGCGGATTTTAGCAGGGTTTTAGAGCTGGTCAACACTATGAATCCCGAAAGTGATTACTAAAAGTAATTATGAACAGTGTTTATCGCCCGCAGAAGCGCGCAAAATCAGCGTTTAGATGAATTGTCAATCTCAGACCCTAACTAACGCTTTGTTACAAGGCAGGTAAAATAGAGACCGATCTGGACCTGTCATCCGGCTTTTTTTGGGGTCGTTACCCATTGGCCGATTTGTTGTCGACACCCTTGCCATGTCATCGCCGAGCTTGCGCCTTGCCAGCCGGAAATGCCCTGGCTCCTGCCAATTTTCCATGAAATATAAAGACTTACGCGATTTCATCAATCAGCTTGAACGGATCGGCGAATTGCGCCGGGTCGCCAGTCCGATTTCGCCGGTATTGGAAATGACCGAACTGTGCGACCGCGTCCTGCGTGCTGGCGGCCCGGCTTTGCTGTTTGAGCAGCCCGTCGGCCACACGATGCCGGTGCTCGGCAATCTATTCGGCACCACGCAACGGGTGGCGCTCGGCATGGGTGTGGAGTCCCCCAACAATGGCGCCGCGCTCGAATCGTTGCGCGATATCGGCCGGCTGTTGTCGGCGCTAAAAGAGCCCGAACCGCCCAAAGGCTTGAAAGATGCGGGCAAGCTGCTGACGCTCGCCAAAGCCGTGTGGGATATGTCGCCCAAAACGGTTTCCTCGCCGGTCTGCCAGGAGATCGTCTGGGAAGGTCAGGATGTCGATCTGACGCGCCTGCCCATCCAGACCTGCTGGCCCGGCGATGCGGCGCCGCTGATCACTTGGGGCTTGACCATCACGCGCGGACCCAACAAACCGCGCCAGAACCTCGGCATTTACCGGCAGCAGCTGATAGGCCGCAACCAAGTCATCATGCGCTGGCTGGCGCACCGCGGCGGCGCACTCGATTTCCGCGAGTTCACCATAGCCCATCCCGGCAAGCCCTACCCGGTTGCGGTCGCCTTGGGCTGCGACCCGGCAACCATCTTGGGCGCCGTCACGCCAGTGCCGGACACACTCTCCGAATATCAGTTTGCGGGCTTGCTGCGCGGCGGCAAAACCGAACTGGCAAAATGCCTGACGCCGGGGCTGGAAGGGCTGCACGTGCCGGCGCGTGCCGAGATCATATTAGAAGGGTTTATCTATCCTGAATCGGCCGATACCGTACGCAGCGCGCCCCAAGCCGGCGTAACGGCCCGCCCGACACGCGGCATTGCCGCCACTTATGAGCACGCGCTCGAAGGCCCCTACGGCGACCACACCGGTTACTACAATGAGCAAGAATGGTTTCCGGTGTTGACGGTCGAGCGCATCACGATGCGGCGCGACCCGATCTATCATTCGACCTACACCGGTAAGCCGCCCGACGAGCCGGCCATCCTCGGCGTAGCGCTCAACGAAGTGTTCGTGCCGCTGCTGCAAAAGCAGTTTCCGGAAATCACGGATTTTTACCTGCCGCCCGAAGGCTGCAGCTATCGCATGGCCATCGTGCAAATCAAGAAAGCCTACCCCGGTCACGCGAAACGCGTGATGTTCGGCGTCTGGAGTTTCCTGCGCCAGTTTATGTATACGAAGTTTATTGTGGTGGTCGACGACGATGTCGACATCCGCGATTGGAAAGAAGTGATCTGGGCCATTACCACCCGCATCGATCCAAGCCGCGACACCTTGCTGGTCGATAATACGCCCATCGATTATCTCGATTTCGCCTCGCCCGTTGCAAGCCTAGGCTCGAAAATGGGCTTGGACGCGACCAATAAATGGCCCGGTGAAACGCAGCGTGAGTGGGGGCGGACAATCAGCATGGATGCCGCTGTCAAAGATCGTATGGACGGTGTCTACGCCGCCTTGTTTCCCACCTGAGCGGCCCGGCTTGATCTTTAGCACTTCCATGCAGGCCGCATATGTCTTTCAACGGTGTTAGATGCCTGAGCTAAGTTTGCCGCTGCTGACCGCACGTCAGCTTGCGGCATCCTCTAACAGCCGGTGCAAAGTCTCAAATTAATAACGGCGATATCCATAGCCGCGGTAATAAGCGGGCCCACCGTAATAGACCGGCGGCGGCGGCGCGTACACCACGGGCGGTGCAGCGTACACCGGCGCCGGGGCGTAATAGCCTTGCTGGTATACGGGCGGCTGCACATATACGGGAGCCGGCGCGTACACCACTGGCGGCGGCGCATAATAGCCGGGGAAACCGATTCCGATACCCACCGTGACGTGCGCTTGAGCCAATGTCGAGGCCCCTGCGACAAGCAGGCCGACAGCCACTAAAGAAACGATTTTTTTCACTTTTTACTCCTGCAAACTCGTCCGACAATGGCGTCGGACCCTGTCGCCCGATACGGGCGAGTCTTGGATTCAATGTAACCACTTTCGAAGCCGTCTGCGGCACGCATTTGTTGCAAATTGCAAGCGGCGCTTAGACGGCTTCTCAAGAAAACGCCCGCTCCTAATTTTTCCGCCCCTTAGGAAGTCCCCTCGGGGGATGATCCCTTCGGCAGCCTGGCGTGCAGAGACAGGTCTGTGGGCACCCAACGAACAGAAATGTTTGATTACAACTCCTGACCGCGAAGCCGCTGCTATGTTCAAATAGCCAGGTCATTTACTGAATTCGACAGGGGTATTCGGCGTTAGTTCGCGCGCAGCCAATCAACAAGATCGTCGGCAATCGGCACGATAGCCAGCGTTAGTAACAGCACGGCAAGCGGTAAGGTCGAGATAAAACCCAGATGTTTGAATCCGAGCGCGCCGATCACACCGCCCAAAAAGAACATGCCGAGCAACGAAGCCAGCAATTTCAATTTGGGTAAATCAGCCATCACCGGCGCTTCGCTATGACGATGCCGAGGTGAGTTCCAATACAATAATTTCCCAAGCTCGATACCGATATCGGTCACGATGCCGGTAACGTGAGTCGTCCGGATCTCGGACTTCGAGAGCTTGGTGATCATGGCATTTTGCAAGCCCATGATGAAACACAGCAGCATCACCGTGGCGGACACAAACAAACCCATATGCCGATCGAGGTTGCCGCCGATCAAGCCGAAACACATCAACAGACCGGCCTCGACGACCAAGGGGCAGGCATATTGACTCTGCAAACCTGCGCGTCGCGCCCAGTTGATCATGATCGCCGAACACGCAGCGCCGGTCACAAACGACAGCAAAGAACCCAAGGCCGCGAGCACCAGAGTCAGATCGCCAAGCGCGAGCTGATCGGCGCCGGCGGAGACAATGCCCGACATATGCGAGGTGTATTGATTGACCGCCAAATATCCGCCGGCATTGGTGGCGCCCGCGACAAAAGCCAAATAGAGCGCAAGTTGCCGATTGGCTTGAATATTGCGTTGTTTGCCCATCAGGCGGCGTAGGTAGAACAATGGCATGATGTTCCATCAATGATCGTTACGCAGATAGTATGGTCGATAACACCGCCCGTGCGACGGCCGGGTTAAAGTAATGCATTGATCCAACGCAAAGTCGAGATCGTTATGCCTGTCTCCCGATTGTCCAACGCCGGACCCGCCATCATGCCTTCGATCGGCTTTATTGGCGCGGGCCGCGTGGCGCGCTGCCTGGCGGCGGCATGGTCGCACACGGGCTACGCCGTGGTCGGCGTAGCCAGCCGCTCACGCGCTTCCGCCGAACAATTGGCCGCCCTGGCAGCCCCCTGCGAAGTCTATACCGATCCCCAGCAAGTCGTTGACGCCTGTGACTTGGTGTTTATCACGGTGCCCGACGATGCGATCGCGGCCACTGCCGCCAAGTTGCGCTTTTCTGAAGACAAGGCGGTCGTGCATTGCAGCGGCGCGTCCGAAGTGAGTTTGCTTGACGCGGCGCGACGCCAAGGCGCGCTCACCGGCGGCTTTCATCCTTTGTTTTTGTTTAGCGGCACCGCCGCAGATTGCGAACGCCTCAGGGGCGCCTCGATCACCTTGGAAGCGCCCGGAGCGCTCAAAGAGCGTCTGACCGCCTTGGTCCACGCCCTGGGCTGCACGCCACTGGAAATCCCCTCGGGCGCGCGCATGCTGTATCACGCGTCGGCCAACTATGCCGCCAGCTTTGTGTTGTGCAGCTTGCGCGAAACTGTCGACGTCTGGGCCAGTTTCGGGGTGAGTGAGGCAGAAGTGTTGAGCGCCTTGTGGCCGATGCTCGAGGGCACCATCAAAACCGCCCGTGAACGTGGCTTGGTCGGCGCGCTGGCCGGCCCGGTGTCACGCGGCGATGCTGCGGTGGTCGCCAAACAGCTGGAACAGCTTAAACGCCTGGGTGGCGACCACGCCGCCCTGTATGCGCTAATGACGCGCCGCGCCGTGCGGCTCGCGCGCGAACGCAGCAACCCACCGCCGGCGCTGGACGCGATTGATGCCTTGCTGGATCCGTTTCTTTGAGGTCGGCGGCAAAGTCAATGCCACCAACCGCCTGAATCAATCTAATTCAATCGATCCCATGAAAAAGCGCATCGTCCGGTCCGATATGTGACGGCGAACGCCAGGTCGCGTCGCGCATCGAATGCTGAACCTGCTGGTCAACGCCGAGCAGCACCGCGAAAATCGCCATCCGCACCGGGATCCCGTTATCGGTTTGCCGGAATATCGCCAAACGCGAATCATGGTTCAGATCGGTGCCGAGGTCGTTAGCCCCTGGCCGGCTATCGCGCGGCAGCGGGTGCATGACCACCACATCCGGGTTGCACATGGTGTTCAGCAAGTTCTGGTTCACCTGGAAGTCCGGCGTATAGCCCTCGAACGACTCGTCGGCAAAGCGCTCTTTCTGGATGCGGGTAGCGTAAATCACGTCGACACTCTTCAATGCCTCGTCAAGCGCATGCGACTGCTCGATCACATGTCCGCCTGCGGCCACCCGTTCGATAATGTAAGTCGGCATTTCCAGCGTAGGCGGCGAGATCAGCGTGAATTTCATATCGCGATACAAAGCCAGCAATTTGATCAGCGAATGCACCGTGCGGCCATATTTCAAATCGCCGATCAAGGCCACATGGGCGCCGTCAACTAGCTTGCCCAGTCTCGAAAACTCGCGCTGAATGGTGTACAGGTCGAGCAGCGCCTGGCTCGGATGCTCACCGGCCCCATCGCCGCCGTTAATCACGGGAATATTAGTCGCGCGCGCGAATTCGGCAACCGAGCCTTGATCCGGGTGGCGCACCACCAGTGCATCGACATAGCCGGCCATCACACGGCTGGTGTCGTAAATCGACTCGCCCTTGGCCATCGACGAAAATGTAAAGCCGGTGGTATCGCACACCGACCCGCCCAGCCGGCAAAAGGCCGCACCAAAACTGACTCGGGTGCGGGTGCTCGCTTCAAAAAACAGATTCCCCAAAACTGCGCCTTCCAGCACGCGCGAAATTTTTTGACGACGCGCAATCGGTTGCATCAGATCGGCGACCCGGAATAGCGCTTCGACCGAGTCACGGTTGAACTGGTCGACCGACAACAACTGTGGCCGGCCTTCAAACAGAATATGGTCACGCAAAGCACCCGCATATACACTCTGCGTAGCATTTTTTTCTTGCGCGACGAGAATCTCGCCGGCAAAGCGTTCGACCACCTCAGGCATCACCCTGAATTCCTGCGAATCGCTTGGCAATAACCAGGAATCCAAGGCTCGACGGCGCACACCAAGCCGATTGGCAAACGAGTCGCGGGTCATATTCAGTTGCCGCATGGCGTCGCGAAGGAAGGTTTGCTGAGGGGTGTCCATGAGGTGTCCTTAGTGGGATATATACGCTTTGCGTATATTCCTCTAGGACTTATTCGATGTCAAGCCGAGTCCGTCCAAGACGGCCCGACAGTTTTACGCCTGGTGTCGCGCGAAGGATACAAACCGCTGGAATGTCCAGCTTCCCATGCCCGCAGATCCCAACGGGTGGCAATATCTCCCTTATGGACCAGCTCGGCATCTATCCAGACACTACAGCGATAGATAAAAAATGACTGGCGGCGGGACTGCAAGCCCTGCTCGCCCGTCCAACCCCGTATTCCGTGCCGACGCTCGATTTGCCGTCGCTCAAAAGAGTACTTCGTATGCGCTTTGTGATTCGTCCCGCTACCGTCACCGATGCAGAAGAAGCTTGTGCCGTCTTGCGGCGCTCGATTGCCGAGTGCTGCATCGACGACCACCGCAATGATTTGGTCACGCTGTCATGCTGGTTAGTCAATAAGACGCCCGAAAACGTCGCCACCTGGTTTGCCTCGTCACGCGACTATTCCGTGGTGGCCAGCGCGGCACAAGAATTGATCGGCGTGGCGATGTTGTCCGATGCGGGAGAAGTCGAGCTCTGCTATGTACTGCCCGAGAGCCGCTTTGACGGCGTTGGCAAGGCTTTGCTGCGCGACCTGGAAAAACGGGCGCACGCCTGGGGCTTAAGGGAGTTGCGCCTCGAAAGCACGGCGACAGGTCTGCCATTCTATGAAAGCCAGGGCTTTGTGCCCCATGGCACGCCGGTTGAGGCGTTTGGCATGAAAGGCTATCCGATGAGGAAGGGTTTGCGCTAGGACCAACCGAATCATCCGCCTTATCGAATCGCCCCGCCCATGTGCGCCAACCACACCCTGGGCGAAGTAACACCGATCGCATAGGTGTCGTGGCTATGCCGCTCGAAGGTATGTTCGGTGAAATGGAATAGCGGGGACCCGGCTACGGCGGCGCTGCGGCGGGAGATTAGGGGCGCCTAGAACATTATTATGACGTCCGGCCGGCCTTACGCTGGCCTAGATGCTGTGTAGCGGAAGCTCACTGGTGCCAAGCCGGTCTCATGTTTGGCGTATTGCTGGCGGCTTCGATCATGCAAATTTGGCCAAGATAAATGACTGGCAGAAGGCAATGACAAAGCTCTCTGCAATCGGTTCTATTGTTCTCATCGACCGCCAGGATAGAAAACGACTGGATCGTAAACCAAATCAAGCATTTCTTCATGATATTTAGAATATGGACCCCATCTATTTTCTTTAACCACACCTTTGGATCCTCGCTGTTTCAATTTATTCCGAATATCGGGCATTGATGCCCCTTCGATATCCGAACCTAATTGCATATAATGCTTTACCGCCCCCCTGTACCCCAATCCACCCAAGTTAAGGAAATCATGTGCGTGTAGATAATTTATTTTCAAAATTTTCCGAGAAATACTTGACATTGCATTAAAAGCGCGGCGGCC
>Ga0302220_10001164_pt1 | contig 20806 bp, 16 predicted proteins | sample II_Palsa_E1_3_FD_194572 | JGI IMG/M metagenome (GOLD analysis project Ga0302220, IMG submission 194572) | Peat permafrost microbial communities from Stordalen Mire near Abisko, Sweden - II_Palsa_E1_3 | ecosystem: Environmental > Terrestrial > Soil > Palsa > Peat permafrost | place: Sweden...
AAAAGACATGCTCGAGGAGTCTCGCGAAGTAAAGACCATCAACGACAAACCATCGAGCAGCAAAAAACTCAACATGCCTATCTCGTTCAGCGGAGGCTTCAGCGGCGCACTCGCGAAGTTCCTTTCCGTCGACCGTCGCGAATGTTTTGACTATCAGATCGATCCCTCTCCAGCATCTCCCGGTACCGAAGCCTTCACCTTCATCGCTCGCGAAGCCACTGCGAAACAGCCCGCCTGCGTCTCCATTCAACCCGGAACTACCGGGAAATTCATGGTCGACTCCACAAGCATCCAGGTCATACACATCGAGCGTGCCGTCCCTCATCCCGTCGGCAAAGATCAAACCGTCCTCGGCACAGCCTCAGTCGACTTCGCTCCCGTCACCCTGAACGGCACATCCTTCTGGCTGCCCTCAACGGTAATCGCTTTCACCACGGAGACCCCAAAGACGAACGCCTTCCGCTTCACCGCGAAGTACAGCAACTATCATCGTTTTGCTGCCAGCTCGACCATTCTCCCCGCAACTTCCGACTCCACTCAGCCGCAATCAAGGTAGCCACTGCATGACGCTACGCCAGGCCATCACTAACGCGGCTGCAGAGCTGGCAGCTAATCCCCACCTCAACGAACACGCTCATCGCGATGCGGAACTCCTGCTACTTCATACCCTGCAGATCTCTCGCGTCACTCTCATCGCATATCCCGACCGCGAACTTTCCGCCGCCCAACAAGCTCTCTACCAAAGCGCCATCAATCGCCGCCTCCAATTCGAACCCATCCAGTACATCACCGGCGAGCAGGAGTTTTACGGCTTGCGCCTCCACGTCACTCCCGCCGTTCTTATCCCTCGCCCCGAAACCGAACACCTTGTTGAAGCTATCCTCCAACTACTCCCCGCAAACCAGCCCCTCAAGCTCGCCGATATTGGCGTCGGCTCAGGAGCTATCGCCATCGCACTCGCCGTCCATCTTCCTTTGGTGGAGATCACAGCGCTCGACTTATCCGCGGAGGCCCTTGCCGTTGCGCAGCACAACGCACGAGAGCACAACGTAGCCGGTCGAATTCGCTTCCTCCGATCCGACCTTCTGGCAGCCATCGAGTCCTCGACTGAATCCTTCGATGCAATCGTCAGCAACCCACCCTACATCCCCGAATCTGACCGCTCAACCCTTCATCCACAAGTTCGTGAGCACGAGCCAGCCAGCGCACTCTTCGCGGGAGAGACGGGCCTCGATATCTACCGCCGCCTCATTCCAGAAGCACGAAAAGCGCTCAAACCAAGCGGCCTCCTCGCCCTTGAAATCGGCCATGGCCAGCAGACATCCCTCGCTCAATTTCTCGCCGACTGGAACGATGTTACTTTCATCAACGATCTGCAGGAGATACCACGCATCGTCCTCGCGCGCAGACCGAATCCCATCGACTCGAAACCTTAAAATCTGTCACAATGAAACCCTCTACGCTGTTGTTCGTATAACAGTTGGAGCCCTGTTTCCATGAAAAAGACCGAACTGCAAGACCATCTGTACTCACTCGAAGAGCGTCTCCTGCACCCCGACCGCGAGGCTGATCGCAAAGCCCTCATCCCGCTCTTCGCCGACGAATACAGAGAGTTTTGCACCTCTGGCCGGGTCTTCAACCGCCAGCAGGTCATCGACGTCCTTCTCACGAGCCCGCCTCGTCCCGCGACGATTCACCACTTCTACATGGCTCAGCTTGCGGAAAATGTCGTCCTCGCAACCTACCGCGCCACCACCTCTGTCGCCGTCTCCCACCGTTCTTCCTTGTGGACGCTTCGAGACAACCGCTGGCAGCTAGTTTTCCACCAAGGCACGATCGCCAGCTAACCGTCAGAACGAAAACGCAACCACACAGGAGAAATCAGATATCACATCTGCTACTCTCCCATCATGCGACCCAACCTTCTGAGCCTTGTTTTGTCCGCCTGCCTCTGCACCTCGCTAGCTCCCACCGCATTTGCCGAAGCTCAATCCGTGGATACACGCATCGCGGCACAAAACGCGCTCTTCGAAGAGATCTACCAGGCCGACCTCAAGAACAATCCCGAACGGGCCACCGCTGTAGGCGACTATCGCTACAACGACAAGCTTGCGGATTACTCTCTCACAGCCATCGTCCAACAGAACGCCGCCAATCAGGCCAATCTGCACCGCCTGATGGCCATCGACGCGACAGGCTTTCCCGAACAGGACATGCTCTCACACCAACTCATGGAGCGCAGGCTCAAGCAAAGCATTGAAAACTTTGAACTAAAAAACTATGAGATGTCCGTCAATCAACAGAACGGCATCCACACCTCGCTCTCCGATCTCCCGTTAGCTGTTCCTCTCGACACGGTCCAGCACTACGACGATTACATCGCCCGATTACATCAAATCCCCCGTGCTCTCGCCCAATCTGAAGACGTCCTGCGTCTTGGCGTTAAAGCCGGCCTGATGCCGCCGAAATTTCTTCTCGAGAAAGTCGCCCAGCAAGCCTCCGATATTGCTACAAGCAGCCCATTTCTTATCGCCATCAAAAAGATCCCAGCTAGTTTCTCCGACGCCGACCGCCAACGACTCACGAATGCCATTCAGACGACAGTAGACACTGAGGTCTCACCGGCCTACCGCAACTTCGCAGCGTTTATCGCAAACGACTATGCACCACACGGCCGCACCTCCATCAGCGTCTCTACGCTACCCGACGGAAAGCATCGCTATGAAGTCGCCGTACGCGAACAAACCACGACCGACATGACTCCGGCGCAGATCCATCAGCTCGGTCTCGACGAGATCACTCGCATCACTGCCGAGATGACCACCCTCGCTCACAAAGCCGGGTTCAAAGACCTCGAAAGCTTCCGCGCCTCGATCCGGGCCAATCCTAAGTACACTCCAACATCATCGGAAGAGATCCTCGACACCTTCCGCCACTACATCGCGCAGATGCAGCCGAAGCTCCCAGAGCTCTTCACTGTGCTGCCCGACTGTCCGGTCACCGTGGAAGCCATCCCTGCCTATCAGGCCGCCGCCGCAACCCACTATCAAACAGGCACGCCAGACTGCAAACATCCGGGACGCGTCTCCGTCGGCACCAGCGACTTCGCGCATCGTTCGCTCATCAACGACGAAGCCATCGCCTATCACGAAGGCATCCCCGGCCATCACATGCAGCGCTCCGTCCAGCAGCAGCTCAAAGGCCTTCCCCAGTTCCGTATTCACGGCGGAGGCTTCACTGCATACACCGAAGGTTGGGCTCTCTACGCCGAACAACTCGGCAAAGATGTCGGCTTCTACCAGGATCCTGTCAGCGACTATGGTCGGCTCTCTTCCGAACTCTTCCGCGCCGTCCGCCTCGTCGTCGACACAGGCATCCACTCGCAGGGTTGGACTCGCGAACAGGTCGTTGCGCTCTTCAAGGAGACCGACAGCCTCCAAGGTCCCGAGATTCAGTCTGAAACGGACAGGTACATCGCTTGGCCAGGACAAGCGCTCGCCTACAAGATCGGTCAGCTAAAATTCATCGAACTCCGTGAGCGCGCGAAGAAGGAGCTCGGCCCCAACTTCGATCTTCGCGCCTTCCACGACGAGATGCTGAGCGCCGGAGTTCTCCCGCTTGATCTGCTCGATCAGCGCACGAATCGCTGGATCGCCGCTCAGAAAGCAAAGTTAACCCAGACCGCTAGCAGCAACTCTACGGTTGCGCCTTAGAGCGCGGCGTACCAGTCGTGTCCAGCTGACTCCGCACTTGAACTCCATCACTAACTCATATTCATCTCTGTCACGACTGTGCCCTCACCGCTGCATCGAATAACTTACCTCTGCGGCTCACGAATCTCTCCGCTCAGGCTCTTCATCGCGCTGCCAGTCACGTTCACGATCATCGTCGTGATCCTTCCGTTCCTTCTCCCACTTGCGCCGCTGCTCCTGCTCTTCGCGTTCCTCGCGTCCGTCGCTCATCCCACCCTCCTTTCTTACAAAGGTTACGGACGATCTTCAATTGAGCTGACTCACCGGAGGCTCACATGCATCCGCGCGCCGGTCTCGTCAGCAAAAGTAACTTCCTTTGCGCTCATCACCGCCTTCGCTCCAGTTCCACGTCCGTCCAGAGGAAACACTGAAGCGTGGTCCGCATCCGTCCAGCACACCAGCCCCTGCACGCAGCCCAGAATCTGCGGCACACCCGGCACCTCGCTCCACCCCTGCACCAGGTAGCGCCGCTCAGTCCCAGGTTCCTCCACCAGCACATCGTTAGAAAAATTGATAAACAGCCGCGCCCCATCCACAGCCACACCGTTGCGCTCTACTTTGCCCAACGGGTCGCGCAGAAAGATCCTCTGCCGGAACACCGCCACAAAGATCACCAGCAGCAACGTCCCCACAACCAGAATCTTGCTCAATCTATTTCTCCTCGTGGTACTCCTGCTCCGTGTTGATCCCCCAGAGCGCAGCCTTATCGACGTGTCCAGCAACAATACCATCCACCGCAGTCATCGCTGTCAGCATACTGTGGTCCTGGTTGTTGTACTTGTGCATTCCATTTCTTCCCACCAGAAACAGATTCTCAAACCCATCCGTGAACTCCCGGAGTTCGTCGAACCGATTGTATGTGCCAAAGTAAGCCGGGTAGGTCTTAGGCACCCGCACCACATGCCCATCCGAAACATCCTCCGCATTCAAGATCCCGATCTTCGCTACTTCGGCGATAGCAAATTTCTTTAGATCCTCATCCGGCATCTTCCACAGATCGTCCGTGTCGTAGCAGAAGTACTCCAACCCAATCCAAACCTTCGTGGGATCCGCCACCAGATAGGGGCTCCAGTTATTAAATATTTGTAACCTTCCCAGTAGCACATCCGGCTCCTGCACGTAAATCCAAGTATCTTTCAAGAGACCGCCATCAGGTTCCTTCACCTTCAAGCGATCGACGAGTAAACCCACAGTAATAAAGTCGCGATACTGGAGCCCTGCACTCACTGCGCGCACATTCTCGGGCACCGGAGCATCCAACGCATTCACCAGCTCGCGCATCGGCATTGTCGAAAAGAAATAATCCCCCGCAAACGTCTGCCGCTCGCCTGTCGCATTCACCGCATCGATCGACACCACGCTCTTCACGCCGCCCGCTGTCGAGCAGTGAATCCGATCGACCTTCCATCCCATATGAATCTCGCCGCCACCTTGACGAATAAGATCCGCAACATGCTCCCAAAGCTGTCCCGGCCCGAACTTCGGATACATAAACCGCTCGATCAGGCTCGTATCCGTTCCCTTCTGCGCCAGATCGCCAGTCTTCGCTTTCCCGCTGAACGCCTTCTTCAAAAAATGCTTCACCGCAGTAGTTAGACTCAACCCCTTGATCCGCTGCGCGCCCCACTCCGCAGAAATCTCATTGCAAGGCGTCCCCCAAACTTTCTCCGTATAACTTTTGAAGAAAGTCAGATAGAGTTGTCGCCCAAACCGGTTAATCAAAAAGTCTTCAAGGCTTTTCTCAGGCGTAATCTGGCTCACTTTGGACTTCATATAGCTCGTACCAACGCGAAAAGTCCGCGCCAGTCCAAGGTTTTTCAGTGTCGTTGCCGTCAGGGTGATCGGATAATCAAAAAACTTCCGCAGATAATAGATCCGGCTCTTGCGCGGCCGGATCAGCATCACCAGGTCAGGATCAGAAGCCGCCGCACTCAACATCATCTCTACAGGCTCGTTGCTCTCCGCCTCATCTTCCAGCTCTTCCGCAGCATGTGGATCGATCGGGCCTACCCCGCGCAACACTGGCTCTTCCGGCAATCGCGCCGGCACCACCACCACACGCTTCTTTCCCTGATAAGAGATCTCCGGCTCAGACCCTGCATCGCTCACATCTGGCGGCATCAGGTCCACCCACCACTGCATCACGCGATCGCTCTTTGAAAAAAAGCGATGGCCGCCGATATCCATTCGGTTGCCCTTGTATCTAATCGTGCGAGAGATCCCCCCAATCTCCTCGCTCGCCTCCAGAATGATCGGCACCACATCCGACCGCCGCAACAACTCCAACCCTGCCGTCAACCCCGCAGGCCCCGCGCCAATTATGACCGCTCTATTCTTCATCAAATAGCTTGACTCATCCCTTTTGTAACCTCGCCATTATCTCACTCAAATCAAATCTCTCTAACTGGAGGCTTTTATCACAGACGGGCCGAACAGAGCTGATCAGCAGGGGAGGCCCTTAGGCCGTCCCTGCTTCTCGATTCTTCACCACAAACTCCAGTCCGTTCTTCCCGGCAGTCACAAACACATGATCTCCATGTAGCACGCTGCCGTCCAGAATCTTCACCGCTAGCTTGTCTTGCACAAGCCGCTGGATCGCTCTCTTCAGGGGCCGCGCTCCATATGCCCGGTCGTAACCAGCCTTGAAGATCGCCTTCCGTGCCTCATCCGTCATCTCCAGCGTGATCTTGCGATCCGCCAGCAGGTTCTGGAGATCCTTCAATCGCAGATCGACAATGTGAGTCAGCTGCTCATCGCCCAGCGGATGGAATATCACGATGTCGTCCACGCGATTCAGAAACTCCGGCTTGAAGTGCTTGCGCAGCTCATCCATCACGCGACCCTTTGCCTCTTCAAAGCCGTCAGCTCCCTGCGCCCAAGCAGTCGATAACTGCGACGCACCAACATTCGACGTCATAATCAGGACGGTGTTCTTGAAGTCCACCGTCCGTCCCTTCGAATCGGTAAGCCGCCCGTCATCGAGCACCTGCAACAGCACATTGAACACATCCGGATGCGCCTTCTCGATCTCATCAAACAAGATGACAGAGTAGGGTCTGCGTCGTACCGCTTCGGTCAACTGGCCGCCTTCGTCATACCCGACGTAGCCAGGAGGTGCTCCAATCAACCGAGCCACGGCATGCTTCTCCATGTACTCACTCATGTCGATCCGCACCATCGCGGCCTCGTCATCGAACAGGAACTCCGCCAGTGCTCTCGCTGTCTCCGTCTTACCCACGCCGGTAGGCCCAAGAAAGATAAACGAACCAATCGGCCGCTTCGGATCACTCAGGCCCGCACGCGACCGGCGAATCGCATTCGCTACAGCACTTAACGCCTCATCCTGCCCAACCACGCGCTCGCGCAGACGATCCTCCATCTGCACCAGCTTCTGCATCTCGCCTTCCAGCATCTTCGAGACCGGGATCCCGGTCCACTTCGACACCACCGCCGCGATATCCTCCTCGTCGACCTCTTCCTTCAGCATCCGCGACGGCCTCTTCGACACGCCAGCCACACCGCCTGCCTTCGCTTCAGCCTCATCCTCGCGAACCGCCGCATCCTGCTCCGCCGTCAACTCGCGCAGTTCTGCCTCCAGCTTCGGAATCTCGCCGTACTGCAACTCCGCCGCTCTCTGCAGATTTCCTTTGCGTGTCTCTTCGCCCATCTGAAACCGCAGGGACTCCAGCTGTTCCTTCAACTCAGCCATCTTGCCGATTGCGCCGCGCTCCTTCTGCCATCGCGCACGCAATCCCGCAGCTGCTTCCTTGATCTCGGCCAACTCCCGCTCAACTAACTCCAGCCGCTCCTGCGACGCCGAATCTTTCTCCCGCTTCAAAGCGGCGCGTTCAATCTCGAGCGAAGTAGCTCTGCGCTCCAGGTCATCGATCTCCACCGGCACGGAACCGATCTGAATCGCCAACGCCGCGGCAGCCTCATCCACAAGGTCAATGGCCTTATCCGGAAGAAATCGGTCCGAGATATAGCGATGGCTCAATGTAGCCGCAGCCACAATCGCCGAATCCTTGATCCTGACCTTGTGGTGCGCCTCATACTTCTCCTTCAGCCCGCGAAGAATCGCGACCGTGTCCTCAACGTTCGGCTCGCCGACATAAACAATCTGGAAACGCCGCTCCAGCGCCGCATCCTTCTCGATGTACTTCTTGTACTCACTTAGCGTAGTCGCGCCAATCGCACGCAGACCGCCACGAGCCAATGCCGGCTTCAGCATGTTGCTCGCGTCGAGCGACCCCTCACTCGCACCAGCTCCGACAAGGGTATGTAACTCATCGATGAACAAAATTACTTCGCCGTTCGACTCCTCGATCTCCTTCAGCACCGCCTTCAAACGGTCCTCGAACTCGCCGCGAAACTTCGCCCCGGCAATCATCGCGCCAAGGTCGAGCGAGCAGACGCGCTTGTTCCTCAAAATCTCCGGCACGTCGCCTAGAAAGATCCTCCGCGCCAGCCCTTCCACAATCGCGGTCTTACCCACGCCCGGCTCTCCGATCAGAACGGGGTTGTTCTTCGTCCTGCGGCTCAACACCTGCACCACGCGACGAATCTCCTCATCTCGCCCAATCACCGGATCGAGCTTCCCCCGCCGCGCCAGCTCCGTCAGGTCCTTCGCATACTTCTCCAGCGCCTGGAACTTCCCCTCAGGGTTCTGATCCGTCACCCGCTGACTCCCCCGCACTGCGCTCAGCGCCTTCAGAATCGCCTCATGCGTCGCACCCAACGCCGCCAGGGCCAACTGCACCGGGTCGTTCTTCGCCTTCGAGAGTGCCAACAGCAGATGCTCCGTCGAACAGTACTCATCCTTGAAGTTCTCTGCCTCTTTAAACCCCTGCTCCAGCACCTTCTGCAGCGCATTCGACAGCCCCGGCTGTCCGCCGCCCTGCACCTTCGGCAGCTTCTCAATCGCCGAGTTCACCCCTGACAGCAACTGCTCCACCGGCACCCCAATCTTCTCCAGCACCGGGATCACCACTCCCTCGCGGTCCTCCAGCAGCGCCGCCATCAGGTGCAGCGGCATCACCTCCGGATTGCCATTCTCCCCCGCATGCCCACTGGCCGCCTGCACCGCCTCCTGCGACTTCACCGTCAACCGATCCCATTTGATCGCCATAACTCCCTGTCTCCTCAACAAATATGAGCTTTACGCTTAAATTAGACGCGCTGGAGTACCCAGAAGATGCGAAGATCTGATAACAAGTCACTCACATTCTACGTGCACTGCCTCGGTCCCCCCCATCGGTCGACAAAAAAGGTCGATTCCGACCAACGGGAGAACCAACCGAAGGGGTATACAAGTCACGAAGTGACCGCCCCACGCGGAGTGGGCCCGTCCGGCAGGACAGCACCCTCAGCCATATCGATCAGAGTTAGTCTCTCTATTGAGAGCAACTCTAACCTGCAGGAGTTTTTTTTGCGCGAACGAGTCATAAGAAGTCGACCGAAACCATGGCAGGAAGTCGCGGCAGAGTCACGCTCGTGGACGCGAGTGTTCAGGCACTTCGAGTGGTATACCTCCTGGGTAGCCTGGGCTCTCGGCAACTGGGCATTTCTGGACGTACTGGACCATCTCGGGACTTTTTCCGTACTGATCGCAGTCATCTTCTACTTTTCCGAGAGCGGAGACCGAAAGAAGCAGAGACACTACCAGGCCTGGCAGGTCATCAACACCGCCCAGGGAAAGGGTGGCAGCGGCGGCCGCATCGAAGCGCTCCAGGAGTTGAACGCAGATCATGTCTCGTTGATCGGCGTCGATGCGGGCACTGCCTTCCTTCAAGGGATTCATCTCAGCGACGCAAACCTCAGCCGTTGCGACCTTCACGCATCGGATCTCCGCGGCAGCAATTTCACGAACTCCCTCTTCACCTTTTGCATCATGAACGACGCAAATCTCCGAGGTGCAACACTCTCCGGAGCGAAGATGGAGAACGTCAATCTCAATGGCGCGGATCTGAACGGCGCGAGCATGCAGAATGTAACCTTGTCAGGAGCTAACCTGGATGAGGTCGATCTAAGAGGGGCTGATCTCGAAAACGTTCATTGGGCGGGGATCGGTTCGATTCGCCTGGCCAACCTCGCCGGAGTAAAAAATGCCCCACCTGAGTTCCTGAAGTTTGCCTCCGAGCACGGCGCGGTAAGCCTCGAATCGGATGACCAATGGGCAAAGCTGATGCAATGATTCGTCTGGAGAAGTAACCAAAAGACAAAAGCCACCCAGCAGGGGTGGCTTTTGTCTTCTTTCCCAATTGCAATCTACTTCCCGTCTTCCGTCCCTCTGATAAATGCCGCCACATCCGCATGGAACTGCTTCAGCACCTCTTCGTTCACATAAACCATGTGTCCGCTCTGGTAGTAGTGGTAGCTGATATTCGCCTGCAGCTTCTGCGGAATCTGCAGATGGTGCATCTCGAACTTGCCCTCAAAGTAAGGTGTCGCCAGGTCGTAGTAACCGCCCGCCAGCATCACCTTCATCTTCGGGTTGGACTTCATCGTGTACGCGAGATCCGGCATCACATTCGTTCCACCCTCCTGAACGTTCGCCGGCGGCCCACCCGGTGCCTGATGTCGCAGATCCCAGGAAAAGTCCGCATCCCCATAGGCACCCGGCTTATACGTCTGGTTCTCGCCGTACTTCAGTTCAGTCCGCATGTACTGGTTCAGCGCCGCCGTGTAGGCCGATGAGATCGCGTTGCTCTGCGGGTCATACTCGGCATCCGAGCTCAACGGATCGAGGTCTGGCCCCTTATACCGCGTGTCCAGGCGGCCCGTCGTTGTCTCATCGTCAAGCTGCAGTTGCTTGCTAAACGCCCCACCCGTCACGCGCAGATTCGCCCGCAACAGATAAGCGACCGGCAACCCGGTATATTGGTGCAGCTTCTCCGCCACTGCCTGCCTCGAGGCCTCGGGAAGCTCAGAGCCCTTCAGCAGCGCGCTCATGTAGTCGCCCATCGCATACTGCTCCACCTCAGCCAGAAACGGCTCCAGCGCCGCCGGTTGCGTCGGCAGTTTGTGATGATAGAAAGCGCTTGCCGCAAACGTAGGCAGACCCAGTGCATACGCCTGATCCACGCCAGGATTCCACTTCGGCCCATCGATGCTGTTATCGAAGCTCAAAATCTGCGACAGCAGAATGATCCCATTCAGATCCACATTCTCCAGATCGGCCGACAGCACCGCACTTCGCGGCGTCCCATAGCTCTCCCCAAACAAATACTTGGGCGAGTTCCACCGGTTGTACTTCGTTAAAAACCGCCGAATGAACCGCTCAAACGCATGCGCATCCTGGTCCACGCCCCAGAACGCCTTCTCTTTGTCCTTGCCCATGATCCGGCTGAACCCAGTTCCCGGCGCATCGATAAAGACCACGTCGCTCACGTCAAGCAGGCTGTAGTCGTTGTTCACAATCTTGTAAGGTGCGCCCTCATCATGCTGTGCATCGGTCGTCACCACGCGCTTCGGCCCGAACGACCCCATATGCAGCCACATCGTCGCCGAACCCGGCCCGCCGTTGTACATAAACGTCACTGGCCGTCCCGCAGGCGCATCCTTCTTGAAGTACGCCACATAAAACATCCGTGAAGTAGCCGGAGCCTCATCAGGCTTGTCCGGATCGGGCGTCTTCTCCCCTGTATCCGGCAGCATCTTCCCATCCAACCCCAGCATCGCATCCTGCGAATCAGTCGACCCCACTGTCAGCGTCCCCGCCACAGCGCGATAAGCGATCGTCTGACCACCCACACTCACCGAGCCTTCCGTCGTCGAGTCCAAAGGCAGCTCCGACGGCTCGACCACCGGCGTCCCCGTCACCACCAGCTTCTGATCCTTTTTCTTGTCGCTGTCTTTCTTCTCCTGCGGTCCTGCACCCATCGCGATCGCAGCGGACGCCAACAACACCCCGCAAGACACACCTATCCGAACCAGCTTCCTCGACATCCTCACACTCTCCAAAGAGACAAAATTCGCAATGTCAGAAGTATATCCGCAGGAATTCGTTAAATACGAACGTATTCTCAATTAGACGACTTAGTTTCGGCATCCAATGCAGCCGTGCCAGTTCTATCACTCCGTCCGCAACGCCTCGCCGGTACATAACTAGCCAGCAGAGCCGCCGCAGCCAGCAACAAAGCCACCCCACCCAGCGTCCCCACATCCCACGTCTGCACGCCAAACAACACACTTCGCAGCAACAACGAAGCCGCCAGCGAGCACACCAGACCCAGCACAATCCCGATCATCGCCAGCCGTCCACCCTCCTTCAACACCATCCGCTGCACCATCTCCCTCTGCGCTCCCAGCGCCATCCGCACGCCAATCTCGCGCGTCCTCTGGCTCACCGAGTACGCAATTACCCCATACAGCCCTATCATCCCCAGCAGCAGAGCCATCACGGCAAACCCACCAACCAGCCACGCCGAAGACCGATCTCCTTACGGCGACTCTCCGATCGCACCAGCAACAGGCTCGCCACATTCACGCACGCTATCAGCAAAAGCAGACCAGAGCCCGCCAGCAGAAGAAGCAGAATCGGACGAATGTTTCCGACGAACGCATCCGTCAGCGACTCCACCGTTGCGCCCGGTCCATGGTTCGAGTCAGGATACTGTCGCTCCAGTTGCTGTGCGATGGCCTTCGTATCCGCAAGAGCCGCTGCAATCGAACCGCCGTCCTTCAGCCGCGCAACACCAGTCAGCCCGTGGCAGCTGCGTCTCAAATCACAACTGTTCGAAGCCCCCGGATGCATCGTCGTCCAGAACTCTACTGTATTGCGCGGCGCAAACTCGAAGCTGTCAGGCAGCACACCCGCAATCGTGTACGGCGTGCCGCTCAGCGAAATACTTTGACCGACAATATCTTTTCTGCCGCCAAACCGTTTCTGCCACGTCGAGTAACTCAGAATCACCGTTCGCGGAGCACTCAGGAGATCTTCTCCCGAGTAAAAATCACGCCCAAGCAAAGGGACGACACCCAGTGTGCGAAAGAATCCATCCGTCACTCGCAGCCCCAGCGCCGGCTCAACTCCAGACGGCGTATCCAACAAATAACCCGTACCCGTGTAGACATCCAGCGAACGAAAACTGTGATTCATCTTCTTCCAGTCGAGATAATCTGGGTAAGAGAGATTTGCATGAGGAAGCACCGCAACGCTTTCTGTCACGTCTACCAGACTCCGCGGATCTTCATAAGGCAGAGGCTTCAACAACGCAGCGTCCACAAACGCAAAGATCGCAACGCTCGCCGCCATCCCAAGCGAGAGCATCAACACCGCTGTAACCGTGAACCCGGGATTCTTCCACAGTTGCCGCAACGCAAACCGCAGATCCTGCCACAGCGTCTCGAAAAGGGGAGCCGTACCACGCTCACGATAAGCCTGCCGCGTCTGCTCCGCGCCACCTAGCTTCAGCAGCGCATCGCGCCGCGCCTCCTCCGCTGTCATGCCTGCGCGCACGTTGTCGTCGATATGCATCTGCAGGTGTCCTTCCAGCTCGCTGGCAAACTCCTTCTCCCGCTGCCCCGTAGAAAACATCCCGGCAAATCGCTTCAACGCCGCCCGCAGTCTCTTCATGCCGGATCCTCCGTCCCCCTCAGAAACCGCGCCAGAATCGCAGTAGTCTGCTCCCAATTCGTCGTCTCCCGTTCAATCTGCTTCCGGCCCACGCGTGTCAGCTTGTAAAACTTGGCCTTCCGATTGTTCTCGGACACACCCCACTCCGAAACAATCGCCCCCTCTTGCTCCAGCTTCAATAACGCCGGATAAAGCGTCCCATAGTTCAGCGAAAGCACATCGCCGCTGGTCTGCTCAATCCGCCGGGCAATCCCATACCCATGCAACTCACCCATGCTCTCGAGCGTCTTCAACACCATCAACGCCAATGTGCCCTGCCAAACATCTGCCTTATCGCCCATTCCATCTCCTATTGTTTATAAATAGGAGTATGCGCTCCCCTCTATTGGAAAGCAATAGAAGACTAGGAAAAGCGGCACCTGAGCCGCCACAGAGCCTAAAAAATCGATAAACTTTTCCCCTGTACCGTAACAACACCCACAACACCGTGTCTGAACCATCAAACCCGAGGGTCCCATGAAACTTCCGCACCTCCGCGCGCTGTTCCTCCTCACCTTCGCCATCGGCCTTTCTCACGCCCTCCCTGCACAGCAGACATCCACAATCCCATCCGATCCTGCACAAACAATCGCCGCGCCATCGCCAACACAAGCTCAGCCAGCACAAAACCCGCCAGCCCAAATCCAGCCCCAGCCCCCAGCTTCGCAACCGGTCAAGGACGCCAACGGCGTCTACACCATCCACCGCAACGCCCGCCTCGTTGTCCTGGACATGGTCATCACCGACGCCAAGGGCAACATCGTCCCCGACCTCAAGCGCGAAGACTTCCACGTCACCGAAGCCGAACAGCCCCAGACCATCCTCAACTTCACTCCCGCTGGTGCCCACGCACTCGACCCCCAGGTCACCATCGACTCCACCGAAGAACTCGACCGCCTCGCCCCCAACGCCCCTGTCAACATCCTCCTCCTCGACGAGTTCAACACCCGCTTCGAGGACATGGCCTTTGCCCGCTACTCCCTCAAGAAGTTCCTTGACCGACAGCCCGGCAAGCTCGACACCCCCACCATGTTGCTCGCCGTCGACCTCCAGCACTTCACCGTCCTCCGCGACTACACCCAGAACAAAGACGAGATTATCTCCGCTCTCGATCATCACTTCGCCGCCTACCCCTGGCAGGCGCAACAAGGCCAGTGGCGCGCCGAGCGTCTCGGCACAGCCTTCTTCACCCTCCGCCGCGTCGCCGAAGCGGTCATCGGACACCCAGGCCACAAAAATATGATCTGGGTCGGCCGCGGCTTCCCCGCCATCCGCTGGGCCAACGTTGACGTCGACACCCAAAACCGCGTCGACAACTTCGTTCAGGACTGCGTCAACGTCCTTCGCGACGCCCGCGTCACCCTCTACACCATCGACCCCGCTGGCGTTCAAATCGACCCTCAGGAATACGGCCGGGCCGCTGCCTTCAACGACCCCTTCGGCGGCGAATATCAGTTCAACCGCCTCGCCAAAGCCACCGGAGGCCGCACCCTCTACGGCCGCAACGACGTTGACGCCGAGATCGGCACCGCCATACGCGACGGGGCCAGCTTCTACACCCTCACCTACCGGCCCGAGAACACTTCACTCGACCCCACAAAGTTCCGCAAGATCAAGATCACTCTCGACCGCCCCGGCCTTACCGTCTATACCCGTGAAGGCTACTATCTCCAGCGAGGTCCCGGCCGCGTCGACCCCGTAAATCCCTCGCGCCGCCTCGTGGCGGATCTTGTCTCCGCCGACTCCAGCACTATGGTCTACGACGGCGTTCCCCTCACCCTCGAACCATCACCCACCGATCCCAACCGCTTCATCGTCCACGTGGCCTCACGCGGTCTCTCCTGGACGCCTGCTACCGACACCGAGCCGCGCCACACCGAAGTGGTTCTCGCCATCACTACCTTCGATCGCAAAGGTAAGGAGCTGAAGAGCACCGCCAAGGTCATCAAGGTTAACGCTCCCACGACCGTCGCGCCCACAGGAAGAATCGACCGTGGCCTGGATCTCGCCTATAACATTCCCCCCGACCCCAAAGCAGTGCGAGCCCGTTTCGTAGTCCGCGTCACCTCCTCCGGCCGTATCGGCACAGCAGACGCAACCTTAGGACAGCAAGCTGCCAGTCCACCACCACCCCCACCGTCCACTCCATAAATCAAAACTCGTGCTCGCAGTATCAAATCCGTCTCTCGATGCACATCAGGGCATCGAACTGTTCACTCGTGAACGAAGATTCTCGTTTTCGGACAGATCCCAACTCCAAAGATCTCCGTTTCAGCCCATTCGCGCCTGAAATAAAGCACTTGCAGCACCACAACTTTGGCGGGAAACGTGCCATTAGTTTCTCTAAGCCTTAGTGTGCCCGGAGGGTCTTCTTCATGCAGACGTTGCTTCAGAATCTGCGCTTTGCCATGCGCCAACTGCGTAAATCGCCAGGGTTCGCCTCTACCGTTGTGCTGACGCTGGCCCTGGGCATAGGAGCCAACGCAGCCGTCTTCACCCTCTTCGACCAGGTATTGCTCCGCATGTTGCCCGTCCAACAACCCAAAGAGCTCGTGCGCTTCATGTGGACCGGAGGCTTCTCCGGATCGGCCAGCAGCTTCGGCGGCGATCTCGAAAATTACTTCTCCTATCCCATGTACAAAGACCTCCGCGACCAAAACCAGGTCTTCGCCGGAATGCTCGCGGCTGATCGAACCAACCTCGCTATCTCCTGGCACAATCAGGCCGAGGATGAAGACGCCGAGCTGGTCAGCGGAAACTACTTCGACCTTCTAGGCCTCAAGCCCACGCTCGGACGTCTGCTCACCCCCCAGGACGACACCGCAAAGAATGCAAACCCAGTCCTGGTACTCGGCTACGACTACTGGAAGACACGCTTCGCCTCCGCTCCGGACGTCGTCGGACAGACCGTTCTGATCGGCGGCAATCCCTTTACCGTCCTCGGCGTCGCTCCCGCGAACTTTCAGTCCGCCATTGGAGGCTACAAGCCGGCTGCATTTCTCCCCATCAGCATGGTCGAAGAAGCGATGCCGTCGACCATCTCACGAGACAACCTCAATAACCACCAATCCCTCTGGCTCACTCTCGTCGGCCGGCTCAAGCCCGGTGTCTCCGCCACGCAAGCCGCCGCAGCTCTCGGACCGCTCTGGCACTCCCTCCGAGCGCACGAACTGACCCTCTACAAGAACAGAACCGAACGCTTCAGCAAGCACTTCCTTGACGACTCCCAACTGAAGGTCCTCGACGACTCGACCGGATTCTCTCCCGGCCGCATGGATCTCCAAACGCCTCTCATCATCCTCATGAGCATGGCCGGGCTCCTCGTCGCCATGTGCGCCATCAACGTCGCAACCCTGCTTCTCCTCAGAGCCTCCAGCCGGGCACGCGAGATGTCGATGCGCTATGCCTTAGGCGCAAAGCGCAGTCGCATCATCTCCCAGTTACTCCTCGAAGGTTTGCTGTTAGGCATGGTTGGCGCAGCCGCGGGTCTCTTAGTGGCTCCACTGGTTACCAACTCTCTGGTTCGGCTCCTCATCAGCGCGAATCCCGGGGAGGAGCCATACTCCGCAGCCATCGACGGCCGCGTCCTCCTCTTCACTCTCAGCATCGCCGTCATCTCAAGCCTTCTCTTCAGCCTCGCGCCGGTCTTCCACTTCATGCGCCCCGATCTCGCAGGTGCGCTGCGCCAGAGCGCAGGAACCGCATCTCGAGGCTCGCAACTTTTTCGCAAGGTAGCAGTAGGTGTTCAGATTGCGCTCAGCGTCCTCTTACTCGGCGGCGCAGGCCTCTTCGTGCGCACACTCAACAACCTCCGCCATCAGGAGGTCGGCTTCAACACAACCCATCTCGCGACCTTCAGCTTCGATCCCACAGACTCAGGCTACAAAGAAGACCGCATCGTGCCGATCGTCACCAACGCGATTGAAGCGGTCCAGAGAATTCCAGGAGTAATCTCCGTTGCAGCAACGACTGATCCCGAACTTACCGGCGATCAGCAATTCTCATCCTTCCAGATCGAAGGTTATAAACCAGCCGAAGATGAAAAGATGCAGTTCGAAGCTCCAGCCATCACTCCCGCTTACTTCGCTACGCTCAAGCAGCCTCTGCTGATGGGCAGAGAGTTCACCGTAGCGGATACCAATGGTGCGCCCAAGGTAGTCGTTATCAACGTAGCTTTTGCGAAGAAGTACTTCGGCTCTGCACAAAACGCGGTGGGCCATCATCTCGCCAAAGACGCCAGCGAAACGGCAAAACTCGACGCAACCATCGTCGGCGTCGTCGGTGATATCAAGCACCAGAATCTGCGCTTAGACATAGGGCCAGCCGTCTATCAGCCCATAGCCCAGCTCCCCCATCCCACCGGCGTCAAGATGTACGTCCGCTCCGCCCAGTCTCCAGAGTCAGTTGAAACCCCCATCCGCCAGACCATTCACGGGCTAGATCCAACGCTGGTGGTAGACGGCATGCGGACCATGGAAGATGAGATAGACCGCAGCGCGTCTGACGAGCGCGCACTGGCTCTTCTTGCAATCGGCTTCTCAGCGTTAGCAATCGTTCTCGCATCCGTCGGACTCTACGGCGTCCTGGCCTACTCCATCGAACAGCGCACTCGCGAGATCGGCGTTCGGCTCGCTCTCGGCGCACAACGCACCAGCGTCGTCCTGCTCATCGTGCGCGAGATGTCCATCATCGCCGCCATTGCCATCGTGCTCGCGCTGCCTTCCATCGTGTTGCTCGCCCGTCTCTTCCGTAGTCAGCTCTACGGCGTCACCACATCCGATCCACTCACTCTGGCCGGAGCAGTGCTGCTAGCCGCGATAATGGTCACGCTGGCAGCCGTCCTCCCCGCACGAAGAGCCGCATCCATCGAACCCATGCAAGCTCTCCGCACGGAGTAAAAAGGGCATCTAGCCTGGAGCGAAGGCACTTCAGCACCGATAACGCAGCGGGCACCATTTCACCGCCGACCAGCGGAAGGCCCACGCGAAGCGGTATACAACGGGACTACACTGTTCTTACGCAAAACACGGATGCAACCTCGTTGAGAACAATAGGGATGACCCAATGAAACCTGGGTTTGCAGAGATTGGACAGGAAGCACAACTCATCGCCTGGCGAAAAAAAAAAAGGTCAGAGCTTCTCGAATTGCGCACTTCATTTTCTGAAGAGCAACAACTCCGCGCAAGCGAGATAGCCCTCAACAGAGCGCATTCTATCTTCCAATCCCATGGGACAAGAACTGCTGGTTTCTATTGGCCCTTTCGAGGCGAGATCGAAGTACTTCCCTTGATCCATCGTTTTCTCGCTGAAGGAGGAACTGCAGCACTGCCGATGGTTGTTGGGAGATCGCGACCTCTCACTTTTCGCCTCTGGACGCCAGGATGCCGTATGGCTGCCGGTGTGTTCGGTATCCCTTATCCCGCGGAGTCTCGCGTTGTTGTCCCCGACACTTTAGTAGTCCCGCTGGTTGGCTATGACGATTACTGTTATCGGCTGGGTTACGGCGGGGGCTATTACGACAGAACGTTGGCGGTGGCTGAACCGAAGCCTCTTAGTATCGGCATAGGCTTCACGTCTTTGCGACTCGAAACGATTTGGCCACAGCAATACGATGTGCCAATGGACTACATCGTTACCGAGGCAGAAACGATACGACGACCTGTTGAAGACGATCCTTCAAGGGTATGAGAAACGGGCATCTCACTAGTCGCCGACCCACATTCGCCAAACCTGTCAAGCCCCTGAACCGCAAATCACCGCGCCAATCCTGCCCATTCGCGTGGCGTATGAGTTATCCTCCAACCGCTATACTTGAACAGAGAGGCAAACAGTCCCAATCAAAATGAGACTGTTGTCATTTGAACTATAACCCTTTTGTTTGTAATATTTTGCAGGCAAGTATAATAGAATCAATATTTTGCAGGTACTTCCTACCGCCAAGTAACTGAATCGAAACAACTTCCCTACAAAATACCCCCAAGGCGGGAGGGGGAGGGGTCAAGCAGCGTAAACGCATGCGACCATTAACCAATGTTTAGAAAAGTTGAAGATCGGGCCCTGCGAGTCGTCGCGGCCAAACCGCACGGACCAGCCGCATCCATCACCCGCCGCGCAGCAGACCGGCTGCGAGCCGGTCACCTCTGGGTCTACCGGTCAGACATCGAGTCACTCGTCCCCCCAATCGGAGCTACGGAGATTCAACCCGGAGCACTCATCACCGTAATGGACAGCCGAGGCATCCCCCTCGGCACCGGCCTCTACAGCGACTCCTCGCAAATCGCAGCAAGAATCGTCTCAAACGAAGCCGCCCTGCCCCGAGCCACCTATCTCGACCAGGTGCGCGAACGGCTCCACGCAGCCCTGGCCCTCCGAGACGAAGTCGCACCTGAGTCGATGGAAGATGACGCCTGCCGCCTCATCTTCTCCGAAGCCGACGGACTCCCCGGCATCGTCGCCGACCGATACAACGACCTCGTCATACTCCAACTCCTCACCCAGGGCACCGCCCAGGACGACGTCCGCGAACTTATAACCGATGTTCTCCGCGAACGCCTCCGCCCCGACGCCGGCGGAATCACCCTCTGGGAACGCCCCGACCCAAAGATCCGCGAACTCGAGCAGCTTGCCCCGCCAACACCGGGCCCGCTCCACGCAAACGACACCAAATCACCACCACTCACCACGATCTTCACCATAAACAACCTCCGTTTTCACTTCGACGCAGGCTCTGGCCAGAAGACGGGAGCTTTCCTCGACCAGCGTCTCAACTACGCCGCAGCAGCTAAGTATGCAACCGGCTCCGCGCTCGACATCTGCACCTATCAAGGCGGATTCGCCCTCCATATGGCCCAGAACTGTCGTCAGGTCACCGGCGTCGACGCCAGCCGCAGCGCCCTCGAAGTCGCCGACCGCAACCGTGAACTCAACCCCGAGCTTCCGGCGAAGGTCGAGTGGATCGAGGCCGATGCCTTCGAGCTCCTCCGCGAGTACGAATCCACCGGCCATCAGTACGACACTATCGTGCTCGACCCACCTGCCTTCGCCAAGTCCAAGCGCGCCGCCGAAGGCGCCATGCGCGGCTACAAGGAGCTCAACCTCCGCGCCATGAAGATGCTCCGCCCCGGCGGAACCCTCATCACCTGCTCTTGCTCCCACCACGTCCCCTTGCAGGAGTTCACCGAGGTCGTCTCCACCGCTGCCTCTGACGCTGGCCGCCGCGTCCAGCTCCTCGAGACCCGGGGCGCCGCCCCCGACCACCCCGCCATCCTCACCCTCCCTGAGACCAGCTACCTCAAGTGCCTCATCACCCGGGTGGGGTGACCCGCAATATCCAAATTCTGATCCAAATCAAAAATGTCACCTACCTAAAGATCGGTAAACAACAAAGCCTCCCACAGAGAATGACAACCAAACCGCATGTGCAGAAGACAGATGTCGT
>Ga0302220_10001169_pt1 | contig 20750 bp, 15 predicted proteins | sample II_Palsa_E1_3_FD_194572 | JGI IMG/M metagenome (GOLD analysis project Ga0302220, IMG submission 194572) | Peat permafrost microbial communities from Stordalen Mire near Abisko, Sweden - II_Palsa_E1_3 | ecosystem: Environmental > Terrestrial > Soil > Palsa > Peat permafrost | place: Sweden...
CGTGCTCGGGGCGCACTTTGGTATGCGCATGGTATTTTTGGCGACGAGTGCGTTGATGTTCGGCGGGGCGGTTTATAACTGGGCGTTGTCGCGGCGGGTGAGCGTATAAGCGGAAAATTTTATCAGGACGAGGATTTGCTGTTATTTGCCTTAATTTGTTAGTTTCTTTGATGACTTCTGGCTATTTTTGATAATTTGTTGACAACTTGCCGCGCCGCTTAGGCTTGGCATCCATCGTTTCCAACAGCCTGAAACCTTCCGGCCAGTGACCCAAATTACTCTCCGCGTTGAGATGCCCCCGCGCTCCAACTTCAACCAGTTCACTTCCCCACGCTGCTGCGCAGGTACGTACATAGTCTGCGCTGCCATAGGGATCGTTGCTACTGGATACGACGATAGTCGGAAAAGGCAGCTGCTCCAATGGCACGGGCGCGAATCCGGTCGCAGCCGCTGCGGGAAATGCCGGTGTGGCCGGGTCCGGCACCGCCACCAGCAGCGCGCCGCGGATCCGGACTGCGTGGCGCACAGCCCAATGCGCGACGGCCAGGCATCCGAGGCTGTGTGCCACGATGACTGTTTTCTCACCACTTAGCGTCACCTGTCGTTCGATCGCCGATACCCAATCGTCGCACACGACGCGATCCCAGTCTTCGAGTGCAAGTCGCCGCCAATCGGGATGAGTTGCCTGCCACAGGCTCTGCCAATGCAATGGACCGGAATTGCCGATGCCGGGAATAATAAAAACGGGGTGGTTCATCTGCCGGATCTCCATCATTGAACGAGCCCTAAGTGTATATGCTCGCGAATTCTGGCAACATTGCGATTCAAATGAATTGATGGCGTTACACAATCGAATTGACGGAAGTTGAGGGCTCTCACAAATGAAATCTAAGCCTGTAAAGTTGGATAGGCTGGACTGGCGAATACTGGAGGTACTCCAGTGCAACGCACGCATCAGCAATACCGAGCTCGGGAAGCAGATTGGACTGTCGCAACCCGCCGTCACTGCACGTATCAAAAGACTCGAAGAGCAAGGTGTCATCGAAGGTTACGCAGCGCGGATCAACCCTGGCCTGGTGGGCCGCGGCATCGCGGCGATTGTGCGGATCCGCACCACTCATGCCGAGATAAAGCATTGCCTGAATGCCTTTGAAGCGATGCCGGAGATCGTCGAGGCGCATCGGATCACTGGCGATGACTGCTTCATAGTTCGCATTGTGGTCGAAGAGATGACGCAACTCGAGGCGGCGATTGATGCGCTGGCCAGATTCGGGCCGGTAACGACCTCGGTCGTGCTGGCCAGTTATCCACCGAAGGCAATCGGCGAGTCGCAAGGTTGACCCGCCCGATGTCTGAATATGGGATCCGCTGAGGGGGGCGGGACTGAACCGTTGGCGCGGTAAGGGGCTCAGTTGTATTCAATGCCTTATACGGTCGATGAAATAGCTAGATCTCATACGTATGCGTCGGAGTGCCGCGCGACTGAACGAGGTAAATGCAGTTCTGCGCGGGGCTTGAAGGGAGCGCAGCGTGTACACTGCGCGCTGCCCTACGATTTTTTGACCCATGACGATCACGATTACTATCAACGAAGACCTCCGCGCCTATATCGATCCACTGACAGCCGACGAATACGCCGCGCTGGAACGCAGTTTACTGTCTGAAGGTTGCCGCGATGCACTGGTGTTATGGGGCGATCTTCTGGTGGACGGGCATAACCGCTACGGCATCTGCCAGAAGCACGGGATTCCTTTCAATACCCTGCAAAACCCAACGTTCAAGTCGATGGACGATGTGCACCTGTGGATGATCGATAATCATCTTGGGCGGCGCAGCGTATCCGATTTCCAACGCGGCACGCTCGCACTGCGGAAGAAAGAAATCATCTCCGCGCGTCTGGCGCAAGCGCAAGCCCAGCCGTCTTCTGTACAAGCCGCGGAGGCTCATGTCGCCACCCAATCAGGGTCCGAACCCGTCTTGACTCGCGAGGCGGTTGCACGCACTGCGCGCTTGAGTAGTGCGACGCTGAGCCAGATCGAGAAAATCCAGAAAACGGCTGCGCCCGAGCTGGTCAGTGCCGTCAGGGCCGGCGTGATTTCGATTAATGCGGCGGCGGCCGTGGCCTCTTTGCCAGGCGAGGAGCAGGTGGCGGCAGTTGCCGGGGGTAAGAAGGAACTACGCCAGGCGGCCCGGCAAGTGCGCGAGGCACGATTGCCACCCAAGCCGGAACCTGCGCCCCCGCCGAGCGACGCCACACCCGATCAACTTGAAATTCATCGTCTCACGCTGTTGGTGACGGAACTGACGGAAGAGCGCAATCAGTTGAAAAAGAAGGTGCAGCATTTGACGATTGCGCTGGCTGAGGCTCGCGGCGGGCAGGACGATTAGTCGACACGACTCCACCGACCGGAATCCGGGCACACAATGGCGCGCGCGCCGTTGCGCCAGATTTGTTCTTCATCGAGTTGTAATGCCGTCGGTGAGGCGATGTCGAAGCTGACCCCAAGTGTCTGCGCAACTTGGGCGTCTTCGATGGGAAGTTCCCAGGTCAGAAAGAGTTCGCTGCAATCCCGATCGGGCCCGAAGTCGGCCACATGAAAGCCGCTGCTGCCGCGTTGAATCACGCCATGAGGCTGGCCGGTATCGAAGATCACAGCGCTACCTCGGGTCAGCGGGATGCGATAGTCCAGATTGGGAAAGTGCAAGTCCAGACCCTTGTCCTCGCTCAGGAACAGATTGCAAAACGCCGCACCGCCATATTGCGCACCGTCATGGTGGTATTTCGCGCCGCGGCAAGCCATTAAAGCTACGTCGCTGGTGGCCAGTAAGTCCGGCAGTCCAAGCGCGCGGGTCCAATCGGACATCGCCTCTACGCAGCGCACGTAGTCCGGCCAGCGGGCTCGGGTTCGCGCCAAAGGCATGGCTTCGACGTCACCGGGCTCCAAGAACAAGCGTGACGATATCTCTCGTTCCCAATCGGCAAGCAAACGGGCAGAAGGTGCAGGCACGTCGACCGTGTTTGTTAGCACGATGTCGCTGACGCTGCGGCTGCGGATCGCGTCGCTACTCCAGAAATAGGCTGTGAGGCGGTCTGGCGCTCGCTGTGGTTGCTGTTCAGGAAGGGCATTCATCGGGATCTTTGTGTGGGTTGCCGGTATTCGATGCGGCGGGCGTGATAGCCGACAAGCCAGGCTATCTATCCTATTTCTTCCAAAGCGGCGGTATTGAAAGTCGCAAACTTAAGCCCTAGCCGACCTTGACGTCATTCATCGTAAAATATCAATACGCTGAATTCCCGCGCAACCTAAGCCATTTTAATATCCTCTGTTAAAGTAAGGTCATAATTTACCCGTACCCTGGTCACGAACCTGATTTTCAAGCAACAACAATCAAGACTTACGGTACCGGGTCATAACGGCTTTTGTTTTAAAGGGGATAGTGATGACGGAACTGTACAAATTCTCAGCGCGCTCGCTGTCAGGCGAACAAGTCGGGTTTGAGCAATATCGCGGCCAGGTTGTGCTGGTGGTCAACACCGCCAGTGCTTGCGGCTTTACGCCACAATACGAAGGGCTGCAAGCGCTGCATGAAAAATTCTTTGGGCAAGGTTTGCGCGTCCTCGGTTTCCCGTGCAATCAATTTGGCCGGCAAGAGCCGGGCAGTTCCGAAACCATTGGCACTTTCTGCGAGCGCAATTATGGTGTGTCGTTTGCGATGTTCGAAAAAATCGAAGTGAACGGCGACAATGCGCATCCCCTGTATCGTTATCTGAAAAACGAGTCTCCCGGTTTGCTTGGGCTGGAAGGGATCAAGTGGAATTTCACCAAGTTCCTGATCGACCGCAAGGGGCGTGTGGTTAAGCGTTATGCGCCGTTGACCAAACCCGAGGCGATTAGCGCCGATATCGAAGCCTTGTTGAAGGGCGATGCGGCCGTCTGAAGGATAATGGGCGGTTTCGAATAACGATTCGCTGGCAAGCGCGTGATCGCGTCTAGGTCTGCTTGCTGGCGGTCAAACAAGCCGCCTCAGGCGCCCGACTAGGCTAAGTTCGTGTCAAGTCGGGTCGTGCGCGACGACCCCTTAAAGTATCGGCGCAAACAAGCGCGCCAAATGCATCGCAAAACGCTTCCAATATGCCGCGCGCCGATAGCCGCCATGTTCAATCAGCACCGCTTGCGCGAAATCTTCTGTCAGCATCGCGGCAACCTCGGCCGCAAAATCCTTATCCACTGTCAGCAAGGTAATTTCAAAGTTGAGCCGGAACGAGCGGTTGTCGAGGTTGGCGCTGCCCACCGAGGCCGCGACATCGTCGATCAGTACGACCTTCTGATGGATAAACCCCGGTTGATAGCGAAACATCTGTATGCCGGCGCGCACGGCGTCGTAGGCATACAGCGTCGAAGCGAGAAACACCACATGATGATCGCGCCGGCTCGGTATCAGGATGCGCACGTCGACGCCGCGCAGTACCGCTAGGCGTAATGCCGCGGACACCGCTTCGTCGGGGATAAAGTATGGCGTGGTGATCCACAGGCGCTCGGTGGCGGCATTGATCGCCGCCACGAAAAATAGCGAACAGGTTTCACGCTCATCAGCCGGGCCACTGGCAATCACTTGGCAATGCATATTGCTGCCGTCTGCCTGTACGGTCTGCGGCCAGTCGATTTTTGGTATTTCGCCGGTGGCCCAATACCAGTCTTCAACAAAGGCAATTTGTATCGGCCCGACGGCCGGGCCTGCCACGCGCACATGGGTGTCGCGCCACGGCGCCAAGGGTGGCACTTGGCCCAGGTATTGAATGCCGACATTGTGGCCGCCGACAAAGGCGGTGTGGCCGTCGACGATAACGATTTTGCGGTGATTGCGGAAGTTAAGCTGGAAGCGGTTGACGAAATAGCGTGTAGTCGAGAAGGCATGGGCTTCGACGCCGTGTTCGCGCAATCGGTCGATATAAGCGCTGGGCAGCGCGTGACTGCCGATGCCGTCAAACAGAAAGTAGACGCAGACCCCGCTGCGTGCTTTGGCGATCATCGCTTCGCTCAGGCGCCGGCCTAGCGCATCATCTTCGACAATAAAAAATTGCACGATGATATAGTGCCGCGCCTGCTCCAGTGCTGCAAAAATAGCGTCGAAGGTGGCCGTGCCATCGATCAGTAGGGCGACTTTATTGCCCGCGACAAACGGCGTGCCGGCCAAGCCGATCAGCGCCTGGGTGGCGCGTTGGCCTATCATCCGGCTCGGTATCTCAAGCGCGGCTTTCAGTGAAACCCGGTCGAGGTTGCTGGTCAGCTTGCGCATGCGCTGGTTGCCCAGCCGGCGCGCATCGACGTAGCCGGCAAATTTGCTGCGCCCGAGAAACAGGTAGGGCACCAAAGTCAGGTAGGGCAGGGCGACCAGCGAAACGGCCCAGGCGATGGCGCCTTGCGAGGTGCGCGTATTGAGCACTGCGTGACAGGCGGCAACAGCGCCTAGAATGTGCAGGCCAAGTACCGCCGTGCCGAGTAGCACAGGAACATTGAAGGGAAGATCAATCGCCATAGGCGCCTGGTTGGCGAGCCCGTTGTCGGGATAAACCGGCTCCGGGCTCGATCACTTATATCGCTTATACCGGCAGATCGCGGGCGTGGATCAGAAACACGGCGTCGTCACCGGCGCTGGTCGTGACCCAGGTGAGGTCCAAGCCGCCGAAAGCCGCTTCGACATGCTCGCGCTCATTGCCGATTTCTATCAGCAGAATACCATCGTCGGTCAACCAGCGGCGTGCGTCGGCGATGATACGGCGCACCAGGTCCATGCCGTCCAGGCCGCCCGCCAGCGCAAGTTGCGGTTCATGGCGGTATTCGGCCGGCAGCGCTTGCATGGCGTCGGCATTGACATAAGGTGGGTTGCTGATGATCAGGTCATAGCGGCGCTCGCCCAGTAATTCGTCGTGCGATTCGGCCAGCGGCTCGTAGAGGTCGCCGTGATAGAGCGCGATACGATCGTCCAGGGTGTAGTCGGTGACATTCAAATGGGCCACTTCAAGCGCATCGGTCGAAATATCGACCGCGTCGACTTCGCAATTCGGAAACGCATCGGCGGCCAGAATGGCCAGGCAGCCGGAACCCGTGCACAGCTCGAGCACCGAGGCGATGGTTTCGGGTGCGTCGATCCACGGGTGCAGGCGGTCGTGCAGGATTTCGCCGATCAGCGAGCGCGGCACGATCACGCGTTCGTCAATCGTAAAGCGGTAGCCCTGCATCCAGGCTTCGCCGGTGATATAGGCTGCCGGCACGCGGTCGGTGGCGCGCCGCTCAATCACGGCCATCAGCGCGTCGCGCTCGGATTCCAGCAGCGTGGCGTCGAGAAACGGCTCAAGCGTGTCGATCGGCAAATGCAAGGTATGCAGCAACAGGTAGGCCGCTTCGTCGTAGGCGTTGGCTGTGCCATGGCCAAACGATAGTTGGGCTTCGTTGAAGCGCGAGACGGCGTAGCGCAAAAAATCGCGCAGGGTGGTAAAGGGATGGGTCATGGGGTTCTTTGCGTTTGCGCTTAGGCGACTAGTTGTTCAAGGACGCGCCGATAGATATTCTTCAGCGGCTCGATAAAGGCCAATTCGATATTCTCGTCGATCTTGTGAATACTTTCATTGGGCGGGCCGAATTCGATCACCTGTTTGCAGATGCGCGCGATAAAGCGGCCGTCCGAGGTGCCGCCGGTAGTCGATAGTTGGGTTTCGACGCCGGTTTCGTCGCGAATCGCCTGGCTTAATGCCGCCGACAATTCGCCGTGCGGTGTCAGGAAGGGCCGGCCGCCGACCGTCCACGCCAAATCGTATTCGAAGCCGTAGCGGTCGAGAATCTCGTGCATGCGGCGCTGCAGGCTATCGACCGTGTTTTCGGTCGAGAAGCGGAAATTGAAATCGACGGTGACGCTGCCGGGTATGACGTTAGTCGCACCCGTGCCGGCATGGATATTCGACACCTGCCAACTGGTGGCCGGGAAGTATTCATTGCCGCGGTCCCATTCGACCGCGACCAATTCGGTCAAGACCGGCGCGGCCAAGTGTATCGGGTTGTTGGCCAGATGCGGATAGGCAATATGGCCTTGCACACCCTTGATGGTCAGCTTGCCGGATAAGGAGCCGCGTCGGCCGTTCTTGACGGTGTCGCCCAAGGTAGCGACGGAAGTCGGCTCGCCGACCACGCAGTAATCGAGTTTCTCGCCACGTGCTTCGAGCCATTCAACCACTTTGACGGTGCCGTCGGTGGCCGGGCCTTCTTCGTCGCTGGTCAACAGAAAGGCAATCGAGTTGCGATGCAGCGGGTGGGCGGCCACAAATTCTTCGCTGGCGACCACAAAACCGGCCAGCGAGGTTTTCATATCGGCCGCGCCGCGTCCATACAGCCTGCCGTCGCGGTGCGTCGGCAGAAACGGGTCCGACTGCCAGGCGTCGAGCGGGCCGGTGGGCACCACATCGGTATGGCCGGCAAACACCAGGAGGGTGGCGTCGCTCGCGGCGCCGCGCCGTATCGCCCACAAATTCGTGACGCCGCCCGAGGCGATCGTTTCGCAAGCGAAGCCGATGGCGGCGAGACGTTCGATGATCAGCGCCTGACAATCGCGATCCTCGGGGGTGACGGACGAGCGTGCAATCAGGGCTTCGGTGAGGGCGAGGGTGGCCGACATGGTGCGTGTTATCTATCCAGGGAATACATTGAAACTCATTGATTGAGGCGAGCCGCGGCTGTCAATCTAGCAGTGACTGAAAACCGCGGCCCGATTCCGCTCTAGGCGTGTCAGGCAGAAAAACGTGCTGCGTATTCGTCGGACGTAAAGCCGACAGCGCGGACTCGGCCGTCGACTGTCACCACAGGCCGTTTGATGACGGAGGGATTTTCCATCATCAAGGCGATGGCGCCGCTTTGATTCTCGGCTGCGGCCTTTTGTTCATCGGACAGCGCGCGCCAGGTTGTGCCGCGACGATTCAGTAAAGTATCGAGCGGCACGTCTGCCAGCCAGGCATTCAACAAGGCCGGGCCTACGCCGGCTTTCTTGAAGTCGTGAAAGGCGTAGTCGTGGCTATGGTCGTTAAGCCAGGTGCGGGCCTTCTTCACGGTATCGCAATTGGGAATGCCGTAGACCACGATTTCCTTCGGTGCTGTCATCAATCGCCTCGCAATAGTTCGTTGATCGCGGTCTTGGCGCGCGTTTTGGCGTCGACCTTTTTGACGATGACGGCGGCGTAGAGGCTATAGCTGCCGTCTTTGGAGGGCAGGTTGCCCGGCACCACGACTGAGCCCGGTGGCACGCGGCCATAAAAAACCTCGCCGGTTTCGCGGTCGTAAATCTTGGTGCTTTGGCCGAGAAACACGCCCATGGAAATCACCGAGTTTTCACCGACGATGACGCCTTCCACCACTTCGGAGCGCGCGCCGATAAAGCAGTTGTCTTCGATAATCACCGGATTGGCTTGCAGCGGCTCAAGCACGCCGCCGATACCTACGCCGCCCGACAAATGCACGTTCTTACCGATTTGCGCGCAGGAACCGACGGTGGCCCAGGTATCGACCATCGTGCCTTCGTCGACATAGGCACCGATATTGACATACGACGGCATCAGCACCACGTTTTTGCCGATAAACGCGCCGCGCCGTGCGGTTGCGGGCGGAACCACGCGAAAGCCGCCGGCGGCGAAATCTTCGGCGGAATAGTTGGCGAATTTGCTCGGTACTTTGTCGTAAAACTGCGTAAAGCCGCCGGCCGGCATCACGGCATTGTCGGTCAGGCGAAACGACAGCAGCACGGCTTTCTTCAGCCATTGATTGACGATCCATTCGCCATCCTGCTTTTGCGCAACCCGTAGCGCACCCGAATCGAGTTGCGAGATCGCACGGCTGACGGCGTCGCGAATTTCGCCCGAGGCGGTTTTGGGCGACAGCTCGGCGCGATTTTCCCACGCGGCGTCGATAATATTCTGAAGATGTTGTGTCATGGCTGGCTATCTTTAATATTGATTAGAGTCAGTTAAAAGTCGTGCGAGGAATTCAGATTCGTTGGCAGAATTCGACGATGCGTTGCGCGCCCTCTATGCATTCTTCGACATCCGCCACCAGGGCGAGGCGCACGAAATTGCGGCCAGGATTGATGCCGTGTGCATCGCGAGCCAAATAGGAACCCGGTAAAACGGTCACATTATAGTCGGCGTACAGGCGGCGGGCGAATTCGGTGTCGTCGACGCCCAAACGATCGACCTTGGCCCATAGATAAAAGGCCGCATCGGGCAGTTTTACGTCCAGGTGGGCGGCCAGCATCGGTGTGACGGTCTGGAATTTGCTTAGATACTTGGCGCGATTGTCCCTGACGTGGATTTCATCTTGCCAGGCGGCGATGCTGGCGCTCTGGAATACCGGGCTGAGCGCTGCGCCGTGATAGGTTCGGTATTTGAGGAATTGCTTGAGCAGTTGGGCGTCGCCGGCGACGAAGCCGGAACGCATGCCAGGCACGTTCGAGCGTTTCGAGAGGCTGGAAAATGTCACCAGCCGCTCGAAGCTGCGCCCCAGCAACTGGGCGGCTTGCAGCGCACCCAGGGGCGGCGCGGCTTCGTCGAAATAGATTTCCGAATAGCATTCGTCCGATGCAATCACAAAACCATGTCGATCCGACAAGGCGAAAATTTCGCGCCAATCGTCCAGTGTCAGCACAGCGCCAGTTGGATTCCCCGGTGAGCAGACATACATCAACTGCGTGTCGGCCCAAATATCTTCGGGGATTTGCGCGTAATTGCACGCATAATTACGTGCTGGGTCGCTATTGGCGAAATAGGGTTGTGCACCGGCCAACAGCGCCGCGCCTTCGTAAATTTGGTAGAACGGGTTCGGACACACTACGATAGCGCGGCCTCGGCTCGGGTCGACCACGGTCTGCGCGAACGAAAATAGCGCTTCGCGCGAGCCCGCCACCGGCAAGACTTCGCTGGTCGCATCGAGCTTGGGCAGTTGGAAGCGCGTTTTGATCCAGTTGGCGATAGCGCCGCGCAAGGCCTCGCTGCCTAAGGTGGCAGGGTAGCTGGATAAACCCGGTAAAGCGTCGATCAGCGCGTCTTTAATCAGTTGCGGCGTCGGGTGCTTGGGCTCGCCGATCCCAAAGCTGATGGGGCGCAGCTTGGTGGCGGACTCTGCCAGGGTAACGCCCTGGAACAGGGTTTTTAGCTTTTCGAATGGGTAGGTCTGTAATGTGTCGAGCAAAGGATTCATAATCGGGCCTGCCAGGAGGCTGGGTAGAGGCGGTAAAATCGGTCGGGCGTCGGCAGACCGGTCGTTAATGAATGTGGGTGGAATATTAGGGGTGTTTGGCCAGATGAGGGTCAGATGCCTGTTATTCTTAAAAATTATACCTTGTGGCTTGCAAGGGGTGTCGGGGCCGGTAAAAACCAGTCATATCGGCCATGGGCCAAACCGGCGATGGTATGATGCAGTGCATGGTTTGCGAGCGCCTCTGGGCGCTTTTTATTTAAAACTAACTTCTAAACAGCGATCTCGCCGTGCGTCTGTCCTCGATTAAACTCGCTGGCTTTAAATCTTTTGTCGACCCGACGCATTTTCAGGTGCCGGGGCAACTGGTCGGCGTGGTCGGCCCAAACGGTTGCGGCAAATCCAATATCATCGACGCCGTGCGCTGGGTGCTCGGCGAGTCGCGCGCGTCCGAGTTGCGTGGCGAATCGATGCAGGACGTGATTTTCAATGGCTCGACATCGCGCAAGCCGGGTAGCCGCGCCAGCGTTGAGCTGGTGTTCGACAACGGCGACGGCCGGGCCGCGGGCCAATGGAGCCAGTACAGCGAAATTGCCGTAAAACGGGTCTTGACCCGCGACGGCACGTCCAGCTATTACATCAATAATCTGCCGGCCCGGCGGCGCGACATCCAGGATATTTTCCTCGGCACCGGCCTGGGCCCGCGCGCTTACGCGATTATCGGGCAGGGCATGATCGCCCGCATCATCGAGGCCAAGCCCGAAGAATTGCGGGTTTTCCTCGAAGAGGCGGCCGGCGTTTCCAAGTACAAGGAACGGCGTCGCGAAACCGAAAGCCGTTTGCACGACACCCGCGAAAATCTGGTGCGGGTTGAAGATATTCTGCGCGAACTCGGCAGCAACCTCGAAAAACTCGAAGCTCAAGCGGTGGTCGCCCAGCGTTTCCAAGAACTCACCTCGGACGGCGAAGAAAAGCAGCGCCTGCTCTGGCTGTTGCGCAAAAATGAAGCGCAGGCCGAGCAGGAGCGCCAGCGGCGTGCCATCGAAGTGGCCCAAGTCGATCTCGAAGGCCAGTTGGCGCGCTTGCGCGAGGTCGAAGCCGAGCTTGAGACGGTGCGCGTGGCCTACTACACGGCCACCGACGCGGTGCAGGGCGCGCAAGGCGCGCTCTATGAAGCGAACTCCGAAGTCAGCCGGCTTGAAGCCGAAATCAAATTTATCGTCGAATCGCGTAATCGAGTGCAGGCGCAAATTGCCGCCCTGACGGCGCAGCGCGAGCAATGGTTGGCTCAGGCCGAGCGTGCTCGCGGCGACTTGGAAGCAGCCGAAGAAGCGCTGGCTGTGGCCGAGGAACGTACCGCGCAAGCCCAGGATGCAGCGCTGAACGCCAATGATGCGTTACCGGCGCTCGAAGCCAAGTGGCGCGATGCGCAAAGCGGCTTAAGCGACCAGCGCGCCAAGATCGGTCAGGCGGAACAGGCGCTCAAGCTTGAAGCAGTGCACCAGCGCAATGCCGACCAGCAATTGCAGCAATTGCAGCAGCGCGATGAACGCCTGAAACTCGAGGCGCGCGGTCTTGATGCGCCTGATGAGGTATTGCTCGAGGCCACCCGCGCACAACTGGCGGAAAACGAAGAAATCCTGCGTGACGCGCAAGCCCGTTTGAGCGAGGCCCAGGACGCCTTACCTCGTCTCGACGAGGCGCGTCGCGAAGCGCAGCAAAGCGTGCAGGCCGAAAGCGCGAAGATCGCCCAATTCGATGCACGCCTGTCGGCGCTCAAGCAATTGCAGGAAAGCGTTCAGACACAAGGCAAGATTCAGCCCTGGCTTGAAAAACATGAGCTGGCCGGGTTGCCGCGCCTATGGAAGAAGCTACATGTCGAAGCCGGCTGGGAAACCGCGCTGGAAGCCGTGTTGCGCGAACGTCTGGCGGCCTTGGAGATTTCCAATCTCGATTGGGTCAAGGCGTTTGCCACCGACGCCCCGCCCGCCAAGCTAGCCTTTTTCTCGCCACCGGCGGCAGCCCTCACGGTGGATGCGCCGGCGGGCCTGCGGCCTTTAATATCGCTGGTGCGTATCGATGAACCCGGTTTGCGCGCTGTATTGAGCGACTGGCTGGCGCAAGCATTTGTCGCTGACGATCTGGCACAGGCGCTGGCCGCCCGCGGGCAATTGCCGGAAGGCGCGGCTTTTGTGGTGCGCGCCGGGCATTTGGTGACCCGTGCCGGCGTGCAGCTGTACGCTGCCGACTCCGAGCAAGCCGGTTTGCTGGCTCGCGCCCAGGAAATTGACAATCTTGGCAAGCAGGTCCGGGCGCAAGCGCTGTTGGCCGATGAGGCGCGCACTGCGTCGATGCGCGCCGAGTCCGCGCACAACCAAGCTGCCCAGACATTGACCGAGGCCCGGGCTCAGGCCGAGCGCGCCACTCAGCGCGTGCATGGCTTGCAATTGGAAGTGCTGAAGCTGGCGCAGGCCCAAGAGCGTTACATGGCGCGCAGCACACAGATCCGCGGCGAGCTCGACGAGATCGCGGCCCAAATCGAAGAGCAGCGTGCCCTGCGCACCGAGTCCGAAGCACAATTCGAGCTATTCGACGGCCAGCTGGCCGAGCTGCAGGCGCGTTTCGAAGACGATCAACTGGCCTTCGAGGCGCTCGATACGGCCTTGGCCGATGCCCGTCAGCGCGGGCGCGACCTGGAGCGCGCCGCGCAGCAATCACTGTACGACCAGCAAAATGTCAGTAACAAGATCGGCGAATTCAAACGCACAATTGCCACCGCGGCCGAGCAGGCCGAGCAGCTTGCCGTGACCTTGGAAGATGCGCGGGTTGAGTTGGAAACGATCAATCAGCAAACCGCGCACACAGGTTTGCAAGACGCCCTGGAAATTCGCGCGGTCAAGGAAGAAACGTTGGCGGCGGTGCGTATCGAAGCCGATACGCTGACGGCGCAATTGCGCCAGCTCGATGAAATGCGCTTGATGACCGAGCGCGCGCAGCAGCCCTTGCGCGACCGTATCAACGAATTGCAGCTTAAGGAACAGGCGGCGCGCCTGAATGGCGAGCAGTTCGCCGAACAATTGTTGCAGGCCGAGGCCGATGAAGCGCTGCTGCAGACCAAGCTAACGCCAGATTTGAAGGCCTCCTACCTGCAAGGCGAGGTGACGCGCCTGAATAACGCGATCAATGCACTGGGGCCCGTCAATATGGCGGCGCTTGACGAGCTCAGCACGGCGCGCGATCGTAAGCAATTCCTCGATGCCCAGTCTGCCGATCTGAATAGCGCGATCAACACCCTGGAAGATGCTATCCATCAGATCGACGGTGAAACCCGCTCCTTGCTGCAGGGAACTTTCGATGAGGTCAATCGTCATTTTGGAGAACTGTTTCCGCGCCTGTTTGGCGGCGGTCAGGCCAAATTAATGATGACCGGCGAGGAAATTCTCGATGCAGGTGTGCAGGTGCTTGCCCAGCCGCCGGGCAAAAAGAATTCGACGATTCATTTGCTGTCCGGTGGTGAAAAGGCGCTGACTGCGACCGCACTGGTGTTTGCCATGTTCCAGTTGAACCCTGCGCCGTTCTGTTTGCTTGACGAGGTGGACGCGCCGCTTGACGACGCCAATACCGAACGGTTCGCAAACCTGGTGAGGGCGATGTCCGAGAAAACCCAGTTTTTGTTTATTTCGCACAACAAGATTGCAATGGAAATGGCACAGCAATTGATTGGTGTCACGATGCAGGAACAGGGTGTATCGCGTATTGTGGCGGTCGATATGGAAGCTGCGACCAGTTTTACCCAAAACGGGATCTGAACAAGACATATTACGGGTCGATGATGACGCGAATGCGGGTCACGGTGGCTTGTGCGGTTTGAACGCGCAGCGCCCGCGCTACGGTCGTAGTCGGCCTATAACAAACTAGTGGAGCATGCATGAACGAGCTGTATCTCGGATTGGGTGGCGCTGGAGTGCTGGTTATTGCGGCCGTGGTGGCCTATAACGCCTGGCAGAGCGCCAAGATTCGCCGCAAGTTGCCGCGTTCCATGCCAACTGACCTCGATACGCCGGTTGCGCGCATGCCGCATGCGTTCGCCGGCAATACCGACGATGATCGTCCTTTTATAGAAACGGCCGCTGTTGCGCGGCGCAATCCGTTCGGCGGCCAGCCGAATCGGGTCGATCCGGCTGAGCCGGCCGATGCGGCGCCGACCGCGGTAAGACGCGAACCGAGCTTCGGCGCATCCTCCGAGGCAGCGGCCGCGGCGGAGTTGGCCGCGTCGGTGTCGCAAATCGCCGATGAGCCGGTAGACGCCTTTTCAGTCGGGTCCATCGAAGCACTCGCGGAGGAAGAACTTGCAGCCGAGGCCGCTGACGTTGCCGAAGCGGGGCCGGCGTCGCCGCCGATTGTCGTCACGCCGGCCGTTATCGATCGCCGCATTGACTGTGTGGTGCCTATCCGTATCGGTAGTCCGGTGTCTTACGAAAAACTGGCTACCTTGGTGCAACGCCTGCGGCGGGCAGGCAGCAAACCGGTATTTATCGAAGGCCGGCCCGAAGGCAGCGGCGATCGCGGCATCTGGGAGGCGCTGCAAGCGGGCGGTCGCTACGATGAGGTGCGTGCCAGCGTGCAGTTGGCGAATCGTTCCGGCGCACTCAACGAACTGGAATTTTCGGAATTTGTCACTGGTGTGCAGTTTTTGGCCGATGCGATAGACGGCGCCCCCGATTTTCCCGACATGCTCGATACGGTGCAAATGGCGCGCGAACTCGACGGTTTTGCGGCGCAATGCGACGCCCAACTATCGGTTAATGTGCGCTCGGATGGCGCGCCTTGGTCGGCGAATTACGTGCAGTCGGTGGCATCCCAGGATGGTTTATTGCTGTCGCGCGATGGCACCCGTTTTGTGAAGCTCGATGCCAAGCAAAATCCCGTTTTTATGCTGCAATTCGAAGATACCAATTTCCTGCGCGACGACTTGACTTTTAAGGGCGGCGAAATCATCACGCTGCTGCTCGATGTGCCGGTGGCCGATGAAGATCTTTTGCCGTTTCGCATGATGTGCGATTACGCGGCTTCTCTATCGGAGCGTATTGGCGCCCATGTGGTCGACGACCAGCGCCGGCCTTTACCCGATTCCGCTTTGTTGGCGATCGAAAAACAATTGCTGACCCTGTATGCGCGGCTTGAACAAGCGGGTATTCCAGCCGGCTCGCCGGTGGCCCGACGTTTGTTCAGCAACTGAGGCATGGCGGCGTGGCGCGCCGCTAAGTCGTTTCCTGCGATAATCCTGCCATCTATTGTTCTTTGCTTGGCCGCTCCCGCATGCCCATAAATTCAGGCCCTATGGCTCCATCGACTTCCGCCGGCGCGGCGCCCTCCGCGGCCGAGCGCGCCGTTTGGTTGCGCGCCGAGCTTGAGCGTCATAACTATGCGTATCACGTGCTCGATGCGCCCGTCTTGCCCGATGCCGAGTACGACAGCCTGTATCGCGAACTGGTGGCGATCGAGGCCGCGCATCCCGAGCTGATTACCCGCGACTCCCCGACACAACGCGTCGGTGGCCCGGCATTGAGCAGTTTTGCGTCAGTCGTGCATGCCATGCCGATGTTGTCGCTGAATAACGGTTTCGAAGAAAGCGACGTGACGGCATTCGACAAGCGCGTCAGCGACGGCTTGGGGATGGCGGCGAGCACCGGCGCGATCGATTTATTCAGTGCCCCGGAAGTCGAGTACTCTTGCGAATTGAAATTCGACGGCTTGGCGATTTCCCTGCGTTACGAACAAGGTTTACTGGTGCAAGCCGCGACGCGCGGCGATGGAGCCACAGGCGAGGACGTCACCGAAAATATCAAGACCGTGCGCTCGATTCCGCTGACGCTCAAAGGCGGCCCGCATCCAGAGGTGCTGGAAGTGCGCGGCGAAGTGCTGATGTTCAAACGCGATTTCGCACGGCTTAACGAGCGTCAACGTGAAGCCGGTCAAAAGGAGTTCGCGAATCCGCGCAACGCGGCAGCCGGCAGTTTGCGTCAGCTCGATCCCAAAATCACCGCCACCCGGCCGCTGTCATTTTTTGCCTATGGCATCGGTGCGCTGCACGGAGTGGCGATGCCGGCTACCCACGCAGAAATTCTCGATTGGTATGGGCAGCTCGGTTTGCCGGTCTGCACCGAGCGCGCCGTGGTGCAGGGCGCGGCCGGCCTGTTGGGCTTTTATCGCCGCATCGGCGAGCGCCGCGCCGACTTGCCCTACGAAATCGACGGTGTGGTGTATAAGGTTAATCGGCGGGACGACCAAGACCGGCTGGGTTTTGTGGCACGCGCACCGCGCTTTGCGCTGGCCCATAAATTCCCCGCCCAGGAAGCTTTGACTACGCTGCTCGGCATCGATGTCAACGTCGGCCGCACGGGCGCTGTGACGCCTGTCGCGCGCTTGGCGCCGGTGTTTGTCGGCGGGGTCACAGTCACCAATGCAACCTTGCATAATGAAGACGAAATCCGTCGCAAGGATATTCTGATTGGCGACACCGTGATTGTGCGGCGCGCAGGCGATGTCATACCTGAGGTCGTAGGCGCCGTGCTTGAGCGTCGCCCGGCGGATGCGCGCGCATTTGTGATGCCGACGCACTGCCCGGTATGTGGCTCGAAAATCGAAAAACTGCCCGATGAAATCATTGCGCGTTGTACCGGCGGGCTGTTCTGCCCGGCGCAGCGCAAACAAGCGCTCTGGCATTTCGCGCAGCGCCGGGCCCTGGATATCGACGGCTTGGGCGAAAAAATCATTGACCAGCTGGTTGAGCAGGAGTTAATTCGGACCCCGGCCGATTTGTTCAAATTGGGTTTCGGCACACTCGCCGCACTCGATCGGTTTGCCGACAAATCCGCGCAGAATCTGCTCGATTCGATCCAGCAGGCGCGTGCCACGACCTTGCCGCGATTGATCTACGCACTGGGGATACGCCACGTGGGCGAGGCGACGGCGCGCGATCTGGCGCGTTATTTCGGCGCGCTCGATGCCTTGATGGCGGCCGGGCAAGAGGCCTTGCTGGAAGTCAACGATGTCGGTCCGATTGTGGCTGAATCGATCGTTAACTTTTTTTCCGAGCCGCATAATATTGAATGTATCGAGCAATTACGTGCCGCAGGTGTGAGCTGGCCGGGGGGCGACCCAGCCCCGAAAGCGCCGCAAGGTGTGTTGGCTGGGCGCACGGTGGTGCTGACGGGCACGTTGCCCACGCTGTCACGCGACGAAGCCAAGGCTATGCTCGAAGCGGCGGGGGCGAAAGTAGCCGGCTCGGTATCGAAAAAAACCGATTACGTGGTGGCCGGCGCCGAGGCAGGCAGTAAGCTTGCGAAAGCTGAAGAACTCGGTGTGCCGGTCCTCGACGAGGATGGTTTGCGTTTGCTTTTGGAGGGCAGGGTGACATGATGCGCGAGATTTTAAAAATGGGCGATGCGCGCTTGCTGCGGACTGCGGCGCCCATCGTGCAATTCGATACGCCTGAACTGCACGAATTGATTTCCGATATGTTCGAGGTAATGCGAGCCGCCAAGGGCGTGGGACTCGCCGCGCCGCAAATCGGCGTCGATCTGCAACTAGTGATTTTTGGCTTTGGGCATAGCGAACGCTATCCGGACGCCGCGCCGGTGCCTGAAACGATACTCTTGAACCCCGTAATTACGCCGTTGTCCGAAGATGTTGAAGCGGGCTGGGAAGGTTGTCTGTCGGTACCCGATTTGCGCGGCATGGTGAATCGCTATTCGAAGATCCGCTACCAAGGGGTCGACCAATATGGCGCGCCGATCGAGCGTATCGCCGAAGGTTTCCATGCACGTGTGGTTCAGCACGAGTGCGATCATCTGATCGGCAAGCTGTATCCCATGCGCATCACCGATTTTTCCAAATTCGGCTATATGGATGTGCTGTTTCCCGATATGGATCCCGATAGCGACGACTGAAACGCCTGGCATGAACTACACAACGGCCGACTCTGGAAATGGGGTCGGCCGTTGTTGCTTGTGCGCGGTACGATCGGCATGTTCAGTGATGTTTCCCAAACGTTAAGTTCGTTAATCATCTAACTCTCTCATCTCAAAATAAACATTCGTCGAGTTGCGTCATATTGATGCATCAAATATGTAGTAATGCTAAATAAATGTGACTCATCGACGTTTCCATCGGCGCCGCCGTGCCGTGCTGTGCTGTGCTGTGTTGTGTTGTGCGGCGCAGTGCGTTGGCGTTGTGCTCGTCCCCTATGTCGGCCCACATCTTGTCGATCACGGCGCTTGATCCGGTCCTGATGATTTATTTTGGGATGAAGAACTTATAGAAAATATACGAGACTAAATTTTTGATGAAAATTGCTTAATGATAGATGTGATGGCGGTGACAGGTAAGCCGTGATAGTCGGTCGCATAAAGCAATTATCATAAATATTATTTGTAGTACTAACTAAATGATTTTTTATAAATGTGAGCAAGGCATCGTTCCGTAGGGTCGGCATGTCGAATGTGTCCCCGAATCTGCCGACACGTTATTTTTGAAAAATTGAATGGAGCTATTTTAAGATGAATCCCGACAGCGTAAAGGTATCGATAAAAGTGGACGTGCCCGCGCTAAATTTGGCAAAGCGATTCAATGCGGTCAGCGAGATGTGCGCGGAACTCAACGACAAGTACCGGCAATTCCAGCAAACCCTGGAGGCGGCCCGGGTCACCCTGTCGGCCGCCGAGCGCGCGAAGTTTTTCTTCTTGGCGCCCGTGGCGCGTTGGCTTGGCACGTCCGACAGCCTGTTTGAGCAAGCGAGCTGGCCCAGTTCGGCCCAAAGCCAGGAATGGTATGGTTACCAGTGGTTTAAACATAAGCTGTTGGGCAATCTTGCCGTGAGCGATCCAGTCCTGACAGATATGTTGATGTTGGTAGAAAACCGCGGCGATTACTGGGGCTGGACCGAATATGAAGCCCTGTGTGAGCTTCAAGAGCGCCGCGACAATTTGACGCTCAGCGATGAAGATCATCTGAATCCCGATCTTCGCGATTATCTGCTGGCTATTTTCGAACATCAAATTCGCTATATCTATACCGAGACCAGTGTCGCGGAATTGTTGACTTGGGAACCGTCCCGCATCGGCGATTGGAGCCCGTTGGCAGTAGGCCCTTTGCCGCCGTCGATTCGCGATGAGGTTACGCAACGATGCCGTAGTCTGGGAGGCTTAGTCGATTTAAGATGCGCGCTGAATGAAATGGTGGCGGAACATCCGCTGGCCGGCCGGTGCATGACGGAACGAGGTGCGGCGAATGTCGCTCGCGAGGCAGTACGCGCGGAGATTGACGGATGGTTGGTTCGCGTCGGGATCTCGCCTGCCAGCTTGACGCCGATCGACCGCATCAAAGCAGCCTGGCTGTGGTTCGAAAACCTGCTGGATGGCGCGCAGCTCGCCAGCTTGAAAAATGCAACTGCAGTGGTGCAACAGGATCGTACTCAAACGCTGACCACGGCCCGGCTGGCTTGCGAGGACATTTGGGCGAACTTATTCAAGCAAGGCCGACAATCACTGAGCGAGCTGGATTTCGGCGTGGCGCGGGCGATTCGCGACTATTTAAAAATCGTTTATCTGCAGCGTGCCGGATTCGTCGCCAAGTATAGCCATGATGACGCGACGGAATGGGGCAGTCCTCTGCACCTGCAGGAACTCGTCAAGTATGGCCGTGGCTTGTCGTCCGGTGAAGCGCTCGACGCTGACACCGAGGAGGGGTGCCCTGCGTCTTCCGAATTGGACCGAATCTGGGACGAGGAAATCCGTAAGGCCTCGGCGCCCTTGCCGCTCACGCCACAGACGCCGACCGGCCAGGTGCTCTGGTTGTTACAGCAACGCTTCAACGATTTGATGCGTCAGGCGCTGGCCACAGAGCGTGAGGACGACCGAATGCGGGTCGCACATATGCTGGCGTCCGATCATTTTGTGCAGATGCAAATCGATGCTTGGCTGCTGGCGAACCAGCAGGATGGGCGCGCTCCGGCACAAGCCCATTGGGATTACCTCAAAAATCTGCTGCCGAAGATCATGCCGGGCTTGGAGTCCGCCACCACGGGCGTGTTGGCGAACGGTGACAGCCCACAGCGGCAGCGATCCGCGTGCTCTGTGCTGTGGGATCAAACGGCACAGAGCTTGAAGACACAGGCGCAGCCTGCCGTACTATTTGTGTTCGTGCATGATCGTCTGATCGAGATCGATTTTAAGAGGATCTACTGGACTTGGGCGCTCGCCAAGTATCCGCGATTGGCAGCCGAGGTTGCCGCGCCTACGGGGACACAAACCGGTGACCCAGAGCAGTTGCCGACGGCGCCGGATTCGCAGCTTGCCGCGCGGCGCGAACGACTGCTGGACGCAGGCTATGTGCTGGCTATGCCAGGGACGGGAAATGGACAGGGTAAGGTCGCATTGATTGTGGACCCCGACTGGCTGGCGCCCGCCGACAACGCTGGCTTGAGCGAGTTGGGTGTGAAGCTCAAGGCCTTATATA
>Ga0302220_10001172_pt1 | contig 20732 bp, 19 predicted proteins | sample II_Palsa_E1_3_FD_194572 | JGI IMG/M metagenome (GOLD analysis project Ga0302220, IMG submission 194572) | Peat permafrost microbial communities from Stordalen Mire near Abisko, Sweden - II_Palsa_E1_3 | ecosystem: Environmental > Terrestrial > Soil > Palsa > Peat permafrost | place: Sweden...
CGGCTGCCACCTGACGATAGCTCGTGGGGCTTGCCTGAAGAGTCTTTGCTCATGGCGGATTCCAGACGGAGTTCGGAAGATTTAAGCCTGACGTAAAGGAATATCAAGCGTACGGCGACTAGTATTAACCGTGATGCAAGGTCAACGGACTCGACCATTATCGCATCAGTTAATTCGGGAGTCAGACATGATGAATTTTGTTACCGCCGCAGATGGCACTAATCTATTCTACAAAGATTGGGGAAAGGGAAAAGCCATTGTCTTTTCGCACGGATGGCCCGTGAACGCCGATTGCTGGGACCCACAACTGCTGTTTTTTCTCCGGCACGGTTATCGCGTCATTGCTCACGACCGTCGCGGCCACGGGCGCTCCAGTCAGCCGAGCGGCGGCCACGATATGGATACCTATGCTGACGATTTGGAGACCTTGCTCAATAGTCTCGGCATCGAGGATGCCGTGCTCGTTGGTCACTCAACAGGTGGCGGTGAGGTGGCCCGTTACGTAGGACGGCATGGTACGAAGCGCGTATCAAAGCTAGTGCTGATTGGCGCCGTGGTCCCGATCATGATCAAGTCCGACACAAACCCGGACGGCGTTCCGAGAGAAGTTTACGACTCGATCCGTAGCGGAATCACGCGCAACCGCGCCGACTTCTTGCGCCAACTGGCGTCGGCGGTCTATGGCTACAACCGCCCGGGCGCCGAGGTCTCGCAAGGTATAGTCGATTCGCTATGCGAGGCTGGCATGATGGTTGCCATCAACGCCGAATATGAATGTATCGCGGCCTTGTCGGAGACCGATTTCACGGATGATTTGATGAAGTTTGACGTTCCGACGCTATTCATGCAAGGCGATGACGACCAGATCGTCCCGTTAGCGCTCTCGTCCATGCGAGCTTCCAAGTTGGTTAAAAATTCAACGTTGAAGGTCTATACCGGTGCGCCCCACGGCTTGCCGCAGACTATGGGGGACGTTGTCAATGCCGACATGCTGGCGTTCATCGAATCATGAATCGCTCGAGCGGCTTGCGCAGAAAATATCGAGGACCCTGCAAGCCTTATGGCAGTGCTGAAAAACATTGCCGACAAGCACGCAAACCTGGGCGTACTGAACAGCCGCGCATCAGGGCTGCGAGGCTGCGCTTGCATCCTCCACCAACCAGCGCGCAACGTTTAGAACGTATCGATGCACGTCTTTTAACGCGCCAGGCTCCGATGCCATCCCGGTGCCCGGAGGCTCGCTGACGAAGCTCGGGCATCCGTATGCGGGGTCCCAATTGTAGTCGGCAAAGTGATGGAACGTACTTTGGGCGATGGCCCGCCCTCCGCCCTCCGATGCCTCGAAAGCGACCACGAGATTGAAGGGTGCGCCGCTGATCTTGCTGCGACCGGTGGCAATAACGCGCGCAGGCTCATCGGACGGTGCGCTCACGGCGCCCTCGTGCGGATGCGACGGAAGAAAGCGGATTGCGCCGGATGGCGATTCACGATCTTCGAGGACGGGATGTACCGGGCCGATAGTCTCGATTTTCTGAAAATCGCCGTTGCGTCCAGAATGAAAGTTCGGCCACGAAATGTCGGTCGTGTAGGGATCGTCGATCACGCGACGTCGCACGTCCGGATCGAGGTTGCGCGTGTGAAAATGGTGCGCTTTGCCTACGCCTGCGAGCAAGCACAGTGACGACCCCAAGTCCATGTGATCGCGTGTCACCATCAGCCCTCGTCCCTTACGCCGGAAACGGGAGATCGCCTCGCAATCCGCAGCCACTAGCCCATTACCCGCGTCGACCGCGAACAACCAAAGCGCGTCGAAGCCACTTTCGTCCAACGTCGACAGCACACTATCAGGCTTACCCAGCGGTTCCCGGTCACGCGCCACCACCTCGTACGCAGGGCCGCCACCCGGATCTGTTTCGCGGCGCAACAGGTCTACCAACAGACTGAAGCGCGCGACCGACCAATCATCGTCCGCTGTCGGAATCGTCGTCTGCACCAGGATTCGAGGACGGCTGCGCATGGATGACTCCTCATATGTTTTAAAGCGAAGGCGGGATTGGCACTGCGATGTCCGTCGCCATTTTCCAGCCATTGGGTGTTTTTACCCATTCTAGAATCATTTCCTCCAAACCACATCGCCACCAGGCGATGGAGATGCAACGTGACGACAGATCAGTCGAAGACGCTATCCGCGTCTAGGGACAATACGTTGTGGAAATCCTAGGGTTTTTCGATGAGCGGCCACCGCGTAACGCCTGCACGTTTCGTTCGATATCTTTGCGCCGCCCGTGCCATTGATGTTATAAGCAAAGCGGCTCAGGGCGTAGCCCCCTGCTATTGACTGGCCGCCCAATCCAGCAACTACCGATTTGTAGCAAAGAGAAATGAATTTCGATCTTTCTGATCTGCGAGCTTTCGTTGCATCGGCGGACCTGGGTAGTTTTCGCGCTGCGGCCGACTCGCTGAACATTTCGCCGTCGGCACTATCACGTCGCGTCGAGAAACTCGAGACCGCTTTTGGCGTTCGCTTGTTCGAGCGGACCACACGAAAGATGGAACTGACCGTCGCCGGCAGGTCATTTGTCGAAAAGGCTCGCAACGTCCTGACCGAGCTCGAAAGTTCGCTCTTTGGCATGGAGGACTTGGCACAGCGTCTGACCGGTCTGGTCACGATCGCCTGTGTGCCCTCGGCTGTCAGCTTCTTCCTGCCCACAGCAATCGATAAGTACCACCGGAGCTATCCTGGCATTCGTGTACGTCTGATCGATGAGAATTCGTCGGTCGTCTTTCTCGCTGTCGCGCGGGGAGAAGCTGATTTTGGACTGACCTACATTGGCACTCAGGAACCTGACATCGAGTTCAGTCCCATCCTTCAAGACCCCTTCGTTCTTGCGTGTCTGCGGCATCATCCGCTGGCCAATCAAAAATCGGTGACTTGGTCGGAGATTGCTCAATATGACGATTACATGGTCCTTGCTCAAGGCAGCGGCAACCGCACGTTGATCGACAACGCGCTCGCCAACACGGTTCGCCCGCCACAATGGTTCTGTGAAGTGCAGCACGTCCCTGCACTTGTCAGCCTTATCGAAGCCGGTCTTGGCATAGGCGTGGTGCCCAAGCTGGCGCTGCCGCGGGATAAGCACCGCTCGCTGGTCAGCATACCGCTGACCGAACCGACTGTCGCTCGCACGCTGGGTGTTATCCGGCGTAGAGATCGACCACTTTCGGTTGCCGCTCAGCATTTCTTCGATCTTCTGGTTAGCCCTGTCGCCGCCGCACTTTAGGCTGGCTTCCATCGGGCTAGGCCCAACCCTCTCGCAACGCCCTCGCCTCGGGAATTTCGGCCACCCAATTCGTGCGTATAGCACATGAATTGAACGAAAAAATGCGTTTGTCACGGCAATTGATAAGCCGGATCATCTCCTGACAGCAGGTTGCACCACACGTCCGTGGCGCGGACCGCGATCAACGAGGGGGACTCTAATGCGGTGGGGAAGATTCGAGGTAAGGGGCAAAGTTAGCTACGGAATAGTCAGCGGCGAAGAGATTGAAGAAGTCATCGGGGACCCCTTTGACACCTATGCGAAAACAGGCAGACGTCATGCTTTGTCGTCCGTGCGCTTGTTGTGTCCGGTAACACCACGCACGATCTACGCTGCCGGTCTCAACTACGCAGAGCACGTTACCGCACTGGCAAATCGAAACGGGGAAACGCCTAAGCTGCCGAAAGCGGCCGATATCGGTTATCGCGGCCCGAATGCCTTGATCGCGCACAACGAACAAATCGTGATCCCGGCGGATGCCGGCGAAAGAATCCAGTACGAGGCGGAACTGGTCGTGGTGATCGGTCGCAAAGCCAAAGGCCTTTCAGAAGCGGATGCCCTTTCATGCGTACTCGGTTACACGATAGGCAACGATGTCAGTGAGCGTGCCTGGCAGGCTTCAGACCGTACGTTGTGGCGCGCGAAATGCTGCGACACCTTCATGCCCATGGGGCCGTGGATTGAAACCGCACTTGATCTTGACGCCGCGATCACCACCGTTCGTCTGAACGGCCGCGAGACCTTGTCTTTTCCGACGAACAGCATGATTTTTGGCGTCGCGACATACATCAGTCGCATGTCGAAATATATGACGCTATATCCAGGAGACGTGATCTGGATGGGCACCGAAGGGACATCGGAAAACCTCAAAGCTGGCGACGTCCTGGACATCGAAATCTCGGGGATCGGTACGCTGACCAATCCCATCGTCCGGGCACTACCCGAATAAATTCGGTCGGCCACTGTAGAAATCTCAACCGGTACTGAAGGGAACAACTCATGACTAGCAAGCAACCAACGGCCGGCGTCGTTAGCCGCGAACGACTGACTGCTCTTACCGTCGACGCACTATGTGCTCTCGGCTTAAACCGTGGCGACGCGACTGACGCCGCAACGATACTCGTGCTCGCGGATCTATTTGGACTGCGCACGCATGGCACCAGCCGCATCGAGTCATATGGCGAACGGCTGAGGATCGGAGGTATTAACCCCACGCCGTCTTTCAATGTCGAGCAAGTTGCCCCCGCGCTATACAGACTCGACGGTGATAACGGCGTTGGGCCGTTAGTCGGCTTTCGCGCGCTGGAAGTGGCCATGAAAGCGGCACGAAGCAACGGTATCGCCTGTGTGTTCGTACGTGGCAGCAATCACTTCGGTCCTGTGTCGCCGTATTCCTATATCGCCGCGCAGCAGGGGTTCGCCAGCATCATCGGCAGCAACGCGACTACCACGATCGCCCCTTGGGGCGGCACCGATGCGCGACTCGGCAATAGCCCCGTGGGCTTCGGCGTGCCTAACCCAGGCGGTCGTCCGTTCATTCTGGATATGGCCATCAGCGTTGCGGCGCGAGCCAAGATCAGAAACGCGCTCAAGCGCGGGGAATCGATCCCATCGACATGGGCGACAGACGAGCACGGCAAACCCACCACCGACCCCAAGGCTGCGCTCGATGGCTTTCTGTTGCCGATTGGCGGTCACAAGGGATACGGACTGGCGTTGATCGTCGACCTGCTGGCGGGTCTGTTATCCGGCGCGGCCTATCTGACGCATGTGAAATCGTGGGTCGACGACCCGGAGCAACCGCAGAACCTCGGTCATTTCTATATCTTGATCGATACGGCCCTGCTGGGCAACAGTGAATGGCTGGCCGCCCGCATGACCGATTATGCGGCGATTCTTCACGGCTCGGCGCCCGCGGATCCCGATGCGCCTGTGCTGGTGCCTGGCGAAATTGAACTGAACCAGTACGACCGTCAATTGGTCGACGGAATCAATATCGGCGCAGAGCAATTGGCTATGCTCGAAGCAACCGCTGTAGGAAAATTCCAGACCTTGCCTGGATAACGTCGGCGTCTGGGAGCCGCGATACAGCGCCCGTCATGGTCCGGCGCGCTCTGTATCGCGGCTATCTCGCCGGCTTGTATTTTCAATATAAATAATAAGACTCAAGGAGACGACTAGTGACTAACATCCGGTGGCGCATAGTCCTGCTGCTGTTCATCGCAGGCTTCATCAATTATCTCGACCGCTCGGCACTGTCGGTTGCCGCGCCCACAGTAGCGAAAGATCTGAATCTGTCGCCCGCGAGTCTGGGGCTCGTCTTCTCGACCTTCTTCATAGGCTACGCCGCATTTAATTTTATCGGCGGATGGGCGGCCGATAGATGGGGCGGCAAGAATGTTTTTTCAGGAGCGATACTGATCTGGTCAGTACTGTGCGGTGCGACCGGACTTGCCACTGGCTTCGGTTCCTTGCTTGCTGTTCGGACATTCTTTGGCATGGCCGAGGGTCCGCTGGCAACAACCATCAACAAGATGGTCAACAACTGGTTCCCGCACCGGGAATCGGCAACCGCATTTGGTTTGGCCAACTGCGGCCTGCCATTGGGAGGCGCTGTCGCGGGCCCTATCGTCGGGTTCATGACCGCTGAGTACGGGTGGCGCGTCGCATTTGGCGGTGTCGCGTGTCTTGGCCTGATCTGGCTGGTCTTCTGGCATTTTCTGACGACCGATAAGCCCTATCAACATCCCAAAACTTCAGAAGCGGAACGACGGCTAATCGCGACCGACCGAGCGGTGGCCGAAGATTCAGAGTCGGTAAAAAGCCTAGGCTTTTATGTCCGACAGCCGGCCATCCTCGCGGCGATGGTTTCGTACTTTGGCTACAGCTATATCCTGTTCTTTTTTCTGACCTGGTTTCCGAGTTTCCTGATGATGGATCGGCACCTGAGTCTAAAAAGCATGAGCCTCGCGACCGTTCTGCCTTGGGTACTGGGCTTCATAGGCTACGGGCTTAGCGGCTGGATATCCGACCTGATTTTTCGTCGCACGCGCAATGCGCTGCGCGCGCGCAAGTTGGTGCTGATAACCTGCCTGGGGACCGCCGGGATTTGTGTCGCTCTTGCTGGCATGGTCACGACCACCGGCAGCGCGCTTGCGCTGATGGCATGCGCTATTTTTGCGCTCTACCTCAGTGGCAGCACCTATTGGGCAATCATCCAGGACACGATCCCGAATGCAAAACTCGGCAGTGTCGGCGGGTGTGTTCACGCCATCGCGAATTGCGCCGGTATCGTCGGGCCTGCGGTCACTGGGTTTCTTGTCCAGGAAAGCCATACGTTTGTCAGCGCATTCGTCCTCGCCGGTGCAGTCGCACTGGCGAGCGTGCTCGCTGTTGCGATTCTATTGCGTCCCGGCTCGACATCAATGCGCAACGCCGCACGGGCAACGGTAACAAGCTGAGATGTCGCTGAATCGGCAAATGCCAACGAGATCGATACCCGCATTGTCGGCACGCGCCGCCGAAGGCTTCCATCCGGATTTCGTTGCGGCTCTACCGGTCCAGCGATTACCGGGTGGCGGCGCGCTTTACGTGGCGAAGCCCTTGCCGACCCATGTTCTTTTTGTGCACGGAGGCTTCCACGGCGCGTGGTGTTTTGGGGCATGGATGGAAGTACTCAGCCAGCGCGGGATTGGGTGCGCTGCAATCGATCTTCCCGGGCATGGCTTTCTGGCGCGCGAAGGACTGCCTCTGTCGACCGATGTCGGCGATTACGCAACGACCGTCCGTGAGGCGGCGGCCGTTGTTCGTGAAGCGGCGGTCGCCACAAGAGGCGGTTTGACTATCGTCGGACACAGCCTGGGTGCGCTGGCGGTTGCAAGCGCTGCAGCGCTTGCCGACCCGACAGCAATGGTGCTGCTGGCGCCATCGCCGCCTGCGAACCTGCCGGGGGCAACTCGCGTGCCTTCGCGACCTGCTGACACATTGGTTAAAGTCACGTCGCTCGATGAAGCTACAGAACGATTTCTCGGAGGGGAATCACCCGCTTGGGTGGATAAATTCCACGGGCGTCTATGCGCCGAGAGTCCAACTGCCTTGAACGATCGGTACGAATTACGTGTATCCGTCGATCCCGCAACGCTACCCTCGAAGACACTGGTTGTCGCTGCGGGGCGGGACGACGTGCTGCGGCATCCGGAAGGCCAGGATGCCGCGATTGCCGAATTGTATGGTGCTGAATATCTGATGCTGCACGATGCTCCGCACTGCATGATGCTCGGCAGCAGTTCTCTCGCGACGCTCGACCGTATCCTTGATTGGTTATGACTGAACCCCGATCGTTAAACTAGCGACGGTCTTCAGCGCAGCATAAAAGACATCGCGGAAAAGCAGTTCAGCATACGTACCGCGTGTTCGACACAAGTAGCATCAAAGCGCAAGGTCACCGCATCGAGACGCTCGACGGTCGGCCACTGGCAAAAGAGATCGGCCAAGCCCGTTGTCTGCACGCGCAGCTCCACCGTAACGGGTTCCGGGGCGCGCAACCTTGCCTTTCTTAGCGTACCTGCCGCAACATGCCGCGCCACGACCTCATGAGCGACACGTTCGATTTCCGTGCAAGCGTGCGCTGGGCTGAGCGTGGCACCGCTGGCTTGCCCCGTTGCCGTTTTCGAGGTAACAAAGGTGGCCTCGGGGAAAGCCGGCCGAGTTTCCGCAACAAAAGCATCGTCCCCTGTCAGCAATGCCACCCGTGCGCCGTAATCCACCGCAAGCGCACCATACAGCCCAGCCTCCCCGACCTCGTTTCCATTGAGCAGCACCCGGGTAAAAGCGAAGCTGTTGATCGTGTGCGCAAGAATGCCGAGGCTTTGTGATTTGGCGTGATAGCCGATCATGAATACCAGTACCGGTTCGTATTCGAGCCCGGCCATCATGCCCAAGTTACGTGGCTTTCCCAGGATGACCCGAGCGCGCGGGTCGAGCAGATCAGGCAGCAGATTGCGAAAGCCGCCATGCGAATCATTGACCCAGATTTCGCTCGCGCCGCCGGCAAACGCACCGGCTATGGCCGCATTCGCTTCCAGCGTCATCCAGCGCCGGGCGCGTTCGTACTCGCCGTTGCCGGGGCGGGTCTGCTCGGCATGAAATACGCCGGCGACTCCTTCAATATCGGTGGAGATCAGAATTTTCATCAAGGTGTGGGTGACAGCAGGTAAGCCAAGTCGGGTACGGCGTCGCGCAAAGAGTCGCGATGGTGGCCGTCCCGGCCTGTGAGTGAGGTCGCGCACCACAGTGCATCGACGATAGCTTGTTCGATACAGTCGGCGCCGGCATGGAACAAGGGATCCAGGCGCGCGTCGGCCAAGCAAGGCGGAAACGCAATGAAGTCGGCCTGATGTGGCACGGTGTATGCGGTCGAGAATGCCAGTGCAATATCGCCGCTGCCGTGACCATAAGCCGAGCCGGTGCGCGCGAGTCCGGCTGCCGCGCGCAGCGACAAGCGCTTCAACTGGCGCGCGGTCAGCGGTGCATCGGTGGCCAGCAGCATGATGATAGAACCTTGTTCGGGCGCGGATCCCGCGTCGAGCCCAGGATTGCCGCCGGCTGCGGCCACGGCTTGAGATTGGCCACGCCGTGGCTCCAGCGTGCGCCCGATCGGCACACCCGCTAGCGTCAACATCGGCAGTCGCCCGAAATTGGCCAGCACCAGTGCCCCGACAGTGTATGGCTGCCCGGCAACTGTCACCATTCTCGACGCCGTGCCTATCCCTCCTTTCAAGTCGAAACACGACATGCCGCGGCCGGCCCCCACTGCGCCGCGCGCAAATGGAGGGTATGCAGCATCCGGAGCACGCTGCTGGCCATTCGCGCAAGCACTCCCACACGCACTCAGATAGTCGGCCTCGGTGACGGCCATCGCCTGAATATCGTTCAGGTAACCGTCATTGCATTCCAGCACCAGTGGATTGACCGTCGGCCAATCGCGGCCCACTTGCGGATTCTCGGCGATCGCCGCGCGGATCTGTGCTTGGACCACTGCCGCGACACCGAAGGTATTGGTCAACGCAATCGGCGTTTCAAGCACGCCCAGTTCGTCGATCTGGATCAGACCCACGCTTTTGCCAAAGCCGTTGACTACGGTGGCGGCTGCCGGCACCTTGTCGCAATAGAGGTTGCCCGCATGTGGGTACAACACCGTGACACCGGTCTGGATCGCACCGCGGTCCAGCGTGCAATGGCCCACGAGCACACCTTCTACATCAGTGATGGTGCCGGTCGGCCCGCTCGCCAGTACACCGATGTAGGGGGCACACCCGGGGCCGCGCTCGGGGCCGTGCGGCGGGGCGTGACCCGCGGCGCTCATGAGCGATCCAACTTGGGATCCAGCGCGTCGCGCAGGCCGTCGCCAAGCAGGTTGAATGCCAGCACCGTCAGGAAGATGGCCAAGCTGGGGAACAGCGCGATATGCGGTGCGGTCACCATGTCCGCGCGTGCCTCATTGAGCATCGCCCCCCATTCCGGAGTCGGCGGCTGCGCACCCAGGCCGATAAACGACAAGCTGGCCGCGGTGATGATCGACGTGCCGATACGCATGGTGAAATACACCACCACCGACGAAATCGTGCCCGGCAGGATGTGCCGCATGATGATGGTCCAATCCGACGCACCGATACTGCGGGCCGACTCGATATACGTCAAATGCTTGAGCATCAGCGTGTTGCCGCGCACCAGCCGCGCAAAAGCCGGCACGCTGAAAATCGCCACCGCGCAGATCACGTTGCTCATGCCATTGCCGAGGATGGCAACCACCCCGATCGCCAGCAAAATGCCGGGGAACGCAAACAGCACATCGGCGATACGCATGACGATGCGGTCCCACCAGCCTTCGTAATAGCCGGCGAGCAGACCGAAGAAGGTGCCGATCAATGCGCCAATCGCCACCGACAGGAAACCCGCCGCCAGTGAGATCCGGCTGCCGACCAGAATCCGGCTGAAGATATCGCGCCCCAGCGAATCGACACCGAACCAATGCGCCAACGAAGGCCCCGCATCGAGCGCGTCGTAGTCGAAATAGTTGCTCGGATCGTAAGGCACGATATACGGCGCAATAATCGCGATCAACACCAGCAGCAGTATAAATATACCCGCCGCAAGTGCCACCGGTTGCTTGCGGAACTTGCGCCGAAATTCGCTCCATGGTGTACGGATCACGCGCGATCCGGCGCTCGCGTGCACGGCGCTCGGGCTGGCATCAACAGGATCGACAGTTAGGCTCATCGGAATCTCACTTGAAGCGAATAGTCGGGTTGATGACCGCGTACAGCACGTCGACCACCAGATTGATCAGAATAAATTCGAGCGAGAACAGCAGCACCTCGGCCTGGATCACCGGGTAGTCACGCATCGATACCGCGTCGATCAACAAGCGGCCGAGGCCGGGCCAATTGAACACCACCTCGACCACAATAGAACCGCCGAGCAGGAAACCGAACTGCAGACCCATCATGGTGACGACCGGAATCATCGCGTTGCGCAGGCAATGCTTGGCGATTACGGTAGGTTCCCACACGCCTTTCGCGCGCGCGGTGCGCACGAAATCTTCATTCATCACTTCGACAAACGAGGCGCGGGTAAAGCGCGCCATCACGGCGGCGACCGCTGCACCCAGCGTAACGGACGGCAGTACATAGCTTTGCCATGTACCGTCAGGCACGATGGGCAGCCAGCCCAGCTTGACCGAGAAAATTTCCATCAGCAGCATGCCCATGGCAAACGCCGGAAACGAGATGCCCGACACCGCCAGGGTCATGCCAAGGCGGTCTGGCCAGCGATTGCGCCAGACCGCCGAGGCAATCCCGATACCCATGCCGAAAATGACCGCCCAAATCATGCTGACGAAAGTCAGCAGCAAGGTCGGCATAAAGCGCTCGGCGATCTCGGTCGAGACCGGCCGTTTGCTACGAGTCGAGACGCCGAAGTCGCCATGCACCATCCGCACGAAAAAATGGACGAACTGGGTCGGCAAAGGCTGGTCCAGTCCAAGGTCGGCGCGCACCAAGGCCACCGTCGCACTATCGGCTTCGGGGCCGGCGGCCAGGCGTGCGGGATCCCCCGGCAGCAGATGCACGAACAGGAACACCAGGACGGCCACGATCAGCAGCGTGGGCAGCAGGCCGAACAAGCGTTTGACTATAAAAATAAGCATAAGGTGTATCCGGCTTTGATGCATGCGGCGACGGGCACAGGCCGCCCGATCGCACCAGAGCGCCCAAGCGGGCTTTCGCTCAGGCGCTCGAACGCATCCGGTTCGATGTTGGTCGATGCCGGGTTGACGTTTTACTTGATCGCGATATTGTCGAAATTAAACGAGCCGTCAGGCATCACATAGGCTCCAGACAAACGCTTGCTGCGTGCATAGACGACTTTTTCCTGAACCAGGAAAATCCAGGGTGCATCGTTCCATATGCGCTTTTGTGCATCCGCGTACAAGGTCGCCTTCTTGGCTTGATCGGTGGTTTCCAGCGCTTGCTTCAGGTCGCTGTCGACGATGTCGTTCTTGTAATACGCGGTATTGACCATCTTCGGCGGAAACGAAACCGATGACAGCAACGGGGTCAGCGCCCAATCGGCCTCGCCGGTCGACGACGACCATCCCGCGTAATACATGCGTACCGGCGCCGTCATCGCATCCTGCGCGCTTTCGACCGTCGATACGCGCTGGCCGGCCTCAAGCGCCTGCACCTGCGCCTTGATCCCCACTTGCGCCAGTTGCTGCTGGACGAACTGGATCACCTTCACGGCGGTGGAATAGGTGTACGCCGACCACAGTACGGTTTCGAAGCCGTTCGGATAACCGGCTTCCTTCAGCAATTCACGCGCCTTGGCCGGGTCATACGGCCAGGGCCCCTGCTTGACCGCAAACTCGACGCCCTGCGGCACCACGCCATCGGCCGGTACCGCGTAACCCGAAAAAGCCACTTTGGTCAGCGCATCCTTGTTGATCGCATAATTCAAGGCTTCGCGAACCTTGAGGTTATCGAACGGCTTCTGGTTCATGTTCAAGCTGATATACCGCTCGATGATCGATGGCGAATCAATCAGATCGACCTTGGGATTGCTCTTGAGCACCCCCGCCTGTTCATACGGAATCTGAAATGCGAAGTCGGCTTCGCCGGTTTGCATCAGTGCTGCACGCGTATTGTTGTCAACCACTGGCTTCCAGTCGATCGCATCGATTTTCGGATAACCGGTCTTCCAATAGCCCGCGAACTTCTTCACTTTCAGGTCGTCGGTCTGTTTCCATTCCACGAATTCAAACGGGCCGGTGCCGACCGGATGGAATGCAATATCCTTGCCCCATTTTTTCAGCGCGGTCGGCGAGATCATCACGGCAGACGGGTGTGCCAGCACGTTGATAAACGCCGAGAACGGCGCGTGCAACGTGATTCTCACCGTGTACGGATCGATCACTTCCGTTTTCTCGATGCGATTGAACATGTTGTAGCGTTTGAGCTTGTTCGCCGGATCGGCGACGCGATCGAAGTTGGTCTTGACCGCCGCCGCGTTGAAATCGGTACCGTCCTGGAACTTCACGCCCTGGCGCAGTTTGATCGTGTAGACCTTCGCATCCGGGCTGGCTTCATAACTGACGGCCAACACGTTGACCAGTTTCATGTCCTTGTCGAAGCCGAACAGGCCTTGATAGAACGACTTGGAAACGGCTTGCGACAGCGTGTCGTTCGCGTCGTAGGGATCGAGTGTGGTGAAGGTCGAGGCCACGGCCATCACGGCCTGTTGCTGCGCCTGCGCGACACCGGCGGCGAGCATCGCAAACACACAGGCCCCACCGGCGATCAGCTTACGCAAACGAAACTCGGAAGAAAAAGAGGCATACATACGATTAAACTCCCAGAACAAAGCATGTGAGGGGGAAGATGCAACAACTAGTAAGCGCCACCGACCCGATGTTCGGCGACAAAATGGTCGAGGCCGACCGCCACCAGCGGCGCGACCAACGGTTCATCGCCGATCAGGCGTATCGGGCTCGGTAACTCGTCGGCCGCCAATATGCGCTGCGCATGGCGGCGCGACGGATCCGCAACCGGAACCGCACTCATCAGCTTCTTGGTGTACGGATGACGTGGATTTTCAAACACCGCACTACGCGGACCTATCTCGACGATCTGCCCGAGATACATCACCGCCACACGATGGCTGACACGCTCGACCACCGCCATATCGTGCGAGATAAACAGGTAGGCGACGCCCAACTCACGCTGCAAGTCCAGCATCAGATTAATGATCTGCGCCTGGACCGACACATCCAGCGCCGACACTGACTCATCGGCAATCACGACCTTCGGGTTCAACGCCAGGGCACGCGCAATCGCGATCCGCTGTCGCTGGCCGCCGGAGAACTCGTGCGGATACCGCCGCGCTGCGTCGGCCGGCAGACCGACTTTGTCCAACAACCAAGCTACTCGCGCCTGCGCTTGCGCGCCCTGGGCTACGCGATGTACCAGCAGCGGCTCCATGATCGAGAAGCCCACGGTCAGGCGCGGGTTCAGCGATGCGAACGGATCCTGGAAAATAAACTGGATATCGCGGCGCAAAGCCTGCAGCGCGGGACCTTGCAGGGTGCTGATTTCCTGTCCGGCGAATTCGATCGAGCCGCTTTGACTTTCCACCAGCCGCAACAGCGAGCGCCCAGTGGTCGACTTGCCGCAACCCGATTCGCCAACCAGCGCCAGCGTTTCGCCGGGATGTAGATCGAAGTTGACGCCCTCGACCGCATGGACATTGCTCGTGACACGGCCGAACACGCCCGTCTTGACCGGGAAGCGTGTCACCAGGTTGCGCACGCGCAAAATGGGCGGAACAGTGTCGTCCAATGCAGGTTGCCCTGACGGGGCGCCTTCGGCCGCCGGTGCCTTGCTTGCTGCCAATGTCGCGGCATCGCCGAGCGCCACGGTTTGCTCGGCAACGTCCGGCACATAGGCTTGCAACACCGGGAATTTGGCCGGCCGCGTAGTGCCTTGCATCGCACCGAGCTTGGGGACCGCCGCCAGCAATGCCTGGGTATACGGATGCTGCGGGGCCGCGAACAAGGCATTCGACTGCCCCTGCTCGACTTTCTCGCCGCGGTACATCACCAGCACGCGGTCGGCCATTTCCGCGACGACGCCCATATCGTGCGTGATAAAGATCACGCCCATGTTCATCTCTTGCTGCAAGCCGCGTATCAATTGCAGTATCTGCGCCTGGATGGTCACGTCGAGCGCCGTGGTCGGCTCGTCGGCGATCAGCAACGCGGGCTTGCATGACAACGCCATCGCGATCATTACTCGCTGCCGCATGCCGCCGGACAATTGGTGTGGATACCGAGCAGACACGCGGCGCGCCTCCGGAATGCGTACCAGGTCCAGCAGCCGCAGCGTTTCATTGCGTGCTTCGCTACGGCTTTTATGCTGGTGCAATACAATCGCTTCGGTGATTTGATGACCGACCGTAAACACCGGATTCAGCGAGGTCATCGGCTCCTGAAAAATCATCGCGATATCGGCGCCGCGTATCGAGCGCAGCACCGACGAGCTAGCCTGCGCCAGATCCAGTACGCGATCGTCGCGGCGGCGGAACATCATGCTGCCGTTGAGGATACGGCCGCCGCCGTGCTCGATCAGCCGCATCAAGGTCAATGAAGTCACCGATTTTCCCGAACCCGATTCGCCCACGATCGCCAGCGTCTCGCCGCGATCGATCCCGAACGACAAGTGGCGCACCGCTTCAAACGTACCGGCGTCCTGGCGAAAGCCGACCGACAGATTGTCGACTTCCAGCACGCGCTTCGGGGGCAGCACGATGGACGTTGGGTTGGCGGACGACGAAGGGGTCTGCACGATGGGCATCCTGGGTAACGAATGGTCGGGGCGTTCAGCGATAGATCGCCGTGACCGGCGCCGCGCCCACGCGCGCGTAACCGCGATACATCCCTTCCGTGTTGAACGGCAGTGTCACGTTGCCCTGCGCGTCGACCGCGATCAGTCCGCCACGCCCGCCTATGCGCGGCAATTTATTCATCACCACGTCGGCTGCGGCCTGCTCCAGCGATACGCCGCGATATTCGATCTGCGCCGAGACGTCATAGGCGACCACCATACGCATGAACATCTCGCCGGACCCTGTCGTCGAAACCGCGCAGGTCGCATCGTTCGCATAGCAGCCGGCACCGATCAGGGGCGCATCGCCAACCCGTCCGACCTGCTTGTTGGTGACGCCGCCCGTCGAGGTGGCCGCGGCCAAATGCCCATTGCTATCGAACGCGACCGCGCCCACTGTACCGAATTTGCGATTGGGGTCCAGCGGTTCGTGTGGCAACACCTCTACACCTGCCTGTGCGGCCAGGGTTGCCGCATCGTGGTCGAGCAACATGCCGGCTTGGCCGCGCGCGGCCAGCCATTGCTGGTAGCGCGCTTCTGTGTGGAAATAACCCGACTCGACCATTTCGATACCTTGCGCCTGCGCGAAGGCTTCGGCGCCGCCCCCTGTAAACATGACATGTTCGCTGTGCTCCATGACGCGGCGCGCGAGCAGTATGGGATTACGCACATGCTTGACGCAACTGATCGCACCGGCTTCCAGCGTGCTGCCGTCCATGATCGATGCATCGAGCTCGTGAGTGCCGTCGGCGGTCAATACCGCACCGTGGCCCGCGTTGAAGAGCGGACAATCTTCCAACCGACGCACGGCCTCGCTGACCGCATCGAGCGCACTACCGCCATCGGCCAGGATCTGCTGTCCGGCGCTCAGTACTTCATGCAATGCCGCGTGGTAACGCTGTTCCGCGTCCGGTTGCATGGTCGCGCGCAGAATGGTGCCTGCTCCACCGTGTATCGCTAGGACTGCTTGGGCTTTCATATTTTTTTCCGACGAGGTACACGAGTTGGGGACAAGGTTTTCGCATCGAGTTCGCTGGGTCGGCCGGTTTCGCCGTGTGGTGACGCCGGCGGCCGATGCGGTTTCGAAAGCCAGGGCAGCACGAACTCGGTCAGGTCCATGGCGACCTCGACCGAATGCTTGACCTTATGGGCGACCGCATCACACAGCGCTTCGATCACCGCCAGCACAGTCGCATCCGAATTGGCGGCAAGCCGCCGTTCAGCGCGCACGTACACCGTCAGGTCGGCAAAATCGACCAGCGGCGAGGCAACGCTGTCGGTCAGCGCCAGCACCCGAGCGCCCCGGCCTGATGCGGCGCGGGCCAACTTGATGGTGTCTTCGACATAACGCGGAAAGGCGATGGCGATCAGCAAATCGCTGCTGCTCACATTAGACAAATGCCGCGCCGCATGGCTCGGGCCGCCGACTAACGCCAGCGATTGCACATTGCCGTGATACGGCGTGAGACCATGATCCATCAGCCCGGCAAGAAAGGCACTGGAACCGTAACCCAGGACAAACACGCGCCGGGCCGCGAGTATCGCCTCGACGGCGGCTTCAATGGCGGCGCCGTGCGTCACGCTGCGGGTTAGCTGCAGGTTGGCCGACGCCAAATCGAGTGTCGCGTCAAACACTTGCTCCCCGGTGGTGGGCGATGCTTGCGACGAGCGCAAACGTTCGACGGGCGCCAGTGTCGCTTCAAAACCGCGTACCAAAGCGGCCCGAAATGCCGGATATCCGTCGAAGCCCAGCGCTCGCGCAAACCGATTCGCGGTCGCCACCGACGCGCCAACCGCGTCCGACAATTCATCGATGCGCATTGTTGCCGCCCGGAACAGATTCGCCTGGACGTATTCCCCCATACGCTGATGAATCGGCGACAAATTCCGCATCTGCGTTGCAATCAAAGCGGAGATGGTTTGGTCTGCGGCAGCAGGCGGCGTACGTGTCATGCAGGGTCCTAGTGACGTGCCAAGTTTTCGATGTAAATATATTTACACGAAAAAAATACAAAGAAAATGAATTTTTGAGGTGTATCGGGTTTATACGAAGGGCGAGCCAGCTCAGCTTCACCCCATGCACTAGGTCGGGATTTGCCAAGAAGGCGCACCCGCAGCCAATGGCACCGGCGGGCTCTGCGCTCAGACGCTGCGGCGCTCCTATAGCCCTAGCCAGGAGGAACGCCCGAAACAAGATTCATGCTAGATTGTCAGCACGATATGATCAAAGGAGCTTCGCATGGATACCCGTTCGATATTGGGCATGGTGCACGCCGAAGAGGTTTTACTGGTCTCCATCGTGCGATCGCTGCCCCCAGATATCAGGAGTAAGATCGCCAACGATTTTCATGAGCAGGTCGAAATCTCGGAGACTTCGCACTTGAGCACTACCAGCGATCGAGAAACCGCCGACGCACTCAAGACTCACTTGCGCAGGTTGTCTAATTTGCTTGCGGCTTTGTCTTGATGGTTCTTTAGCCGCGTCCTGGCTTCTTATTGGCGTCTTACTTAGCTTCTTAACCAGCCACAAACCCAACCCAAGGTGCTGCGTGCAGCGAGCTATCCAGATCCCCCATCATTTCCGTACAACCCATTGCGCAAAACTGTTTTCTTTAGTGCTCGCATCCGCTGTCATGATAGTTGTTCCGGCGCACGCCCAGGGCACACCGACACCAAGCGCCAGCACCGTGGTGTCGGCCCCAGGCGGCGACACCGCGGCATCGGGCAGTCCTTCCTCATCGACCACCCTGCTCCAGGTGGGCAGCCTGCCCGTCGACCGCCAGATAGCGTGGTTGAATCACGCAGCGCAAAGCGGTGATCTGGAAAAATTGAGTGATGCCCAACTCGTCGAACTGTTTCAATCGCTGGCCCCCGATACGCTTCCGCGCTACCTCGAAGCGGGCAGCGCACGCTACCGGGAATATGAGTTTCGCACCTTTGGCCAACAGCGTATAAAAGGCGTCTGGCAAGACGAAGCGGCCCACCTGCTGGTGCGTTATCGCCAGGATCCCAGGCAGGTTTACGTCAAGTGGTTAGCCGACGGCAGGAATGCCGGGCAAGAAATGATTTATGACGAAACGAAGGACCCCAAGCGACTCTACGCCCATCAGGGTGGTACTTTCAGTTTCGTGTCGATATGGACGCCAATCGATAGCGGACGCGCCCTCGCGCAGTCGCGTCACACCGTACGGGAACTGAACATCGGCTACGTCACGAATTTGTATCTTTCGGAGCTGAAAAAGTATCACGCTGCGGGCATCGACAAGCCTTCCAAGGTTGAAGTGTCGACCGAGTCCGGCGAACGCGTCGTGGCATTCACTTGGGAAACGCCCACCGGACAACCACAGTTCTACGCAAAGAAAGTCCGCCTCGGGCTCGACTTGCGGCACCCATTTTTCCGTACCAGCGAAGCGTGGGACAACAGCGGAGAACTCTTCGAGAAGTTTACGTTCGCCGACGTAGCCCCCAAACATTTCGATGACTCGGCATTCGATCCGAAGAACCCACAGTATCGGTTTTGACTGTGGTCTGAGGAGACGGCGACACGCGCGGCATGGCGGTCAAGCCCGCAGAGATTAGTCGATAATTCCTTAAACTGCGGAACTATGCGCCTACAGCGCGCGCGCAGCCATTTATTCCTTAAATATAAGAATTATCACTCAGAAAACGACAATAAACATATAATTCTGATATTCTCGTAACTATTACGATTCGAGTAATCGAATAACCTATATTCCTGAGATATCAGAACTATGGCTCGCACTTTACCTCGGCCGGTCGATGCTCCGGACCCGCTCGCAAGGGACATGGCAGCCCTTGGCGCGCTCGTGCGCAACCGCCGGGCGCAAAGCGTACTGCGTATTGACGACGCTGCCGATATGGTAGGCGTCTCAAAAGATGTGCTCTCCAGACTCGAAAATGGCCGAGCCGTGAGCCTCGATAAGCTCTTCAAAGTGCTGGACGGGTTCGGACTCAGCATGTTGATAGTCACGAAGAGTGAGGCTGAGGAAGCGGTTCACGCCTTACGTTCACCGCTGGAGGACGCCTGATGCCGCACTCCCTGCTTGTTGCCGCCCACGCCGATCCCGTCGGGCATATCCGCTTCGACGCCGCCCAGGACCGGTACACCTTCGACTACACCCAGGACTGGGCCAGACGCAAAGACGCCTTCCTCCTATCCCCGCACATTCCGCTCGTGGGCGATGCACCGCACGCAGGCGTCGTGCATCGCTTTCTGGCCAACCTGCTGCCAGAGGGGCGCGCGCTCGAAGTCGCGTCGGTGATGTATCAGATGTCGAAAGACAATATCTATGGCCTGATTCGCATGCTCGGCAAAGAGCCGGTCGGAGCACTGAGTTTTCTCGCGCAGGATGACCAGCAGGAAGACACCCAATGTGCGCATGCTGCGGAGCTGGAACCCATACGACGCGAAATCACCGATGAGGAACTGAGTGCGCGCATCCGTGAACGCGACTTCGTTCCGTTTCCGGTTTGGGACGGCAAGGTGCGGCTGTCAGTGGCCGGCTACCAAGACAAGCTGCAGGTGCTCGTGGAAAACGGGCGCATCTTTCTGGTCGATGGGTCGCTCAGCTCCACGCACATCCTGAAGCCCGAGACGCGCAACCCAAATACGCCGTTCATGGTGGCGAACGAGCACTACTGCATGACGTTCGCCGGGCGTATGGGGTTGCCAGTGGCGCCAGTGACGCTACGTCGCACACCGGAGCCTATCCTGCTCATCGAGCGCTTCGACCGGATCGTAGAACCCTCGCACGATAATCCACAGCGTGCTATGTTCGTGCGCCGCCGACACGTCATCGACGGCTGCCAGGCGTTAGATGCGCCGGTGGCGTTCAAGTATGAGCGCAACTTTGGCAACACGAGGGACGTGCGCAACATCCGGGAAGGCGTGAGCTTCGAGAAGCTATTCTCGCTGACGCCGCATCTGGTCAACCCAGCGGCCGCGCACACCTTCATGGTCCGATGGGCCCTTTTGCAATTACTCATCGGTAACAGCGACGCACACGGCAAGAACTTTTCGTTCTTTGTGCGTCAGAAGCGCCTCGAACCCACGCCCATGTATGACCTGGTGTCGGTCAACGCATACGGAGACGCAGTCGAGCAGGATATGGCGATGGCCTATGGCGATGCCTTTCGCCTCGACGAGGTCACGGCTTACGCGATGGCAGACTTCGCGCATCGCACGCGTACGCGGCCGTCGATGCTGGCGAGAGAGATGACACGCATGGCCAAAGACGCGTTGAAGGTCGCGCCAGAACTCGCGCGCGCGGAGGTGTACACCGATGCCGAGCGCGAGCTGATGCGACGTGTGTCGGATTTCATCTGCGCACAGGCCAATCATCTCCTCAGGCTAGCGCCTATGGTGCCCGAGGTCGACGCGGACTTGCTGTGACCACCCCGTGCGATGCTTAGCACTCGCTTCAAGCCTAGAACATCCACACAGACACCGGTAACC
>Ga0302220_10001176_pt1 | contig 20700 bp, 19 predicted proteins | sample II_Palsa_E1_3_FD_194572 | JGI IMG/M metagenome (GOLD analysis project Ga0302220, IMG submission 194572) | Peat permafrost microbial communities from Stordalen Mire near Abisko, Sweden - II_Palsa_E1_3 | ecosystem: Environmental > Terrestrial > Soil > Palsa > Peat permafrost | place: Sweden...
TGGTCGTTTTATTGGATTGAAGTGGCCCGATAAGGTGGAATTCAGCATCTTTTAGGTTTGCTAAGTGCTGGGATTTTCCCTGAAACTCCTGTACCCGGTTCTCGCCGAAGAGGCGTTGGCCCGCGGCGTAGGCCTCAAGGATCACCTCGACCGGATGGACCTTGCTGACAGCCATCAGGGCTACTTCGCTGTCGGAGCGGTTGGCGCGGCGACAGGCTTCGTGGATCTGTTGATGAAGATGTTCGAGGTTCTCGGCGATGGTCATCCTCTTTGCATCTTATCGTTCAGCCTCCCATTTGATTGCCTGGAGATCGAAACGAACTATGTGGACCATCTTTTTGCTGATTGGCTCGAATATCTTTATGACCTTCGCCTGGTATGGGCACCTGAAGTTCAAAGAGGTGCCGCTTTGGAAGGTCATCGTGGTGAGTTGGTGCATTGCTTTCTTTGAGTATTGTCTACAAGTGCCGGCCAATCGGATCGGGTCGAAGACCTTCAGCCCGGATCAGCTCAAGGTGATTCAGGAGGTGATTACGCTGACGGTGTTCGGTGTCTTTTCGACTTTTTACTTTGGCGACAAGCTTCACTGGAACCACTTCGCTGCTTTTGGCTGCCTGGTGGCTGGTGCGTTTTTTATGTTCCACAAGTTTTAGACGTCTACCCCTCCCCTCCCCCCGGGGGGGTATTTTGGGCGTAAAGCCTTTCGTTGGATGAGTTTACAGGTGGTATGTGCCTGTAAAATATTCCAACGAAAGGACTTACGTGCAAAATATTGCTGCTAAAGGGGTTAGATCGAGAAAACACGAGCAAAGATAAATACAGATCCCTCCCCCTTCGGCTTCGCTCAGGGTCAGGATGACGGCTTTGTTCGGTCTCTGTATTCAGTATAGCGATTGGGGCATAACTGATACGCCACGTGATTGTTCAATGCTGATGCGGGTGTTCGCGTTTTGTGGACTTGACATGGAGTTTTGCTGGTTGTTTGGTGTGTTGTTGTGGTGGATTTTTTGCTTCGAGACGGATGATGACTATTGTTTGTCGGGTTCTTCGAACAGGGAAGGGGCTTCCTGGAAGAGTTCCTGGAGGAAGTTGTCGCGGTCGTTGGTGAAGCGGCGGACGATTTGCAAGGGTGCGGTGTCTTCGTAGTCGATCTCGTGGAGGTGGCCGTCGTCGAAGGAGAAGATTTGTGCGCCGGGGTAGCCGAGGAGGACGGGAGAGTGGGTGGAGATGAGGAACTGAGCGTCTTTGTAGTGGCGCAGGGTGTCGTGGATGAGGACGAGGAAGGCGAGCTGACGCTGGGGGGAGAGTGCGGCTTCGGGTTCGTCGAGGAGGAAGAAACCGTTGCGCTGGAATTTGTGGAGCAGGAGGGTGAAGAAGCTCTCACCATGCGACTGTGCATGTAGGCTTCGACCTCCATAGCTTTGTAATCCGAGATTGTCGATTACAGAAGCGGTATTGAAGAAGCTTTCGGCGCGGAGGAAGAAGCCGGCGCCGGTGCGTTTGTCGAAGGAGAGGCGTAAGGCTTTAGCGAGTGGATCAGTCGAGCGATTGTGTTCCGTGGTATCGCTAGAGAAGTCGCGGTTTCCCCCTTCGTGGCCGAAGCCGTAGTGAGCGGCGATGGCTTCGAGGAGGGTGGATTTTCCGGTTCCGTTTTCTCCGGCGAAGAAGGCGATGCGGGAGCGGATCGATATTTCGGGTAAGGAAGAGATGGTGGGAACCGAGAAGGGGTAGACGGTCCAGTCTTCCACTCGTTCGCGCAGGAGGGTTATCTTCTTCAGCATGGGAAGTCGCTTGTAACTCCCATTCAGCATAACTTCAGTCTGGTGAATCGTGGCGCTTCGTGGTGCTGTTATGGTGTTTCGCTGGTTGTTTGGTGGTGGAATTGTTACTGGTCCTCAGCGGTGAGGACGCTTCGCCAAGAAGCGAGCGAAAGCGATTAGACTTGGCTGGCTGTTTTCCCGATGTGGCTGGATTTGCGTAAAATGACGAGCGCCGAGGAGGCGCGGACGGTGCCGACGAATCAATCCATTCCATCGATCAAAGTTGGTGTACTGAAGGAGAGCGAACTGGGAGAGGCGGACCGTATTGTCCGGCTGGCATTTGGAACGTTTTTCGGGCTGGCCAATCCGCTGGAATGTATGGGGGACCGTCACTACATGACGCCACGCTGGCGCTCATCCAACGTGAAGGTAGTTGCGGCGCGGGAAGGTGACCGGCTGGTCGGGTCGAACGTGATTACGCGCTGGGGATCGTTCGGATTCTTCGGGCCTTTGACTGTGGTGCCTGAGTACTGGGATCGTGGCGTGGCGCAGCGTCTGATGGAAGCGACGATGACGACCTTCGATCAATGGGGTGTGCGGCATAGCGGACTGTACACCTTTGCGCACAGCGCGAAGCATGTCGGACTGTATCAAAAGTTCGGCTATTGGCCGCGCTATCTAACTGGGGTGATGACGTTCGCTCCGGATGAGGATCGATCTGAATACGCGAAGGCGCCGATGCTGCTGTCGGCTCTCAAAAAGAGCGAGCGGGAGAGTGCTATTGAGGCGTGTGGAAGGCTTACCCACAGGATCGATAAAGGACTTGACCTTGGTGGTGAGATTCGCTCTGTGCTTGCGCAACGTACTGGCGATGTCGTGTTGACGTATACGCGCAACGCGTTGGATGGTTTCGCAGTGTGTCTGAATGGAGCGGGATCCGAGGGCGGCGAGAAGACATGTTACGTCAAGTTCGGGGCGGCGCGTGGAGGTATAGGCGCGGCGGAACGATTCGACAGATTGCTGGAGGCTTGTGAGGGATTCGCATCTTCGCGTGGAGCGACAGTAGAGGCTGGTGTGAACATGGCTCGCGAAGAAGCGTATCGGTGCTTGCGCTCTCGCGGATATAGAGTGGCGATGCAGGGCGTCGCGATGCAGCGCCCGCATCTTGAGGGATTCAATCGGGCCGATGCTTTCGTGATCGACGATTGGCGCTAGTGCCTTGGGAGCACCAATTACTGAGCTGGTTTGTCTGGTTTCGGCAGGAGCAGGGCCAACGGGCTGATTGGGCCGAGAGGGATCAGTTGGAAGGTCATCAGCTTTGCCTGGCCGAGAGGTAGAGCTTCGAGCATGGTGTGGGCTTCTTCGACCGTGGATGCGTTGAGGATGAAGACGACGCCGTTGTCGTTTTGAATGGAGTACCACTGGTCGATCTTGCCAGCGAGGTAGAGGCGCAGGGTGTCGGGGACCTCTTGCGAGGAGAGCAGCTTGAACTGGTCGGGTGTGGGAGGGGTGTTGAACCTGCCGATGGCGAGGATTCTATTGGTCGGGGTTGGCGGGAGTGGAGAGGATTTCGGCATCTGTGCCTCCAAGGCAATGGGGATGAGCAGGAGAGAGAGGGCGATGGTACGGGCTAGTGTCTTCATGAGGTTTCTCCGTGTAGCGGATGGGTGCTCGATTTGGAGTGGAGCTGATCGCGGTTAGGCGATCAACTCCGCGCGATGCTTTGCGATGAAGGCGGGTAGGCTGATGGGTGGTTGGCCGCCGATTTTTTCAATGAGGTCGTTGGTGCCTGCGAAGACTCCGTTCTGGAAATCGATGGCGATTTCGTTGATGTGCTGCCAGAAGAACTCTCCGAGGTTCGTGCCGTTTTCCTTCGCGAGCTTTGCGAGCGTAGAGGCGTCGGTGAGTTGATAGCGAACCGGCTTTCCGATGGCGTGGGATATCTCTTCGGCTATCTCTGGGAAGGTGAGCTCTTTGGCGCCGACGAGTGGATAGGTTTTGCCGATGTGCTCTTCGGGCGAGATGAGGATGTTGGCGATGACGCGAGCCTGATCTTCTGCGGCGACGAGGGCGACGCGGCCTTTGGTGAAGGGCAGAGGAAGGATGCCTGCCGCTTTGATGAAGCCACGCCAGTAGAGGACCCACTCGGAAAAGAGGGTGGGGCGAAGGTGGACGGAGGGGACGCCAGACCAGTCGAAGACTCTCTCGGAGAGCCAGTGATTTTGAGCGGCGTGGCTGGTGGCTTCGCGACGCGCAGATGCCTGTGACATGTTCACGATGGCTTCAACGCCTGCTTCTTTGGCTGCCTGAGCAAAGTAGGTTGTGCCTTCAAGAATGCCGGGTTCGATGGGGAAGACGAAGTAGGCGCTGCGAGTGCCTTCGAGGGCAGCGCGGACAGATTCGAAGTTGCGGAGATCTCCGAGGACTATCTCGGCGCCCTGTTTGCGGAGTGCTTCGGAACGGTCGTCGTTGGTTCGCACCATCGCGCGGACAGCTTGACCACGTTCTAGGAGGAATTTGACGGTATCTTTGCCGGTTTTCCCGGTCGCTCCAGTTACTAGTATCTTTGATTCGCTCATCACATCTCCTTTGCAGCGGTTAGGCTGCTTGATGGGAGTGATTTCATCCCACCTAAACCTTTAGAGAACGGTCGTAATCTAAAGGATGCAGGTTTTTTTGGTGAGGTAGAGAGTATGCGCAGGTCTCGCAGTGACGCGGCAGAGACGAGGGAACGGATCGTCTCGACTGCTTCGAAGATGTTTTTGGAGAAGGGGCTGGAGTCGGTGGGGATGCGCGACATTATGGCTGCCGCGGGCCTGACTCCGGGTGGGTTTTATCGGCACTTCGAGTCGAAGGAACAGCTTATTTGTGAGGCGAACGATGCGGCGTTCCATCATCTACTGGAGATGTTTGAGTCGCGGACGGCGGGGAAGCCGGCGGCAGAGGCGTTGGAGATTATTGTGTCGCTTTATTTGAACCAATCGCAAAGGGAAGGGAACACGTTTCGTTGCCCGTTGTCGATGAACGGTGGGGAGTTAAGCCACTGTGAGCCGCAGGTGAGGGCGATTGCGTTGAATGGCTATCAGCGAACGGTGCAGATGGTTGCGGATCGGATTGAGCAAGTGAACAAGGCGCAGGCGCTTGCTATTGCCGGTGGAGTTGTGAGCACGATGGTTGGGGCTGTAACAATGGCTAACCTTGCGCCGAATGAAGAAGCAGCTGGGGCTATTTTGAGCAATGCGCATGGGGTGATCAGGACGCTCTTGTCTGTGGCGGGAGTGGGTGCGACGAACGGAGCGGTTAAGGAGAAGAAGCGCGCTGCTCGTTGATTAGTCGGCGACCATGAGTTCGCCGGGAACGATGGGGCGAGTACGGGGAAGGGCTCCTCGATAGGCAGCAAACCCCACGAGGGCTAGGGCGCAGGCGAAGATGGCTAGTTTTGTAAGGCTGGCTGCGCGGGTTTCGGGAAGGGTCTTCCAGAATGCGAGAAGGAGTGCCTGCGAGATTGTTACTGCCCAGACGGAGCCGTAGAAGTAGCGGCGCTCTGTGCCTTCGCCTTTGGTTGAAGGCCTGACACGAGGCAGTACACCCGCTGCGCCTAGCAGCAGGATTGTGCCGCATAGCGGGAAGTAGGCATAAGTGTAGATCTGCTTCATGTACCAGGTGCCGGTTGCTGCTGCGATGATGAGGCCTGTGAGGTTGAGGAGTGCGAAACTTAGCACGGCGTTCCAGGCGAAGGTGTAGCAGACGCGGCGGTAGAGGGGGTTGGGCTTGTCCTCGTCGAAGCGGAGGATATAGGGGCGGGGCTCCGAGCCTGGCAGGCTGCCGCGCAGAGCAGCGATACCTGTTCCGATGAGCACTGCGATCAACCAGGAGAGGTTGCCGCGTCCGAAGCCGTGAGCGAACAGCGAAAAGGTGAGGGGGCCGGGGGCGAGGAAGAAGACCCAGATCCAGATGGGCCAATGTGCGAGACGGTAGAGGGTGGTGTTGTGTTCCCGGATCTTTCGCTTTTGAGCATATTCAACCTTACCGCTGTATTGCATAGGGTGAGTTTCGCAGGGGCGCCGAGGGTGCGTCAATCCGTAGAGCAGGCGCAACTTTGAAAGAGCTTTGGGAGCGGCTTTACGATTCCCGCAAAGATTTCCGATAGAGTTTTGAGCAGGATGAGTGGGAGAGGGTTATGCCTATGTCTACAAATTCAGAGTTTGAAGAGGCGAAGGTTTCGAGCTGGTGGGAGCAGAAGAACTTTGCCAGCCACGCCAAGGGTGCCTTGAAGACAGGCCTTGCTGCAGTGCTCTGTATGTGGCTGGGGAATATGCTTGGGTTGGTGCATAGCTATTGGGCGGCAGTTTCGGCCATTGTTGTGATGGGCTTTGATAGCACGCTTTCGTTTGCGACGTGCCGCGATCGCATTTTAGGCACTGCAATCGGTGCGTTTCTCGGCTGGGGGACTTGCTACGTTTGGCATGGTCACTACCTTATCTATGGGCTGGCAGTAGCTGTCTGCATCTTTGTCTGTAGTGCGTTTGCGTATGACAAAGCGGGAAGGCTGGCTGCTGTTGCCCTCTCCATCATCGTTTTGGTCAAGCTGGATGGTGGGCCTGCGCAGGCTGCGCTGGCGAGATTTCTAGAGGTGGGATTCGGAATTTTGGTCGCACTTGCTGTGACGTTGCTTGTATTTCCGTCCCGGCCTGAGAAGACAGCAGCGATTAAAGCTTCTACTTAAGGCTCGTGTGGGATCACGGCTGGCTATCTTTGCGAGTGTGTTTGCGGGCATGCCACTCTTCGGCTGTGAGCTCCCAAATTTCGGTGGGTAGCCGACCTGAGACGTAGTCCTCTTCGGTCTCGCCTATGCAGCGCATCCCTTGGCGGAGCGAGATGGCGCGGGAGGCTGTGTTGTCAATGGCTTTTTTTATGCGCAGGATTGGCTGCTTGAGGTCTTCGAACCAAAATTTGGTGACCTCGGCGGAAGCCTCCGTCATCAGGCCACGTCCCTGCCAATCGAGTGCAATCCAGAAGCCGCGATTCATATCGCCTTGCAGGCTGAGCCGGATAGAGCCGACGACCTCTTGCTGGGGATCGTCTTTCAGACGAAGCATCCAGTGCCACTCTTCACCGCGTGCTATGGCAGGTAGAGCCACGTCACGGTAGAAGGTGTACACGCCGTCGGCGGGAAAGGGCCAAGGGATCTTTGCGTCGAGCTGCCGGACGATCTCCCAGTGTGGAAAGATCTTTTGCACCTGGTCGGCGTCGGAGAGCTTGAGCGGCTGCAATTCCAGACGAGGTGTTTGGAGTATCGGCGTGGGCACGCTCGTCTTCCTTATCTACCGTGCTCTTCGAGGTATTTTTCAACTTCGAGCGCGGCCATGCAGCCGGAGCCGGCGGCGGTGATGGCCTGGCGGTAGCGGCGGTCCTGGATGTCCCCGCAGGCGAAGACGCCGGGGAGGATTTCGCCGTTGAGGGTGGTGAAGACGTTGTTGCGTGTCTGGATGTAGCCCTCGGGGTCGAGGTCGATCATGCCCTTGAAGGCGATGGCGTTGGGGATGTGGCCGATGGCGAGGAACATGAAGGCGACAGGCAGAACGTACTGTTCGCCGGAGATCTGGTTCTTGACGCGAAGACCTTTGACGTCCTTTTCCTCGACGCCGAGGACCTCTTCAACGACTGTGCTGGAGAGGAAGCGGATGTTGGGGTGGGCCACGGCGCGGTCAAGCATGATCTTGGAGGCGCGGAACTTTTCGCTCCGGTTGATGATGGTGACCTTGGAGGCGAAGCGGGTGAGGAAGAGAGCTTCCTCCATGGCGGTGTCGCCGCCGCCGATGACCGCGATCTCCTTGCCTGAGGCGAAGAAGCCGTCGCAGGTGGCGCAGGAGGTGACGCCGTGGCCGATGAGGGCCTGCTCGGAGGGGAGGTTGAGCCAGCGCGCGCTTGCTCCCGAAGCGATAATGAGGGTGCGGGTGTGGATGGTCTCCTTGCCGAGGTTGAGGGCAAAGGGACGCTTGGTGAGGTCGATGGAGCTGAGGTGGGCCAGGCGGAGTTCGGCGCCGAAGCGGACGGCCTGCTTCTTCATGTTCTCGATGAGGTCGGGACCTTGCACGCCCTCGGGCCAGCCAGGAAAGTTTTCAACCAGCGTGGTAATGGAGAGCTGGCCGCCGGGCTCGTGGCCTTCGAGGACGAGCGGCTTGAGGTTGGCGCGGCCGGTGTAGATGGCGGCAGTGAGTCCGGCGCAGCCTGAACCGAGGATGACAGTGTCGTGCGTTATGTTTTCGGGCATATAAGCTCCACTAGTGTAAATGCGCGGCGGACGAAAAAGATGCAAACCGCGGTTTTCGGCGGGTTTGGTGAAACAATTGAGACTATGGCAAACCTGACCTTGGTGTATGGAATGAGGCTGTTACCTGCGGATGAGATCGCATCGGTGGGCGAGGCGCCCGTAACCCTGAAGAACGGCAACGAGGCGCATGTGACATTGCATGTGCTGGAAGGCAGCCGTGAACAGATTGAGGCTCAGCTGCGAATGAGCATCGATGCGTTCTTCGACTTCTACCCGGAGATCTAGCTTACCCGGAGTGGGACAGCTTTCTTAAGGGGCAGTGTCCGAAAACAGGACAACCGTTCGTAACGTGACTCTCCTGACGAAGAACAGGGAGAGAGCGGAGGAACGGGATGGTTGGGATGCTGCGAGTTTTTTGCCGGCGGCGCGCTGTTGTTGTAGCCGCGCTGCTGATGGCTCCAGTGGGCTGGGGTCAGGTGGCGTCTACTGTGGGGGCGCAGACAGTTACGGATGTTCTGCACCAGATGTCTGATCAGGCAGATGTCATTTTCATGGGGCAGGTGCTGGCGGTGCGGCTGCCCAGTGCTGGTGGCGCTGCTTCGGGGATCGTTGAGGTCGAGTTTCGTGTCGATGAGGCGATTCGCGGATGTACGGCGGGGGAGCAGTACGTTCTGCGTGAGTGGGGCGGGCTCTGGACTGGTGAGAGTCAGCGGTATCTTGTGGGGCAGCGCTTGCTGATGCTTCTGCACGGACCGAGCGCTGGAGGGATGAGTTCGCCGGTCGGTGGGCTTGATGGAGCGATTCCGATTCGCCAGAGCGTAATGGCGGCGTCGCTCGAGAAGAGTGCACAGCCCTCGTTGCCATTCGTTGATCTTCGCTGGCTGGGCGTTAGATTACCGCGGAAGATTTCTTATCGCAGCGAGCCGGTGCGGTCGTCGAGTGCGTCCCCCAGGACGGTTTCAGCGGAGCAGTTGGGTTCCGTGGCGTTCGCTGCTGGCGCAGGCGCTGCCAATGTGGGGATGGTTCTGCCCCTTGGTTATACGAGCGCTGCCGACGCTTCGATTCCTTCTCAGCAAGCTTCGGTCGACGTCGTTCTGGAGTTATTGACCACGTGGCAGAAGGCACAGCATGTCACTCCCTGACTCCAGTTTGCGTGAACGGTTCAAGGTTGGAACGAAGGTCCTCTTTTCAGTGATGCTGTGCTGGTTCGCGATCGCCTCGAGCGCTTGTGCGGGGGGACCACGATGGGTGACGGGACCGCCTTACTTCACGACTTCGGATGCGCCGGTGGTCTGGTATACGAACCAGCCACTCTATTTCACCGACCCCGGCGATCTGAGCGCGACGGTGAATCACGCGGCTGCAGACGCGATTGTGGCTGCGGCGGCGGCTGTGTGGAATGTTCCAACGGCGAGCCTGGTGCTGTCGCAGGGCGGCGCACTGGACGAGCATGTGAGCGGAGCCAATACCTTTCTCGGATCGAATGGTCTTATCTTTCCAGCCGATGTGCAAAGCAGTAATTATTTGACTAAGCAGATTGCCGTGATCTACGACAGCGATGGTTCGGTCACTGACCTTTTGCTGGGTAACGGGGCGAGCAACCCTAGCGGATGCCGGCAGAACGGTGTGACGGAGAGCGTCGATTCGATTGTTCCAGCCGGCTTTATTCAGCACGCCCTTCTTATTCTCAATGGACGGTGTACCGGGCCCGACCCTGAGCAGCAGATGCAGTTGCAGTATCAGTTGATGCGGGCCTTTGGCCGCGTGCTTGGCCTGGGATGGTCACAAACCAACGACAACGTCTTTACGGACAGCCCGCAACCTACCGCCAACCAGGCGCTGCACTGGCCGGTGATGCACCCGATCGATATCATCTGCGGACCGTATACCTATCAATGCATGCCGCAGCCTTTTACCCTTCGCCCGGATGATCTGTCGGCGCTGGCGCAACTTTACTTCATTGCGCAAGGGACGGCGGCTGCGGGCAAGATGGATAGTCTGCTGAATGCGAATCTGCTCGTGGGACACATCAGCTTTCCGACGGGAGAGGGGATGCAGGGCGTCAATGTAGTCGTGCGTAGATGGCAGCAGTACACGCTGGCGACACAGATTGAAGACTGGTACAGCGTTTCAAGCGTATCGGGCGCGCTGTTTCGTCAATCGAATGGCAACCCGGTCACCGGGCCTGACCCATCGTTTACAGGAACGGAAGGAACGACGGATAGCCAGTACGAAGGGTATTACGATATTGAGCGAGTGCCGATGCTTCCGGGGGACTGGCAGGTGTTGATTGTGGAGACTGAGCCTGTCAATCCGCTGTATACGGGACAGTATGCCGTCGGTCCGTATGTTGCCAATACCGTGGCGCCGTCCGGATCAGACCCAGTGTTGGCGGAAGGACTTTATGGCAGCTATACCGAGGGCTATGTGGATTTCTCAACTACCAATCCGGCGAGCACCTGCAGTACCGGTGCGGATGGAACCGAAGCTGCTCCTGTGGCAGCGGCGTCGCAGGGGTGGTGGTCGGGTCTGCTTTGCGGATATGGGCACTCTGCGTGGTCTTCTCTCGCGGTTAAGGCTAACCGCTCGGTTACGGTTGAGGTTACGGCGGAGGATGAGCAGGGATCTACGACAACAGCCAAGGCGATGCCGGTGATTGGGTTGTGGAACTCGACGGACGCGCTGGGCTCTTTGCCCGGGGTTGCCGCTGCGGGGACGGCTTTTAACGGCGTGGCTAATGGCATGACGACGCTGAGTGCCTCGTTTACGCAACCGGATCAGTTACGAATTGCAATTGCAGATCAGCGCGGAGACGGACGTCCCGATTTCAACTACCAGGCACGTGTGCTCTATGCCGACTCTTTGGCTCCCTCTACGGTGAGCGCGGCGGGGGGGACGGTTACGATCACTGGGATGGGATTTCGAACGGGCAATACGGTGACCGTTAATGGCGTTGCCGCCACGGTTTTGAGTTGGTCTGCGAACACGATTGTGGCAACTGTGCCTTCGATTCACGCTTTGGGCTCAAATACAGGACTGGTTGCGGATGTTGTAGTTACGGATCTGTCTACGGGCGGGACGACGGTGATGAGGCATTCGTTGAACTATGCTGCGCCTGTTGCTGTGCTCAGCCTAGTGAGTGCGCCGTCGGGGCTGGTGCAGGTTGCGCAAACTGCTTCGACTCCGTTTGCCGTGAAGGTGTTGAGCGGCGATGGTGTGACGCCGGTGGTGGGTGAGGTTGTGACCTTTACTGCGACAACGGGTTCGGTGCTGTTTGCTGCTTGCGGCGCGGCCAGCTGCACACTAAGCACGGACACGAATGGGATGGTATCGACGCTGGTTACTCCGTTGAGTGCGGGGACGATTACCTTGCAGGCGGCTGGAGTCGACGGGACGGTGGACGCGTCTTTTAACGCAGCAGTGCGCGTTCAGACGGTGACGGCAGTGCAGGCGATCGAATACATCGCGGCGGGGGCGACGGTTGCATGGACTCCGCAGGTTAGTGTCGCCGACAACTTTGCATCGACTACGGGTCTGTCGGTAGGGTGGCTCGCGATTTCGGGTCCGGTCCTGGTGGCGACGAGCAGTTCTCAGGTGAACGCGCAGGGAATCGCGCAGACTCTGGCGACGGCTGGTCCTTTAGTTGCGGGAGAGCAGGCGGTTTTATCTGCTTGTGCGTGGATGAACATCTGCGCTTCGTTTACGACGCAGGGCGTGGATCTTGCGGAGCTGCGACTGGTTGCGGTTAGTGGGGCTGGCCAAACGGTTTCAGCAGACGGCACATTTACTCCGGTGGTGCTGCAGGTGACAGATACGAGCTATCATCCTGTTGCCGGTGCCGCGGTTCAGATCTATCAGACGGTCGATGCGTGGCAACCAGCCTGCCCGGATCGAGGACGTTGTCCGATTGCGCCTATCCTTACTGCATCGCAGTCTTCTGCCGTCTCCGATGTAAATGGAATCGTGACGATTGTTCCACAGCAGATTTCGGGCATTGTCGAAACGACAAACCTTGCTGTAGCCACTGGCACACAAGGATTCATTTCGCTTACGTTACAAAAAGAGCCTTGATTTCTTTCGCCATGAAGTTCCGGTTTTATGTAACTCCTTAAGGAGGAGACCGTCGAACCAGACGTTAGTGCTTTTGACAACGCCGAAAGGCTCTATTCGGCATCACAATAAGAGATAAATTACATTGAGGAGCCTGAACGATGGCGGCATCAGCGGGAGCAAGAAGCGGACCTGTACGAAAGCGGGTTGTGATCATAGGTGGGGGTTTTGGCGGGGTCAATGCGGTGACGGCCCTGGGCAAACTTCCGGTCGACGTAACGCTGGTAGACCGCAGAAACTATTATCTGTTTCAACCTCTTCTGTATCAGGTAGCGCTGGCTGTGCTCTCTCCAGGAGACATCGCGCAGCCGATTCGTTCGCTTGTGCGTCATCATCCAAATGTTGATGTGCTGATGGACGAAGCAGTCGGTTTCGATCTGGCGCAGCAGCGGGTTCAGTTGAAGACTGGCGTTCAACTTGAATACGACTACCTGATCATTGCTACTGGTTCGACGCACTCCTACTTTGGCAGAGACGACTGGGCCGCGCTTGCTCCCGGCCTGAAGACCATTGAAGATGCGACCGAGATTCGCCGGAGGGTGCTGCTGGCCTTTGAACTGGCAGAGCGCCAGATGATGGAGACCGGAACGCATCCTGCTTTGAACTTCGTCATCATTGGCGGTGGGCCAACCGGCGTAGAACTAGCGGGTGCTATCAGCGATATTGCGCGGCTCTACATGGCGCGTGATTTTCGTCATATTGATCCGTCGATGGCTCAGATTCTCATTCTGGAGGGTAGCCCGAATATTCTTACTGCCTATCCAGCAGATCTGCAGAAGAAGGCGCTGGAACAGCTGGCAGAACTAAATGTAATGGTACGCACTGGCGCTCATGTGAGCGATGTACAGCCCGGTTATGTGATGGTTGGTGACGAACGCATCGATGCAGTTGTCACTCTTTGGGCCGCGGGTGTGCAGGCTTCACCGCTTGGCAAACTGCTTGGCGTTGAAACTGACAAGCGTGGAGCGGTGTTTGTCGATGGGCATCTGAACCCACCGGGACACCCTGAGATCTTTATCTGTGGTGACCTTGCTCACTTCGAGCAGGACGGCAAGCAGGTGCCTGGAGTGGCGCAGCCTGCAATGCAGATGGGAAGCTATGCTGCGAAACGTATTGGCAGGCTAGTTGCCGCGCATCTTGGGAGCGATGGCAGCGGTAAGGATGAAGAGTTTCGCTACTTCGATAAAGGGGACATGGCTACGATTGGGCGCAAGGCGGCGGTGGCGAAGATCGAGTGGCCGTTCAAGGCCCACTGGAGCGGCTTTCCAGCCTGGATGACGTGGCTGGTGGTTCACATCTTTTTTCTGATTGGGTTCCGCAATCGTCTTAGTGTGTTTCGACAGTGGGCGTGGACCTACTTGACCTTCAACGATGGAGTGCGGCTAATCACAGGTTCGCAGGAGCTGCCAGGGTGGAACTCGCAGGAGAAACATACTAGCGAAGTGTTGACTACGAAACCATTGGATATGAATTCGCCAAAAACATAGCGGCATCGCATGCCAGACATGGATGCCCTTTGGAGGACATTCGACAATGAAAAGAGCCGCACGATGGCGGCCCTTTTCATTCGGTAGCTTTGGGTTATTTCGCGGAGTCTTCGATCTCTTTCCACTCCGATGCAGAAAGCTTTACATCCGCTGCTGCGACGTTCTCTTCCAGGTGCTGAACAGACGTTGTTCCTGGAATTGGCAGCACGACAGGCGAACGGTGCAGCAGCCACGCCAGGGACAACTGTGAGACTGTCGCCCCGTGCCTCTTTGCAGCTGCGTCGAGTTTGCCGCCCGGTTGAGCTAGTTTGCCCGCTGCTACCGGAAACCACGGGATGAAGGCGATCTTGTGCTTCGTACAGTATTCGACTACATCCTCATGTTGGCGGTCGCCGATGTTGTACTGGTTCTGCACGCTTACAATGTCGATGACCTTGCGGGCCTGGTCGATCTCGTGCGGCTTTACTTCGCTCAAACCGACGTGACGTATCTTGCCTTGTTGCTGAAGTTTTTTGATCGCGCCAAGAGAATCTTCCACTGGCACCTTGGAGTCGATACGGTGTAGCTGCCACAGGTCGATTCGCTCTACTTTGAGTCTTCTAAGGCTCATCTCGACCTGCTGGGTCAGATACTCCGGACGTCCAACGGGGAGCCATTGATTAGGCCCCTGCCGCGTCAGGCCGCCTTTGGTCGCGATAACAACGTCTTTCGCATAAGGAGCCAGCGCCTCACCAATAAGTCGTTCGCTGACGTCGGGTCCGTAGGCGTCCGCGGTGTCGATGAAGTTGATGTCAAGTTCGACGACGTGCTTCAGTACTCTTTTTGAACCTTCGATATCTTTGGGCTCGCCCCAGATTCCGTCTCCGGTAATCCGCATCGCCCCATATCCCAGACGGTTGACGGGGAGATCGCCGCCAATCGAAAACGTTCCGCTAGATTTCGCACTTACCGTAGTAGTAGCCATACCCTATCGGATGCTGACTGCCGGATTAAGGTGCATCGTCTCGCCTTCGGCGAGAATTTTTATTTGACGTTTAATTCCAAGTCGATCCGCTTCTGCTGCGAGGCGCTGTATGGGTTCTTCCATTGGTTCTCGGCCCAAACGGAAGGTTCCATAGTGCATCGGCACCATCTTTTGTGCACCGACTTCTACGAAGGCGCGTACGGCCTCTTCCGGGCTCGTGTGTACGGATCTGTAGCTGTCTGGAAAGTAGGCGCCTATAGGGAGCAGAGCTACTTCGGGTTTTAGCTTGGTTCCGATTTCGCGGAAGCCGTCGAAGTAGGCAGTGTCGCCGGAGTGATAGACGGACTGGCCGCCGCCTTCGACGACGTATCCGCCGTAGCCGCGATGGGTGTCGCGAAACATCCTTGCGCCCCAATGCTTGCAGGGAGTCATGGTTACTTTGAGGCCTTGAACTTCGATCTGCTCCCACCAGGACAATCCGTGAATTTGTGAGAAGCCAAGCTTTTCAATGAGATCTTCCACCCCGCGAGGTACCACCACTTCGGGAGTCTTCCCGGTGAGTCTACGAGTTGCGCGGATGACACTCCGAAGGGAGGCCATGTCGAGATGATCCATGTGCGCGTGGGTGAGGAGAACCACGTCGATGGCAGGGAGCGCATCTACCACGACGCCAGGGCGGCGCTGCCTGCGAAGAAGAATCAGACGTTTTGAAAATACTGGATCAACGAGTAGTTTTCGTCCGTGCACTTGAAGGAGGAACGAGGAGTGCCCGATGAAGGTGACTCCAAGCTCTTCGGGTTTTGCCAACTCGACGGGGCGTGGCGAGCCGGTCATCGGCTGCTCGTGGCTCTCGCGCACCAGCCGCCAGAGCTGCTCCATCTTTCTTACCGCAAACGGTCTGCCACGCCAGGTTCTTTGCATTCATCTCACCAATAAATAGATGCTTGTTCGCGATATTACGCACCAGAAGCTGGTGGAAAACAATGTGTTTTGGCTACCTTAGCGTGTATGGGCTGCATCTACCTTGCCATAACGCCCAATTGAAGGCCTCGAGAACGAGTCAGCGAGCAAATCACGGGCAGGGAGCGACGCTATCTCTACTACTGGCCCGATACTCGATCCTGTTCGTGGAGCGCGCATTCAGCGGCGCATCTGGGATCTCGTGTCACGCTCTCCGCTTCACTCGCTCTGGAACCTGGAAGGCATCCCGCTCGGTGTAGTGGCGAAACATACGTGGAGGTCTTTCCTGGACGACAACCTGGTGGGCCGTGCTGCGGAGCTTGGGTTTTACTTTATCTTCGCGCTGTTTCCCAGCCTGTTTACTGCGACCTCTTTGCTTGGTCTCGCAGCACGGTCTGCTTCGCATATCTACTACTCGCTGCTGGGCTATCTTTCGATTGTGATCCCGCAAGACGCTATGGGGATGGTATTGGGGACTTTCAATGAGACCACGGCTGCGGCTACGAGCGGGAAACTTACCTTTGGGTTGGTGGCGGCGGTGTGGAGCGCATCGGTTGGGTTCTCGGCGATTCAGGACTCGCTCAATGTTGTCTACAAGATTAAGGAGACTCGCTCTTACTTTGCCGCGAGATTCTCTGCGATCGGCGTAACCATCATTCTGATGGGGCTGGTTACGCTGATGCTGGCCTCGCTGCTGGGAGCAGACTTCTTCGCACGGCTTGCACACTTACACATCTACGATCATTTTCTGGCTGCGTTTACGGCGCTCGTATCTCATGTTGTGGGGTGGTTGTTTGCCGTTGTTTTGCTGTCGTTATTCTTCGCTGTTATCTACTACTTTGCGCCTGACGTGAAAAAGACCCACTGGCACTGGCTTACTCCAGGTGCGGCTATCGGCATCATCGGATGGGTGCTGACCTCGATAGCGCTTCGCCTTTATGTGCATTACTTCAACAGTTATTCGGTGACGTACGGTTCGCTGGGTGCTGTGATTATTCTGCTTACGTGGTTTTATCTGACGGGCCTTATGCTGCTGCTGGGTGCTGAGATCAATAGCGAAATTGAAGCCGCCGCTGCAGCGAAGCGTCTGCTCGTTCTTGAGCAAAACGACCTTGCTGCAGCGGCGGCTCCAGTTGCGCCATCATCACTCTCTACCGCGGTGCCTTCGAGTGCGACCTCTGCTCCGAAGCCCGCGGCATAAGCTACTTGGTCGCTGGTTTGAGGATGTCATCCAGGCGATCAGGTACGGAGGAGACGCGCTCCAGCAGGGGATAGCGCTCGCCGTCGTGATAGTCCAGCTTGACTACCTTGTAGTAGCCCGTGTTCAGGAGGATCAGCTCGATTGCGGGGCCTGAGTCCTTTGCATCGTGAATCGCTGCCTTGAGAACGTCAGGAGTGTAGGCGCGGCCATTGACGGCCACGATCTTCATTCCGGGACCGACGCCGGCCTTGTCAGAGACTCCGCCTTTGAGGACGTCGCCTATGTTGCCGGCTTTGTTTGCGTGCAGGCCGATGGAGTACCAGAAGTTGAAGGATTCATACTGCTGATCTTCCAGCGTGCTCCATGAGTTCGGCTTGTCGGTGTAGGTAAGCTTGTAGCCACCGTTCTCGAGGCCGCCCAGTGGCGCGTGGTAGGAGTTTGAGTCGAGGCGGGAACGCAGGAAGGTGGCCCAGTCGTTTGCGACGACGCCGTTCAGACCTGCAACCACGTCTTCGAAGGTGTAGGGCACAACTTTCGGCGCTGTGTCTCCGCCCAGGCCGTGGAACTTAGCCACGAAGTCGTCAATTGATTTTTTGCCGTTGGTCATCTTGCGGATGGTTGTGTCGACGTCGAGCCAGATGAGTTCGCCTTCGTCATAGTAGTCCACGCTGAGACGCCAGTTATCCCATCCGCCGCCAGCGGCATAGAGGGTTTGGGCAGCGGTTGCGGTGTCCTGAATGTCGCGCCAGGTGCGGCCGGGACGGTTGTCGTACTCGGCAGCGATGGTTGAGAGCCGCTGCTTGTACTGCTCGGGGCTCCAGATGCCGCAACGAGCGGCGAGCACGTCGCCCAGATACTCGGTCAAGCCTTCGTACACCCAGAGGAGATCGCCTTCCATGGGCTTCTGGTAGTTGCTGGTGGCAAGGCCAGCGGGGCGGCGATATTTTCCATTCCAGCTGTGAGTGAACTCGTGTGGGAGCAGCAGGCCGTCCAGCACGAACTCGCGGTCGTCGGTGAAGGTGGTTGCCATGACGCGGTCGTCGCTGGATTGATGATGCTCGAGGCCGAAGTGCGCGACCTCGTCGCTGAGGGTTACGAGGAAGTGATAGGAGTTGTAGTGACGTGATTTGTAGAGGGCACCGGTTTCGCGAACCAGCTTGTCGAAGTCGGCGATGTGCTCTTTGGAGAGGTTCAACTGTTCGGGGCCGTCGGCTGCCATGTCGAGGTAGTGCTTCGGCGAGATCTCGGGAGCGAGAGGAATCTCGCGGAAGTAGCGTCCAGCGAGAACAGGAGAGTCGATGAGTTGCTCGAGGCTCACTGTCTTGAAGGTCGATGTTTGGCCTGTGCCGCCGTCCTTATCCAGTGCAGTTCCGAGGTTCCAGCCATTGGGTAGTTTTACCGAAGGCGTGAACATGACCTGGCTCGCGTCAGTGTCGGCGGGGTAGACCAGCAGCGTGTTCCAACTAAGGAGAGCGAGGTTTTCGCTGGTGGATCCGCCTGCGGAGAATCCAGAGAGGGCGGAGGATGCGAGGAAGTCGATCTTCATCTCAAGCTGCGTCACCCCCTGGGGAACGGTGAAGTGGTAGGCGAACATGTCGACCTTGTCGCGCTCCCACTTTACAGGCTGGCCATTTGCCGTGATGAAAAATCCGGCCATGTTTTCAATGGGGCCAGTTGGCCCGTGCTCTCCGGGGATCCACTTGGGATAGACGACGGTCATTGGGCCGGCAGATACCGGCATGACCTCAGTTGCATGAAGAATTTTGCGAGGAGCATCTGTGAGATCGACACTGAGTGTGATTGGCGCTGTCTGCGCCCCTGCAATTAGACTTCCTGCACTTGCTGCCAGAACTGCTCCGGCACACTTCTTCCAAAAACCAGCCATTTTCCGCCTTCCGCTTTCTTTTTTGTAACCACAACCAGTCTACCCCCCGTTCTAAGAGGGGCCGAGAGCGGAACGGACGTGCTTTCGGGGCATTTTTGCAGTTAGGATGGTGCACACAGGAGAACTCATGCCCTCGAAACTTCCGGTCGCCCTGGCTGCCACTGCGCTATTCCTTGCCGCCATACACCTCCCTGCACAAGAGGCTGCTCAGCCTCTCCAGTCGATGCCCTATTCGCCGTCGCTTGATCTTTCGAGCATGGACCGCTCTGCGGATCCCTGCGGCGACTTTTACAAGTTCAGCTGCGGCGGCTGGCAGAAGAAGAACCCGATTCCTGCCGATCAGTCCGGTTGGAGCGTCTATGCCAAGCTGGGTAACGACAATGAGCAGTTTCTATGGGGCATCCTCGAAGCTGATGCGAAGGCCACGAATCGCGACGCAGTCCAACAGAAGGTTGGAGACTACTTTGCTGCTTGCATGAATACCGCTGCGATCGACGCCTTGGGCGTAAAGCCGGTGCAGCCTGCGCTTGCGCGAATCGATGCGCTGAAGACGCGGCCAGAGCTCATTGCAGCGATTGCTTCGCTGCACCATGAGTATGCCGGTAGCTTTTTCTTTGGTTCGGGCACTGACCAGGATGCGCTCGATTCGTCGCTGGTGATCGTGGCAGTTGGGGCGGGTGGACTTGGTCTTCCTGATCGCGATTACTACCTGAAGACCGACGAGAAGAGTGTGAAGCTGCGTGAGCAGTACGTTGCTTATATTCAGAAGCTGCTGGTGCTTGGCGGCGAGTCTGCAGCGCAGGCGAAGTCTGACGCGGATGCAACTCTACATATCGAGACCGCCCTGGCGAAGGCGTCTCTTACACGGGTGGATCTGCGCGATCCGCATAAGACGTATCACATGATGACCGTGGAGGAACTGCATAAGATCGCACCTGCGTTCGACTGGCCGAAGTACTTCGAGATACAAGGTGCGCCTGGAGTAACGAAGTTGAACGTGGCGCAGCCGGAGTTTATGAAGACCGCTCAAGCAGAGCTTTCAACGGAGCCTGTCGAGGCCCTTCGCGGCTATCTGCGCTTCCACATGCTGACGGCTGCCGCGCCTTCGCTGGCTCATCCACTGGCACAAGCCGATTTCGACTTTTACTCGACGACGTTGCGTGGGATTCCTGCGATGCCTCCACGCTGGAAGACGTGTACTCGCGGCGTGGATGGTGATCTTGGGGAGGCGCTGGGACAGGAGTTCGTCAAGCGCACTTTTTCCGCCGATACGAAGGCGAAGACGCAGCTGATGACGGAGCAGGTTGAAGCCGCGATGAAACAGGAGATCGAGAACCTGGATTGGATGAGTCCCGCGACGAAACAGGAAGCACTGCGCAAGCTGCACGTGATTCGCAATAAGATAGGTTATCCGAATCAGTGGCGCGACTACACGGCGCTTGAGATCAAGCCTGACGATTACTTTGGCAACGTCGAGCGTTCTGCTCGCTTTGAAGATGCACGCCAATGGCACAAGCTGGGCAAGCCGGTCGACCTGAACGAGTGGGGGATGACGCCGCCGACGGTCAACGCCTACTTCAATCCGCAGATGAACGACATCAACTTTCCTGCTGGCGTGCTGCAGCCGCCACTCTACGATACGAAGCTTGATGACGCGCCGAACTACGGAAATACAGGGGCGACCATCGGCCATGAGCTGACGCATGCGTTTGATGATGAAGGCCGCCAGTTCGACGATAAAGGCAATCTTCGTGACTGGTGGACGCCCGCAGATGCGAAGGGTTTTGAGGATCGGATTAACTGCGTTCGCGATCAGTACGCACAGTATATTGTCGTCGACGACATCCACATCAACTCGAAGCTGACCAGTGGCGAAGACGTGGCCGACCTTGGTGGAACGCTGCTTGCTTATATCGCATGGAAGAAGCAGACAGCCGGGCAGCAATTGCCTAGCGTCGACGGTTTCACTCCGGATCAGCGCTTCTTTGTCGGTATGGCGCAGTGGGCTTGCGAGAATGAACGTCCGGAGGTGTTACGGGTTCGCGCTATCACGGACCCA
>Ga0302220_10001177_pt1 | contig 20698 bp, 17 predicted proteins | sample II_Palsa_E1_3_FD_194572 | JGI IMG/M metagenome (GOLD analysis project Ga0302220, IMG submission 194572) | Peat permafrost microbial communities from Stordalen Mire near Abisko, Sweden - II_Palsa_E1_3 | ecosystem: Environmental > Terrestrial > Soil > Palsa > Peat permafrost | place: Sweden...
GGGTATGTCAGTCGCACAGATTCAAGAAAGCACATCCAGCAATCAAGCAAACGCGGATGCCGAACTGGCCGTTGCCGCGTCATTGGGGGCGGCGTCGAGAGCGCTGCGCGCGGGAGCGCGCGCGCCGGCATTCACCCTGGCAGACGCCAGCGGGCGCAAGGTGGTGCTCGAGGAACTGCTCCATGCCGGCCCGGTCGTGCTGCACTTTTTTAGAGGCCCGTGGTGTTCGTTCGGAGAGGAAAGCCTCGCCGAATTTGCGACTATCCATCAGAAGGTGGTTGAACTAGGCGCAAGCGCCGTGGCTATCGCACCCTTCGCACCCTTCGCACCGCCCTTCGAGGCTACTGCGGAGAGCGTCCCCATGCCAATGCGCGAATTGCGGGATATCGACATGAAGGTCGCGCGCGCGTATGGTCTCGCGTTCAATCTTCCGGCGGGTCTACGGCCCCGTTACGAGGCGCTGGGTTATGTGCCGCCGCCCACGGGCCGCGCCGGTACCTGGCTGGTTCCGTTGCCCGCTACGTATCTGGTGGATCGCGATGGGATCGTCGCCCTCGCTTTCATCGACGTGGACTACCGGCGGCACGTTGAACCCGGTTCGCTGCTGACTGCGTTGACGGCCTTGCAAGCCAGACACGAGTCGCCTCGTCGCGCGGCGCGCCTTTAAGCCTCAGCTCATCAAAGCGATATCCGACTTGGCGTTGCGCCGGTTCGTACACCTCGCGGGATTGGTTCCCTATAAGATGGCAACAAATCCGATTGATTTGGAGACCTCCCATGATCAGATGGCTGCTGGCGATTGCCTTCGTGTTGGCCGGCGTCAGCGTGGGGACGCCTGCTCACGCCGACGTGGATTCAGACAGGGCCGCCATCACGGAACGGCTGCAGCGTTGGACGGTGGCATTTAACGCGCGCGACGCTGCAGGGGTCTGTGACCTGTTCGCCCCGGATCTGGTTTCGACCGTTCCCGACGCGCTGGATGGTAGCCGAGACGCGCTCTGCGGGAAGCTCAGTGCTGTGTTGGCGAAACCTGGCTTGCAGCTCCATTACGACACCCCTGACATCCGCGAGATCATCGTTTCCGGGGATATCGCCGTAGTCCGGCTGTTCTGGACGCTTACTGCGCAAAAGGGTGGCGAGTCGAGCGTGAGTACCGAAGCGGGGATGGACATTTTCAAGCGGCAGCCCGATGGCAAGTGGTCCATTGCCCGGTTCATCTCGTTCAGCGCTACGCCGAACAAAGTGCTTCAATAAGCGGCCGCTTGCTGCGGCGAAGATCTGTCCCCGAGTTCAGCGTTCCTGGATAACTTAAGACCAGCCAATTTGGTTGACTCCTTCGCAAGTGTCTCCTTGTCCAGGATCGCTATATATGCCTCACGACTTCAAGTCCCAGGTGTCGAAAACGATCACCGCGTTTCCCAATAGCTTGCCGCTTTCAACGGCCTCATGAGCCTTGGCGATGTCGTCAAGTTGATAGCGCGCAGCGATGGTATGCCTTACCATTCCGTGCGAAAGGTAGGCATTAAGTGCATGAATGGTCACCGTCCGCTCCGCACTTGGCAGCTCGTACACGACAAAGAAACGGGCCGCCGCGCCGATTTGAATCATCGGACCGAAATCGAATGGCACTTGAGACTTTCCGGAGCCGTAAATCACGCACAGACCGCCCCTGGCAATAAGACTTGGCAACATTTCGACGTTCGCAGCCGCGTCTACTTCGATAACCCGATTCGCTCCTTGGCCATCAGTAATTTGCTTTACCCGGTCAGCCACGTTTTCGGCGCGATAGTTGATAACGTGGTCAGCGCCCATGTCCGCCGCGGCACTAGCTTTTTCGGCTGAACTGACTGTGGCGATGATGCACGCCGCTCCTAGCAAGCGCGCGAACTGAATTGCGTATGCTCCTACTGCTCCGGCGCCGCCACTTACAAGCACTGTTTGCCCCAAAACAGAGCCATCAATCGTCATGGCGCGCAACGCCGTCAAAGCGGGAATTCCAAGGCATGCGCCTTCCTCAAACGTCGTGTTCTTTGGCAACGTGACGGCTTGTTCGCTAGGAAGAGCGATGAATTCCGCTGCCGTACCGCCAGAACGTTTCCATTGACCATTCCAGATCCAGACACGCTCGCCAACGCGCGTATCTGCCACGCCAGCGCCCACGCCGACGATCACCCCGGCTCCATCGCTATGCGGGGTAATTCGTGGAGCGAACAATGGTCGGCCCGCCCGACTTTTAACGTCGGAGGGATTGACGCCCGAAGCGAAGACCTTGATACAAACTTCGCCAGCCGATGGTATTGGATCCGTGAGTGTTCCAACTCTCAGTACCTCGCTTGCGCTCCCGTTTTGCTCATACCACGCTGCTTTCATCGCACGACCCTCAGTAGATTCGTAAAGACGTTTCTTTTCACTGATCAAGCGTAGTCGATAGAACTCTTTCGTAAAACCTCTTAAATCCCGCAGACAGTTTCTTGTTTGGGACGACAATCACAAGTGCGACGACGCTTGAATGACCGAATGAACGGAAGGAAAACTGCAATCCGTGCTTACAAACCGCGAGCAAGCTCGCGAGCTTTTTCGCTGGCCTCATTGCGGGATGCATGGTCCTGCTCGGGACCTGCCAACGTTTTTTCGACACTGATCACGCGTACGTCGGTGATCCCAACCATCCGCGACCACATGGTCAGGTAGGTGGTCTGAAAGTCGAACTGCTCCGGTGGAAAATCCGCTCCAAGCTGAACGCCCCGCGCCGCGATCGTGACGACCGTCCGTCCGCCAAGCAGGCCGTTCAATCCTGTTTCGTCGAATGTAAACAGCACGTCTTTCTGCGATATGACATCGATCAGATGCTTGAGGCGATACGGGATACCGAAATTCCACATGGGTACGCTGAAGAGAATGACGTTTGCCTGTCGGAACCGTTCGGCAAGCGTTTCGACGATGCGCCATGCCTCGGCCTGCGCAGGATCGAGCGGCCGGCCCTCGATGCCCGCGTATTTTGCTTCGAGCACCGGCCCGTCGAAAACGGGCAGATCGATTTCCCAGACGTTCAGTTCGTCGACTGTGCCGTCGGGATGTCGCTCCTTCCAGACTTCAGTGAAGGCGTGAGCGACCTGCCGAGAGGCCGAGCGCCCTGTGCGTGGCGAACCAATCACGTGAAGAAGATGCATAAGTCCTCGCAAAGGTAAGTTGCAGAAGGAGTGAATCCCGCCGCGAAGTCATGTCAGCATCGGCGTCAAGTCGGAATCGCCTTTAGCCATCGCCCGCTGATACCCGGCCCGTCCGCCCATGCGCTGAAGATACGCCAGTATGTTCGGATAAGGCTTGAGATCAACAGGATGAAACAGACGCATCGTGGTCAGCGAAAAGACGCTCATGATGTCGGCCGCGGTAAACGCGCTTCCAGCGAGATAGTCGTTCAGTGCAAGCCGCGCTTCGATCAGCGCCAGCACCTTGTCCAGTCGTCCCTGCACCGACGCTTGAATCGGATGGTCCCGTGACAGGCCGCAGCGCCCAATGAACATCGATCGACCCATTACGGGCTGAAGATTGCCATTGGCGAAGTGAAACCAATACAGATAGGAAGCGAAATCGGGATGGTCAGACCCATGCTGCAAACGTCCGTGACCATATCGGGCGAGGATAAATTCGACAATCGCCGCCGATTCGGCAAGCAAGATTCCATCGGCTTCGATGAGCGGCGCCGCGCCAAGTGGATGCAGCGCCTTCAGCTCCGGCGGTGACAACTGCGTGACCGGGTCGCGCGTGTATTTTTCGAGCTCGTAGGGAACCTCAAGTTCTTCACAAAGCCAGACGATGCGTTCCGATTGTGAGTGACCAAGGTGATGGATTTTCAGCATGAAGCTTTCCTTGTAAGAAGTGCGGCTTGATTCGGAAAGACGAACCCCGGACGCCCGTCGATAACGCATATTCTGTACCCCTTCCCCCAACCGGGTACGGACATCCGGTCGGCCGGCGTTATCTCCAGCGTGGATTTCGGATACTTCCTGGTCAGACAAATGAGCGCCAGCGTCGAAACGCGCGCTGTACGCAATGCATCGCTCAATCGCCAGTCACCGGATTTCGACCTCGCGCTCAGTCGCAACTTCTGTCGCCCCCTGTGTCCGAAAGTCCTTCGGCGAGCGTCCGACGACGCGCCTGAAGGCATTGCTGAATGCGCTCTCGGAGGTGTAGCCAAGTGACCGCGCAAGCACATTCACGGGCGTCCGGCTCTCCAGAAGAGCACGCTGCGCCAGGTGCATCCGCCATTTCGTCAGATACGAAAGAGGCCACATGCCGGCAACCGTCTTGTAGTAAGCGGCAAACGTCGCACGTGACATCGACGCAGCTTCTGCGAGCTCTCGAAGTTGCCAGGCGCGACCAGGGTCCCCGTGCATCATCTGGAGGACCGGTACGAGCCGCCTGTCGCTCAAGACGCGCATCCATCCGGCAGGCTGGAATCCGCCTGTCTCGAAGTGGGCCCGAAGTATCTGAATGAACATCAAATGCGCGAGTTGGTTCGATGCGATATGCGCTCCGGGAAGCGCGTCTTGCCGCTCTCGAACGAGTTGATCGAGCAGCCAACGCAGGGGCTGCGCCTGCCTGGATGTCCCACCAACATGAATCACGGGCGGCAACGCGTCTAGCAGAAGCTGGCTCGAAGCGATGCTCAGCTCAACCTTTCCGCCAATCATGAAAAACTCGTCGCCGTCGCCATGATGAACCACAGCGCCGATGCGCCCTTCAAGGACATCGGCGAGCTCGACGCGTTCCGCCGCGAGGTCGCTGCCGAGGACATGTGAGCGCGGCGCGCAGAGCAGAAACACATCGCCGCTTTCGATGCGAACGGGCGCCTTGTCGCCTTCAAAAAGCAGCCAGCAGCTTCCCCGCACCACGCCCCAGAACTTGATTAATCGAGGGATTCATTGATGCGGTCGGGCAAGAGGTGGCCGTGTTCAACATAGGTTGCACGCTGGTCGAACCGGGCGGTGCGCGAACCAACTTTCGATACCAAAGCGCACGGCTCTCGCCAAAGCTCGAAGCCTATGATGCGTCGCCAGCGCGCATGGCGCATCGAACGGTGGAGCAAGGAACCAGCATCCCGATTGGCGATCCGGTGAAGATGGCCGCAATCATGATTGTCAGCGTCGACCAGGATCCCGCTCCCAAACGTATAGCGCTAGGTAGCGATGCTTACAGCGTCATGCACAAGCAATTGAGCGACCGCCTCGCTGCGCTGGAAGCACAGAAAGAACTCGCGTTTTCGACCGACTTTCCAGCTGGAACGTAGCACTTCAGCAAGACGGCACCGGGCTCGTAGCGACAGGTTGGCGCGTCGAGCGGCGCGGCGATCATCGGTCCAGCTGTTCACCTTTCCCCAAGCGGACAGCCCGGACGGATGGCGAGAGAGCGCTCTTGGCCGGTCCTTGCACGTCGCTGACCGTCGAGCTTATTTCGTGACGGATCGGGCGAGTAATTGTCCGAGCTTGCTGAGATCAATGGGCTTCACAAGATGTTCATCGAAGTCGGCCTGTAAAGCGCGCCCGATGTCACCTTTTTGTCCGTACCCGGTCAACGCAACCAGGCGAAACTTTCCCCCGGCGCCAGCGCGCTGGCGTAAGCGTCCGGCAAGCTCATAGCCGTCCATCAAGGGCAGCCCGATGTCCAGAATCGCGAGTTGGGGTTCGAACGACTCAACGATTCGAAGTGCGGAGGCACCGTCGTAGCCAATACGTGTCTCGCAGCCAAGTTCAATCATGGCCTTTTCGAGCATTTCCGCAGCGTCGGCATTGTCATCAACAATGAGCACTCGAAGTGCGCTTGCGGTGGTCACGGATAGTTGGGACGCGCTTGACCGGTCGTCCGGCTGGGCGCCATCGCCCATTGCGGTTGGCAGGCGAATCGTAAAGGTGCTGCCGGCGTCGCGCCCTTTGCTGCTCGCTGTAACGGATCCTGAGTGCATCGTCATCAGGTTCTTGACTATCGCCAGGCCAAGACCAAGGCCACCGCGCGCTCGATCGATCGCTTGCCGCTCTTGCGTGAACAGCTCGAACACATGAGGAAGCATCTCTTCCGAGATTCCGATTCCGTTGTCGGCTATCCATAGCTCCACGTTGCCCTCTCTTGCTTGCGCCGACACGACGAGCCGGCCGCCTGGCTCAGTGTACTTCGCCGCATTAGTGAGCAAATTCGATATGACCTGCGCGATCCGAAGGGGGTCCGCATCGACCACGAGACCACTGCGGGGGACTTCGACGACCAATATCAAGATGGGGAATCTCGAACTGAGGCAGGTACTAACAATGGTGCGCAGCGACTGCGGCCAGGTTTGGAGCGGGCCCAAAGAGGTTTTGGACCAGTCCAGGGAGCGCACGGCCGCACCCATTTCACCGCCACCAGCGATCCAATCGCTCGCTTCCTCGATCATGAGAGTCTTCGATGAGGCATGCTGCAGCCTTCCGAGCGAAACGATTTATCGTCCACATCGGTCTACTGTTAGATTCTCGTAAAGAAGCGAGGCGCGGCTGAGTTTAAGCCCCACTGCAGCAAAAGACCAGCGGCAGCAATGATCTGTACATTACTCGCCAGCGGTTCGGCGATTGGTCCGCTCCGTAAGCCAACTCGTCCGCGTTGCATCATTTTGGTTTTGCTGTAGAGGACGGCCACGGAGGCGACCAGCGATCAGACTTCGTTTCTCTGCGCACCGCACGCGTGCCAGTGAAAAGACCGGGCGATGAAAATCCCTTTAATTGCCATGCTGCTTCTCGAACACCTGCCGCGCCTGCTCCTCAATGCCACCTGCTACAACGGCGCCATCGGGACCGACCGGTATCTGCGCGGTACATAGCATGCCGTTGCCGAGCACCGCCCATTCGAAGAGCGGCGTTGGACTTTCCGGCAGACCGGTCTTGATTGCCTTGACGTTGCCTGCAACACCGGTACGGATGTGAGAAACATCAGAATCCATCGTCCGCGCCTCCCGCACCTTGTTCTCGCGACATGTGCGATGCCGGCACCAGCACCTTGCTCTTCCAGGCGATCAGACGGTCGACATGCGTATCATCGACGTCGATCCCGCGCCACAGCGCCTCGCGATAGCGCGCGTCCAGTTCTGCCGCATCGATTGCGCCAGCCATGTTTTGAGCTGCTGCGAGCTCCGCGTCGAATGCCGCCGCGTCGCTCGTGCATCGCACAACGATCTGTAGCGACATTGTTCTCGCATGCGCGTTGAAACCGAGATAAGCCGGATACTCTTCGTGCCCGGACGTGGCGGCAAAATGCCGGCCCACCCGGTCCGTCCACGAAAGATCAAAACGGCGACCGCGTGCGCACATCGACTTCAGACCATACAGTGCGAGGCGTGGCGACAATGCATTCGATACCCTCACGGTACCCGTGCCCGCCTGCGTCGCCCTCGCCCATGCCAATTCGAATGCCAGCAGACAACCTGCGAGTCCGGCACAGGATGTTTTGCGCTCCGCGCGTGCGCCCGGCTTACCCGCAAGCGCTGGCTCGACAACATACTCCTCCTCGCGTGCAACGCCGAGAAGTCCGTTGATTGCTTCCATGCCGTCAAACCCCATCGCCTGCAACCACACGGCGGCGTCCGCTGCATCTTCACAATCGCCTTGCGTCCAGCCGCTGCCTTCCAGCGCGCTGCGACACAGAGAATTCAGTTCGTTGATCGCCATCTTCATGTCATGCGTCTCCTCGTTCGTGGCCGCCCGGGACACAGGGAAACGCCCAATCGTCGACCATCTCCGGCGACAGGTCGTCGAGCGTCGGCGCCCCCTGATAGAGCGTGACCCGGACCCACAGGTTCGACTTCGGATCGAACTTGCTCGCACCGAACATCGACAACTTGGCGCGCATGAGGTCAATGGGCAGCATGTCCCGCGCGAGCAGGTTGTGACGGATTTCGCCGTAAGCGTGCGACGCAAGCGTCTGGATTCGCCGCACGAGGGCACGGTACTCGATACACTCAGCCACGAACTCCGCGACAGTGCGAGCGTCGTTTTCCTGCGTCTTCAACTTCGTATGCAGCCGCAATACCTGACGCGAGATATCCAGCGGCTGCTCCAGCTCAGCGCCCGCTTCTTGAGCACGCACGCCAAGCCTCGGCTCTTCCTTTTCTGCTGACCTGTACCAGAAGAAGTGATCATCGTCCCGTTGCGCGGCAGGCTGTTCCATCACCCATCCGTAGTCGCGTTCGACAAGCGCGAGCAACTCGCCAACGGACATGTCCGGATCGAGTGTCAGCGCGTCATCGACAGGCGTCGCGCATTCGATCGAATCCACCAGCTCGGGATAAAGCTCGATCAGCACGGTAACGAGGATTTCCTGCGTCGCACAGGAAAGCTGCGCAGTCGCCCACGAAAGCAATTTGCTCCAGCGGAACGCGCCCTTCTGCTCGCAGGTGATCTGCAATTCACGGGCGAGCCGGGGCAGTTCATCGAGAATCAGCGCATTGCGTGCCGCTTCCGGGGGATGATCGGTGTGAACCTGCGCAACATGGCGACCCGCACGCGCAATCAATCCCATCGCGCGCTCGACTGTGCCACGATCAACCGATTCAACCGCCAGCACGCGCGCCAGTGCGGTCTCGCGTGCGCGTATCCACTGATCGACCTGCACTGGATGACGCACGAGAAACGGCGCCATGCCGAGACCCGTTGCGTTGCCCACGCCGAGATAGCGCCGGAAGCTGTGCGCCAGCTTGACCGCTGCTCGCGGATTGCGTCGTGCCGCAACGTGTTCCACTAACCGCACGCTGAAGTCGCGCAGCACGAATACGGCGCACATCTGCGCGGCGAAGCCACGGTCGAACGCCTGGCTGTCGACAAGCCGCGGATAATCCGCTATGCCGAATTTGCCGTTGCCATACACCGCCGTCGTCCGGATCAGATAGCCGACCCGTTCGAACGCTGCGGGGTCCGGTTGCTTGCCGGCGGCGAGGCAATCCACCACGTACCCGAAGTTGCGCACGCTCTTGTTCGCGCGACACAAGACCAGGTCGTTGGCACGCAAACGGCCCGCCTCCTGCAACGGCACGTTGCCACGCAGATACTCAATATCAGCAGCGCTCGGAACACCGCAAATCAGCGCGGAAGTGATATCCCACTTCTGCGCGATAACGCGGTCAGTACGTTCCGAGTCATCGAGATATTGCGAGAAAATGACCTGACTGTAGCGCTCGCCGTAGGCTTCGATGGTATAGATGCAGACGCCGAAGCCATCGTCATTCAGGTCCATGCGCGTGACACGAACGCGCCAGTTGTCGTACGCCATCCGTCGCACGAGAGAACGCACGAAGCTCAGGCGTGTACCGTGCATTGCACCCAGCCGTTCGGTGCGGTTTGTGATGTCGGGACTTCGTAGCGGTGCACTGGGCGTCCGCTCACCCATTCCACGCACACGCCCTTGCTTCTCATCCATGATCGCGTCGTTCGTCATCATTTCACTCCTTGCTCGGCTGCCATCGTGCGGGCTATACGGACAGCGTCCCACAGCGAAGGCAGAATGATGATCGACACAGGCACCGCCGTAATGACGATAAACGACTGCAACGCACTCACACCACCCGCGCCCATCGTAATCAACACCGCGCCCACCAGACCCATGCCCACGGCCCAGAAAATCTTCAGCCAGTTGCTCGGCTCCCCGCGGTCCCCGGTCACCGCCATCGCGATGGTATAGGCCATCGATCCGCCGTTCGTCACCACCGAGAAAAAGCTGAGGAACAGGAACAGCGCGGAAACCAGATTGCGCAGCGGCATGGCCTGGGCAACACCGAGCAGCAGTGCTTCAGGTTGCGTGCCATGGCCGATCACCGCGCCCGGTGATTTCAGTTCAATGCCAATTCCGGTTCCGCCAACCAGCGTGAACCACAGCATGGTGATGAGTGGCGCGGCAATCGAGAGCAACACCACCACTTCGCGGATCGTGCGTCCGCGCGAGACCTTCGCGACGTAGATCGCCATGATCGGGGCGTAGCCGATGAACCAGCCCCAGTAGAAGAGCGTCCACGAATTAAGCCACTTGCTGTCGCCGCGATACATCGCGGTCTGCGCGAAATCAACAATGTGCGTGGCGAATGCCTTGAAAAAAACCGTAGTGAGAAATTCCGTCGGCCCGAACAGATAGAGGAAAGCAGCGAGCCCGAGCATCAGCCACACGTGGATCTTGCAAACAAAACGCAAGCCTTCAAGACCGGCGATGCAGGCAGCCGTGAAGATCGCTGTGACTGCAAGAATGACGAGCGCCTGTGTCGCGATCGTATCGGGCACGTTCCAGACGGAATGGAGCACATAGGCAATTTGCAGACCGAGAAAACCGATCGGTCCGATCGTGCCTGCTGCGACCGCGATGATCGATGTCGCATCGGCAATCGCCGCGATCGGTCCTTTAAGAGCACGAGCGCCGAACAGCGGATAGAGCAAGGTGCGCGGCGCAAGCGGCAAGCCCTTGTCGTAGTGCAGATGCATCAACACAATGCTTAGCAGGCTGCCCAGTACCGCCCATGCGAGAAAGCCCCAATGCAGGAACGATTGCGAGAGCGCAGCGACACCGGCCGCATACGTCTTGCCCTCCACCCCATAGAAAGGCGGCGGGTTGACGAAATGCATCAAGGGTTCGGCAGCCGCCCAAAACGCGCCGCCACCGGCCAGCAATGCGCACATGATGATGACCACCCAGTTGAAGGTCGAATTGGATGGAACCTGTCCTATACCGCCCAGCTTCACGCGTCCCAGCTTCGAGAACGCAATGCCCAGACTGACCGCGAAGGTGGCGAGCATCAGCACTTGCCAGTAGAGTCCGAAGCCCTTGGTGGCCCATCCGAAGGCGGTATCCACCGCCGTGGATAGCCAGCCCAGATTGACCAGCGCTGCGATCAGGAACAGCAGGAAGAATCCGCCGCTGATCCAGAAAATGGGCCAGTCGATGCCCCCTTTGCGATGCTCCGACGCATGGCGATTGGCTTCAATGCTCGGCGTGGTTGGAATTTCCATGTCTCCTCCAGGAGGATAAATCGTTAAGGCACCCATACCAATACGTTGTTGGTTCAAGATGGCGCCGGTTGAATTGTGCAAGGCCACACAGGGAGATGGCTAACGCACTAACGCATCGCCGCTGTGCCGCTCGCCATCCCGGATGTCTTGCCGGCCGACGCATAACGGTCACGGCTGTTTTCTGCATCACGCAAAATCCTCATCCAGTTGCCACCCATGATCCTGGCGATGTCCGATTCGGCAAAACCTGCGTGATCCAGCGCGGCCGTCAGATTAGGAAAGTCCGCGCTCGAACGGAACCAGTTGACCGGTTCGGGCCACGCGGCATGGTTCGCGCTGCCTTCACCGAAATCCGTTTCCTTACTCCAGCGGCCGTTACGCATCCATTCGAGTACGCTGTACGGTTGCCCTTGGCACAGATCGCTGCCAATACCGACGTGATCGATGCCAAGCAGGTCGACGGTTCGCGCCACCATGTCAGTAAATTCACCGCGTGTGCAACGGCTGCCGTTTTTCAGATGGAAAGGATAAAGACTGAACCCGACCAGCCCACCGCGCGCGGCCAAAGCACGTAGAACGTCGTCCGATTTGTTGCGTTTGGCTTCATGAAAGAAGCTCGGATTGGCGTGACTGATCACAATCGGCTGCTCGGAAATCTCGATTGCTTCCAGAGTCGAACGTTCGGCACTGTGCGACATATCCACGATCATGCCGACACGGTTCATTTCCTTGATCACCACGCGACCGAAGCGTGTAATGCCGCTATCTGACGATTCATAACAACCCGTCGCAAGCGGACTTTGGTTGTTGTATGTCAGTTGCATGGTGCGCACGCCGAGATCGCGGAAGACTTCGACGAGACCAATATCGTCTTCGATCGGCGAACAATTTTGTAGTCCGTACAGAATCGCTATTTTCCCCATGCTCTTCGCGCTCAACACGTCATCCATCGTGCGAGCTGGCATGACAAGGTCGCCATGTTGTTCGTAAAGCGCGTTCCACTCGGCAATGCGTGACAGCGTTTCGCGCGCGTTCTCCCAGTAGACGATCGTCGCGTTGACTGCGGTGACGCCACCGGCGCGCATCTCTTCGAAGATCTGCCGGTTCCAGTTCGAGTATTGCGTGCCGTCGACGACAAGCAAGGAGCTATGCATGGTCATGAGGTGTCCCGGCCGTTCAGGCGCGCGTGTAGGAAGTTTTCAGCGTCGTATAGAACTCGGCTGCATTTGGGCCCTGCTCGCGCGGGCCGTAACTTGACGACTTCCGGCCGCCGAACGGCACGTGATAGTCGGTTCCTGCTGTTGGCAAATTCACCATCACGCAGCCCGCTTGTGCATGCCGACGAAAATGCGTGGCGTGCTTGAGGGATTGCGTGACGATTCCCGCCGTCAGACCAAACGGCGTATCGTTCGATACAGCCAGCGCCTCGTCGTAGTCGCGCACCGGTATCACGCAAGCAATCGGGCCGAACACTTCGTCACGATTAAGCTGCATGGTGTTATGGCCGTCATCGAACAAAGCCGGCGACATGCAAAATGCGCGCTCGGGCCGCGCGAGATGTTCGCCGCCGAGCACCAGTCGCGCGCCTTCGCGTTTGCCTATATCGATGTAGCGAAGATTCTGTTCAAGCTGGCCGCCGTCGATAACCGGGCCCATTTGCACGCCGTCGTCCAGCGCGCGTCCTACCTTCACACTGCGCAGCTTCGTGGTCAGCCGCTCGACGAATTGCCGGTGCACCGCATGTGTCACCACCAGCCGCGACGAGGCCGTGCACTTCTGTCCCGTACCGGAATAGGCGCCCTGGAACGCACACTCGACTGCGATGTCGATGTCCGCATCGTCGAGCACGACAAGCGCATTCTTGCTGCCCATTTCCATCTGCAGCTTGATGAGATTCGGCGCCGCGACGGCCGCGATACGCCGGCCGGTATCGAGCGAACCGGTAAATGAAATGCCGTTGACTGAGCGCGACCCCGCCAGCTCGTTGCCGACCGATGCACCCGCTCCCATTAACAGGTTGAACGTGCCCGCCGGCAACGCCTGGCGGCTGATGATTTCGGTGAGCGCCCACGCGCTGGCGGGAGTCAGATTGGCTGGCTTGAACAGGACCGCATTGCCGAATGCGAGGGCGGGCGCAATTTTCCAGCTCGCGGTTGCCATCGGAAAATTCCAGGGCGTGATTACGCCCACGACACCGAGCGCTTCCCGCTGGATATCGATCTCGATACCCGGGCGCACGGAATCGGCCTTGCCGCCCAACTGGCGAAGGACTTCGGCCGCAAAGTAATGGAAGAACTGGCCCGAGCGATAGACTTCACCGACGCCTTCCGCAAGCGTCTTACCCTCCTCCCGCGCCAGTTGCCGGCCAAGCTCCTGGCTGCGAGCAATCAATTCATCGCCGATGGCCCGCAGCACATCGTGCCGCTTTTCGAGTCCGGTCGACGCCCAGACCGGTTGCGCGACGGCCGCGGCTGCAATGGCCGCCTGCACCTGAGCGCTGGTCGCCTGCGTGTAGTGGCCGATCAGGTCGTTTGTGTCCGACGGGCTGCGGTTCTCGACAACCCTCTCGCCCGCTACCCAGCGGCCGTCGATCCAGTTCAAATAGGTCTGCGGATTCATCATCGTCTCAATGCGTTTGACATGAGATCGATTCTAAGAAAACTCGTAAAATAATCAAAATCAATTGTTTATATAGAAATATTTATAAAACTTATTCAGATCATGGACAACTTCCCGGATGTGAAGATCACCCAGTTGCGGCATTTCGTGTCTGTCATTGAGCATGGAGGCTTCAAGGCAGCAGCGAAAGCCGTGTTTCGAAGCCAGCCGGCGTTGTCGCTATCGGTTAAGGAACTTGAAACCGCGCTTGGCACCCCGCTCTTCGAGAAGGGCAGCCACGCGACTCCCACGCCCTTCGGCGCCATGTTTTATGGCGAAGCCAGGAAGCTCGTGGAGCACTACGAACGCACGCTCTCGGCCGCCATCGATGTTGCGCGCGTGCGGGGTGGCAGCGTGCGCGTCGCCGCTGTGCCGTCGATCGCGCACGAACTACTGCCGCGCGCAATCAGCCGGTTCGCCGCGCGTTATCCCGGCATCCAGCTGCATGTGGAAGACGGCACCGCTGCGTACATCCACGATCGCGTGCGCTCAGGCGCGATCGATTTCGGAATCGCCAGTGAACCGGAGCAGGAATTCGAGCTGAGTTTTACGCCCCTGCTTGCAGACGTCATGTGCGTGGTCGTGAATTCCGGCCACGCGCTTTTCAGGCAACGGCGCGTTGAATGGAGTGACCTGTCGGGATACCGGATGATCGGCAATGGAACGCTTCGCGCGCTGCCTCCCGAGGTACGCGAAGCGGCTGCCCTTCAGGACGAAATCTTCATCGCGAATACCACCACGCTGCTGGCTGCTGTGGAGGGCGGCGTAGGACTCACCGTGCTGCCCTATCTCGCGAAGCAACGATACCGCGATACGCTACGGTTCATCCCTATAGATGCACCGCGGATCGAACGCACGGTGGGGTTTGTCGAGCTTGGCGGAAGGTCGCTCAGTCCGGCGTCGGATGCGCTGCGAGCGAGTTTTGTTGAGGACCTCAATGCTTCCCGGTTTTCGGAACGGGTGCGCCGGTTGCTTCCTGGTTGAGTACTTGCTTTTCGGGAAGACCGACGATCGGAGGTTACTTAGTCAAAGTCACTTCCCCAAGGCGGTCCTGTTGCTTGCTCGCAGCAGGAAAACTCACCCTGCCATGGCCTCCGGACCTGGCAGAAATTTCCGGACCGACAACGTCGGTACTGCTATGGATGTTCGGCATATCGTCTTTCGACTGGGTTAAACCCCGAAACATCATCCTGGGCCCTTCAGGAGGTGTCGAAAAAAGTCGATATCCCGGACACGGGACTGAAAGTCCGGTCCGGAGATTGGAGAATTCCACGCGGCCTGTCGCACGGAATTCCAAGGTGAAAGCATGGAAAAGAAAGTGCTCGTCGCGGTAGCCGCCGCGCTGATGTCTTCTGTGGGTGCGCTGCATCCCGAATCCGCCCGTGCCGCTGACGCTGCAGCCTCGGCCTACGAAGACTCGACCGTCGATGCATCTCTGGATCCCGGCGAAGAACGCGTCTCCGCCGATGGCGACAATCAGGCGCGTCTGAAGGACCTGCGCTACGCGTATTTCATCGGCTATAACGCGCGCGCCAGGGAAGACTCGACATCCTATGCGACCCTGGGTTACGAGGTGAAACATCCGCAGAAGCAGCTCGCCGCGCCGGCCATGCCCGCATCGTCGAAGCCGGTTGTTGAGCGGGTTGCGCCGCCAAGGCGGGTCGTAGCGCAAGCCGCGTCGCTAAGGCAAGTACCCGCGCCGGTTGCACCGCCGAAGCGAATTGCTGCTGTGCGAGTCACGGCGTCCAGGCAGGTCGTCGCATTGGCCGAGCCTGCTCCGCTGAAGCGCGTTCCCGCGCAAGTCGCACCCGTGCCGCAGAAGCATGTTTACGCACAGGTCGAGTCTGTGCCGCCGAGGCGGGTCGCGGCGCCGGTCGCGTCGTTGAAGCAGGCTTCGGTGCAGGTCACGCCGCCTAAGCGGGCTGAAGTGCAACGTCCGCCTCTGAAGCAGGTTTCTACGCGGACTACGCCGTTGAAGCTGTTTGCCACGGAATCCGAGCCGCCGATACTGATTCCGACGCAAGCCGTGACGGCATTGCCGGAAACAAAATCGGACAATGACGACGACGCGCAGGTAACGCAGAGCCGCAATACGCAGAACGCTCAGCGGGCGGTGCCGCAGTATCGGCAGGCCGATGAGGAATCGCAATACTCCGGCGAGCAACGAACTCAAGCGGCTCCAGCGACTGCAGCGGCGCAGAACCGACAACCTCGGCAATATCAGCAATATCAGAATCGGCAGCCCCAGCAATACGCGGCGGCGCCGGCCTATAACCAGGCGTCAACAGAGGCTCAGGAGTCACGTGAGTACTACGGGCGGGAATACGGGCCGCCGCCCTCGCCGCCGCGAACCGTTCAGGCTAACCAGTACGCGCCCGCGCGGTATCCACCCGCTCAGTACCAACCGGCTTACGCGCAGTCCGCCTACGTACCTCGGCCGCCCCCTCAAGCCGCAGCGCAACAGGTCGTCATAGTGGCCCGCCCACCTGCCTATCCAGCATATAACCAGATGTACACGCCGCCTGAACTGCGTCGGACGTACCCCGCCGGTTACGGCAATTCGGTGCAGCCAGCCGGGTATCAGGGATGGGAGTAGGCGTACTCACTCGCATGCGCCGCAGGGCGCGCTGACGCGGCCTTTTGAAATCCGTATTCTGCGGCTATCCGGCGGTGACCAAATTGTAAAACCTGTGCCGAGTGAGAAAGCGTGCAACGTTCCGCGAAGCTGCGCCGGGTATCTTCTTGCCGCCTGCACGTGATTGGCTTTCAATACCAAGCCGATTCCAACACTTCTTTCCATTTGTCGTATAAATTCTAAATAACGACAGGCGCTGACCTGCATCCGACGCAACGTTCGCGCGGAGCATCAGGCCTTACAGAACGACATTGAGAACGACATTGCCAGGGGCGCGGACTTAGTGAATTTCAACTTCTACGGGCTGCCGGAATTCATCTCGTACGGTATCTTGCTGGGAATCTCGCTTGTCCTGATCAGGCAAAAACAGGAAAGCCGCCTGCGATATTGGCTAGCCGGCTGGCTTCTCATCCTGCTGCACGCCGGCATTTTCATGCTGTTGCCGCAAACCTTCCCCTTCGACGTGCTTGCCCGGGGAACCCTCGCTTTGGCCGGACAGGTATTCGTCCTCGCCGCCTATTATCAAGGGCACGCAACGATCGATTCCTCCCGGCTCATTTTTCGAGTGGGCCTGTCAGGAGCGTTGAACCTTACCTTTGCCGTGGCAAGCGCCGCCTATGCCGAGCTACGGCCGGCCGATCAGCAAGTGTGGCCGTTCTATCTGCTGACGGCGCTGGGAGCAGCCAGCACGCTCTGGCTCGCCACCGCTGACAGCGCGGGAGCCCCTTGGCACCCGCGAGTCTCCATGGTGCTGGCGGTGATGGTGTACGCGCTCCAGGCCTGGGCCCTGCATACCTACGGCCTCGCCATGGCCAGTCAGTGGTTGATGTGCTGGACCTATCTCGCGGTGGCGTACTTCTTCCTGCGTCAGTCGCCGAAGCTGACCATGGGCGTCGCGTTCATCGCGCTAAGCTTCGTCCTTTGGGGCCTCGTCTTCCCGGTCTACTCGCTGCTCATCTTGCATGCCCCAACGATTTCCGGTCACATCGAAGCGGAAGTCTGGAACTTGCCGAAATTTCTCGCCGCCGCCAGCATGATTCTCGTGCTGCTCGAAGAGCGGGTGGTCCAGGCTACCCATCTTGCCGCGCATGACGAGCTCACCGGTTTGCCGAATCGCCGTCTGTATGCTGACCGCTTTGAGCAGGCCGTGGCCCTAGCCGCCCGTGACGGTTCTGGTTTCGGCTTTCTGGTTATCGACCTCAACCGCTTCAAGCTCGTGAACGACACGCTCGGCCATCAGGCCGGTGACGATGTACTCAAAGGGGTCAGCGAACGATTCCGTGGTGTCTTGCGCGGCATTGACACGCTTGCGCGCACCGGCGGTGACGAATTCACCGTGATCCTGAACGGGATCACTAACCTGCTTGATGCCGAGGCGGTGGGCGATGCGCTGCGAAAATCGCTCGATGCCCCGATCATTCTCGCGGAGGGACCGTATCATGCCAGCGCCAGCATCGGTGCCGCGGTTTATCCCGGCGACGGGTTGACCCCGATCCAGTTGCTCGCCGTCGCCGACCAACGCATGTATGCCGGCAAGGAGCAGTATCGAATCGAGTCGGAGCGCTACGGAAAGGTGATCAACGATCCGAGCAGAGCTTAGGATTGCGTTAAGTGTCGGATGGCCGAGCGAAAATCTCCGGGATATTCGTTCGCGCGGGTCAACTGCCGCTTACTGCATTTCCTGCCGTTCGATGGCCAACCGTGACAGGTCCGCCGGAAGTCTCTTACCTGTCGCTCACGACACCATCGCAGCACGCTTTCTGAAAACACAGCGCCCCGGCGTCTGATTTACAGGAGGCCCGGGGCGTTTTTAATGGGCTCAAGTTATTGTGCAATGCGTTTGAAACTGGCGTAGTAATCGTCGGTGTAGTAGCAGTCGCCGGTCTGCCTGCGCGTTCCACCACATACGATGCGGCGCTGCCCACGATCCGCCGAGCCAGGTGTGCGAACTGTGTATGCGTGGTAATAGCCGCGCGGATGCTGCGACAACATTGCCGCGCTGTTGCGGAACAAGACACCATCCTCGCCAAAAGGGAAAGGGCCGCCCGCTTTGATCAGACGTAGTGTTTCGGCTGCTTCCGCTGGCAACTGCGCTTTAGTAACGGTGGCCGGGGCGCTCCGCTCCTGCGCGCCCGATGCGGCGAGTGTCGCACTCGCGGCCTTTCCAAGCTGACCCGGCGCCTGACTCGCAGATGCGCCCGATTCCTGAGTAGCGTTTCGCGATCCGTCCTTGCCACATCCGCCGAGGATCGCGCTCAAGGCGAGGATGCCGGAGAAAGCCCACGCTCGCTTCACGATACGGTTGTCTCCGGGTTGACTGGCATTCGAGGACCACGAATGATTTAAGGGTATCGCTAATGACAGAGCGAATCAATGTCGGCAGACATAGGAATTTTTTACTCGACTACCAGGCCGATGCGCGGTTCTCGGCGTACGAGAAGTAGACGTATCAACCAGTCCTCCGTCGACGACCAGGTTTTGTCCCGTCACCGCGCGCGCCCACGGCGAGAGGAAGAACAGCACTGCGTCGGCGAAGTCGGCGAGCGCGTTGTTCACCACGGGCCACGACGCGCGGCCCGAGCCGCTCGACGAACACACTCCATGCGTACGCCCGAGCGTTCTGACAGCGGCCGGCCGCGCTCAGCAAACCTGCGCGCGATAGTCGGGTGCGATATGCGTGGAGTCTTCTGCCAAAACGGATGCGCGACCTACGCGATCACTGGATCAGCTCGACGGTCTGATCTGCATGCGGCCCGCAGTCATCGCGAACGTTATCGATTCCGCCGAATCGCCGGAAGCCAATAGCTGGACGCTGTGCAAACCAAATGGCGCGAAGGGCTTCTTCAATCGGGGCCCGAATTCGGTTTCGCGCTTGCCGGTACCGATTGCCGACAAACTGAATCGTCACGTCGACGGTCGATCGCTAGCCGAACCCGGTCCGATGTCGAGTAGCCGAAGTCGACCCTGAACCGTCTTTCGGCAAACCGGGACCAGTGACCGAAACTTCCGGGAAATCAGACATTGGAGTGCGGAGGGGGTGCCTTGTTAGTCGCTCCACGGGAGGACTCAGGTTTCTCCCCATGGGTTTGTGCATGCCAGCTTGATCGCGCAACGAAACATTCTTTCTCGGATACGGCGGCGGCCGAACGCCTCCGTATCCGCTGTCCTCTCCTCATTCCTGCCGCAGCACTGGTGGCGGAGTCCATGTCCCATCAAGAATCGCAGCCCCGGGCCAATAGGCTCGAATGTATAGCGAGAATACGTCCTTCGGAGCGGGAACCCAGTTCGTCTCCTTGTCGGTTCCCGGGGACTCGTTTTGGAAGTACAACGTCAGCGAACCGTCGGCGTTGTACTTGAGCGATTTGCTCTTTGTCCCGAGCGAAAAGCGGTTCAGCTTGTTCGCCTCAAAAAGGTGGTCCTTGTTGTACACGGTGAGTGACCAGAATCCGCTGACGGGTGGCAATTGACCCTTCGGGAATGTCACCGCGTACCTCTTGGCACCATCCAGGCGCTGGCCGGTTGAATCGAAATCCGTATAAATGTATCGGGTCTCTGTGGGGCCGTTGTCGTACATATTCGACTTCGCCGTTGCTGCTCGCGAGAGGTAGTCGGTGCCCCATCGAGCGCCGTTAGGGGGCGATGTCCAACCGTTACCGACCGGGCGACCGTTGTTCCTAAAGTCGAATAGCGGTTTGATCAGATCGGCTTCCGCTGCTATGGCAGTTTCCACCAAGGTTGCCTTGATCTGCGGATCTTTGGCAGCGGCATCAAGCACCGAGCGCATCATGCCGTATAGGGCTTCCTCTCCCGGTTGCGGCGGCACCATCTTCATGACAAGCGGCAGTTCGTCGAAGTACTTCTCGGGAATGACCCATTTGACCTCGCCATTGCCGTCTGTGGCAGGCGGCGGAAACGACGGTGTGCTCTTCCAGTCCTTGGTCTTCATTTTGCCGGTGTATTCGCTCAACGGGTAGACCATGACCTGATTTAGCAGGGGTTGAATGGCAGCCTTGTCTTCCGGCGTATCGTCCTGGAAAATACGCGGAAAAATCGCCGCCAGATTGGTAGAAGAGCGATGCACCTCAACGATTCCAGCAGGGATCTTGCCCTTCCAGTCAGGGCCGACCAGCAGGTGAAAACCGGGCTTGGTACCGTTTTGCGTTCCGATATGGCCGAACGAATCCGTGCGAGCATCTGAAAGCTGATAGGTGTAAAACCGCTTGCCGAAATTGGGTACTTGAATCACGACCGGCGACGTGTCAAGCGTCATATATCCAGCGCCATACACTGTGTCCTGGTTTGGGCACGTCACGAAGTTCTCGGCCGAATCGATATAGTCCGTCAGCATCGACACGTGATTGTGTGGCGAACCGGGAATGACGCCGCCGATCCTGCC
>Ga0302220_10001182_pt1 | contig 20656 bp, 19 predicted proteins | sample II_Palsa_E1_3_FD_194572 | JGI IMG/M metagenome (GOLD analysis project Ga0302220, IMG submission 194572) | Peat permafrost microbial communities from Stordalen Mire near Abisko, Sweden - II_Palsa_E1_3 | ecosystem: Environmental > Terrestrial > Soil > Palsa > Peat permafrost | place: Sweden...
GTTCGTGCTTGAGACCTCTGGCGAGAATATAGCGTTTATCGCTTATTGGCCGTGCTGGAAAGTCATTAGAGATATGACAGAACGTCATTGATTGAATGTGACGGTGCTGGGGATGGGCTGGGCTGGGTCGGGCCGTCAACGTTCTTGATGACGCCGTCCCCGTCTATTTCATGATTTGTCCTCTTCCGCTTTGCGCATCAGATAACTATCCATGATCCACCCGTTCGCGCGCCGCGCTTCCCCCTTGATGCGTTCGATATCGGCGGCTACGTCCTTGAGCTTGCCGGCCACCAGGACTTCATCGGGCGTGCCGACATAGGCGCCCCAATAGATGTCGATGTCCTGATTCACGAAGCGCTTGTAGGCATCCTCGGGGTCGAGCATGACCAGTACGCTATCGACGTGCGCAGGAAAGCCCTCGGCGATTTTCCTGCCGGTCGTGATCTCGATCGGACGACCAATACGATTGAGCGTGACCTTGTGCGCAGCGGCCAGCGCCTGCGCACTGCTGATGCCGGGAATGACGTCGTAATCGAGATCATGCCGACCGCTTCGGGCGATGGCCTCGACGATGCGTATCGTGCTGTCGTAGAGCGTGGGATCGCCCCACACGAGAAACGCACCGCATTCGCCGTCGGCCATGTCCTGCGAGATCAGGTGTTCGAACACCGCCTGCTTATCGCGGTTGAGTTCTTCGACGCATGACTCGATGTCCACAGCGTCCCGTATCAACTCGGGGCTTTTTGCCTCGGCGAACCGGTAGTCGCTGCCTGTGATAAATCGCTCGCAGATCTCCTTGCGAAAAGCGACCAGCTTTTCCTTGGCAGCACCTTTATCCATCAGGAAAAAGACGTCCACCCGATTGAGCGCGTTGATGGCCTGCACGGTGAGGTACTCGGGGTTGCCCGCGCCTATGCCGATGATCAGGATTTTCTTCATGGTAATTCTCTGGGTAAGAGTGTTCAAGCTAAGCGTGTTCAAGCGAGGCTCAAGCAAAATTCAAGCAAAATTCAAGCAAAGTTCAAGCAAAGTTCAAGCAAAGTTCAAGCGGTCCCGTGTCAAAGCAGTGCGATGCCGTCGAGTTGAGCGACGCAAGTGTCCCTGACGATGGCGACGAAATCGTCCAGATACGGTGTGCTGGCAAAGGATTTATCCGCGACCGCATAAAGCTCGCTCCACAGCCCAGCCGTGCCGATCCGTTTTGCCAGCACGTAGTCGTGGTCGACGTAGTTCTTCACGCCCCAGTTCGGCAATGCCGCAATGCCACGGCGGCTCGCCACGAGCTGCATGATCGCAACGGTCAGTTCCGCTGTACGGCGTTCAAGCTTGATACCCGCGGGTTCAAGTACTTCCCGGATCAAGTCTATGCGCTGCTCGGGCACCGGATAAGTAATCAGCGTTTCTCCACGCAGATCCTCGGCGCCGATGCGCCGCTTGCTGCGCAACCGGTGTTCGTTGGCAATCACGGCAAGGATTTCAAAGCGAAAGAGCGGCGCGATATGCAGGCTGCGTTTGGCGCCCGGATGCGAGCCGATCACGACATCGGCCTTGCCGTCTGCCAGCAGGCGTAGCGGGTCGGCGTGGAAACCCGCCACCAAGTCGACTTCGACTTCGGGCCAGCGGCGGCGAAATTCATCCATGACCGGCATCAGCCAGTCGAAGCAGGTATGGCATTCCAGCACGATGCGCAGTTCGCCGCGGGTATCGCCCTTGAGCCGTGCGATGTCGCGCTCCGCCGCGCTGATGGCCGCCAGCGTCTCGCGGGCCAATCCGAGCAAGCGTTCGCCCGCAGCGGTGAAGCGCAGCCCTTGCCGAGTGCGCTCGAACAGGGACACGTCGTATTGCACCTCGATGTCCTTGATCTGGTGGGATAGGGCGGATTGACTCAGGTTGACGCGTGCGGCCGCAGCGACCAGTTTGCCCGATTCAGCGATCGCAATCAGCGAGCGCAAGTGACGTAACTCCAGCATGGGCAGTTCCCGATATGAATGCTATTCATAAAACAATGAAAATATGTCGCTTGATGAATATTAGCGCGACTTCCACACTCTGGGCTATTCAATTCTGGAGCTGGACATGGCCCGCACTCACATTCTTGGTTTTCCACGCATCGGCGCTCACCGTGAACTCAAATTTGCCCAGGAGTCGTTTTGGCGCGGCGAATCCGACGAAACCTACTTGCGGGTCGTCGCCAAAGAGCTGCGTCAACGCCACTGGAACCAGCAGCGATCGGCGAAGCTTGATTTCGTGACCGTCGGCGATTTCGCGTATTACGACCAGATGCTCAACCTGAGCGCGCTACTCGGTGCGCTGCCGCAGCGCTTCGAGTTCGAGCCTGCCAAGCTCACGCTCACGCAATACTACGAACTGGCGCGCGGCAACAAGGCGCAGCCGGCGATGGAAATGACGAAGTGGTTCGACACGAACTATCACTATCTTGTGCCGGAACTCGGACCCCAAACCGCATTCGACGGCGGCATCGAATGGTTCTTCGACGAGATCGACGAAGCACTGGCGCTTGGCTTGCCCGTCAAACCGGTGCTGATCGGACCGGTCACTTACCTGTGGTTGTCGAAAACGCATGTGCCGGGTTTCGATCGCCTGAGCTTGCTGCCGCAGCTCGTCGCCGCATACGCTCGCATCCTGGCGCAACTGCAGGCCCGCGGTGTCGAGTGGGTGCAGCTCGACGAGCCCGCGTTGTGTCTGGAGCTCGACGATCGGTGGCGGGCGGCTTATGCCACAGCCTACGAGGGACTTGCATCGTTGGAGGCGAAATCGTCGCGCGTGAAGCTACTGCTGGCCACCTACTTCGAAACGGCAGCCGACCATGCCGAGCTGGTCGCGAAGTTACCGATCGACGGCGTGCACATTGATCTCGTGCGCGCCCCGCAGCAATTGGAAGCCTGGCGCGCGGCGCTGTCGAGCCCGACCGTGCTATCGCTCGGCGTGGTCGATGGCCGCAACATCTGGCGCGCGGACTTGAGCCAAATCGTCAAATCGCTCAGGTCCTTGCAGGCCGAACTCGGCGATCGCCTGTGGATCGCTGCGTCTTGCTCATTGCTGCATGTTCCGGTGTCGCTCGAAGCCGAGAAAAAACTCGACGCGGAAATCAAGTCATGGCTCGCTTACGCGCGCGAAAAGCTCGCTGAAATCAGCGTGATCGGGCAAGCGTTGAACGATGGCAACCATGCCGTGGCCAAACAATTGGTTCTCGCCGACGTTGCGCTCGCCAGCCGCCGCTCGTCGGCGCGCGTGATTAACGATGTCGTGCAAAAGCGCGTGGCCGCCGTAACGGACGCCATGGCCGAGCGCAAGAGCGGCTTCGCTCAGCGTAACCTGCTCCAGCGCGAGGCGTTGCAGTTGCCGCTGTTGCCGACCACGACAATAGGTTCGTTCCCCCAAACCGCGGCGATCCGCCAGGCACGCGCCGCGTACAAGCGCGCGGAGTTGAGCGCACTCGACTACCTCGAACGCATACGCGCCGAAATCGAACTTGCGGTACGCAAGCAGGAAGCGCTGGGGCTCGATGTGCTTGTGCACGGCGAAGCCGAGCGTAACGACATGGTTGAATATTTCGGCGAGCAACTATGGGGCTATGCGTTCACCGAGAACGGTTGGGTGCAGAGCTATGGTTCACGATGCGTCAAGCCGCCTATCATTTACGGCGACGTGTATCGCCCCGAGCCGATGACCGTCGACACGACGCAGTATGCGCAATCGCTGACGGACCGGCCGATGAAGGGCATGTTGACCGGCCCTGTCACGATGCTGCAGTGGTCGTTCGTGCGCGACGATCAACCGCGTTCGGCCACCGCCTTGCAATTGGCGTTGGCGATCCGTGCCGAAGTGAGCGACTTGGAAAAAGCCGGCATCCGCGTGATCCAGATCGATGAGCCGGCTTTCCGGGAAGGTCTGCCGTTGCGCAAGGGCGATTGGGCGGCCTATTTGAAGTGGGCCGTCAATGTGTTCAAGATCTCCGCGGCATCGGTCGCCGACGAAACGCAGATCCACACCCATATGTGCTATTCGGAATTCAACGACATCCTGCCGTCCATCGCCGCGATGGATGCGGACGTGATTACGATCGAGACCTCGCGCTCTGCGATGGAACTGCTCGACGGGTTCGGCGCGTTCGAATACCCCAACGAGATCGGACCGGGCGTGTACGACATTCACTCGCCGCGCGTTCCGAGTGTCGAAGCGATGGAGCGCTTGCTTGAACGAGCATGCCAAGTGATCCCGGCACAGCGGCTGTGGGTGAATCCGGACTGCGGTTTGAAAACGCGTGGCTGGGCGGAAACCGAAGAGGCGTTGAGCAATATGGTGCAAGCGGCGCGGACACTGCGCACGAAGCTTGCCGCGTTCTAGTACGCGAGCTCTCGGAGAACTGGCGTCGCCCTTGAGATGAAGGGGCTTTCGAGTAGGATGGCGGGGCCGTCTACACGACTCGCCCGACCTGTGCCGACCAGCATGCGCCAGTCCAGCTTGGGAAACACCTCCTCGGACAGCGCGCTGTCAAGCGACAGATTGCTGACGACGATGCCACGCGCACGCAGTAATTGCGCGGCATGGAAAAACGACGGTTCGATTCGATCGGCAAACACGTGATCGAGTCCACTGGGCTGCATGTTCTCTGTCGTTTCATAGAAGCGCGGCGTGCTGGCGGCATTGCGCAAGTCGAGTCCGTGCAGGTAGATGGAGCGAAAGCCCAGCCAGGTCAGGATTTGCAACGCGACGTACGCGACCGTGCCGACGTCGAAAAAGCCCCGCGCCAGATCGAAGCTATAGCCGAGCCCGGCGCGTCGATCGAACTGGCATAGCCGATGCGTCTCGTCGACGCTCGCCAGCGTATGGATGGCTTCGCTCGACAACGCCGGCAAGAAACTCGGCTCGCGCAGATCCTCGATCAAGCACAGGCGACAGCGTATCGCCGAGAGTGGCATGCGTTGCAGGATGAACCACAGTACGAGCGGCGTGACGAATAAGGTCAGGTCGGCGCTGACGATGCGTGCCACCAGATCCATGCGTTGCCTGACGAAGTTCGTATCGATGATGCAGTAGTACTCGAAACGCACGGGTTGAGTATCCTGCAGCGCGATGGCGCCATTCACGCCGATCACGTGTTCCAGGCTCAGTTGCCGATAATCGATTGCGGCAACGGAGGGGCCGCTTGCGATCAAATGAGCGCGCGAGCGTGGGCGCAGCAGCGCGGCTCCTGGATACGGCGCGCCGCTCCACAACGGCAACGGTGTGCCGCGATACCAGCACGCGGCGATCTGGCCTGCCGCATTTCTTTGAATCCGCAAGTCCCGCCACAACCTGGCGCTATGGCGATAGGGGCGTCCGCGCAACGCGCGATACGTCAGCCGCAGCAGGTTGCCGCGGAGTTTGCGCAGGAAAGGGACCTCGACGGCAAAATCGGGTTCCCGACCCGGAGAAAATGAAGCCGTGCCCATGACGTTGTTTCCGATTCAAAACCAACAGCCTGCATGGTAGGAACAGGGCGACATCGGCACAACGCCACTTCATTTCCAAGTGTGAAAAAAGGGGGGGCTTGAAATACGGCGTAAATAATCTTCGGGTAAATGGGCCGATTACGTTCGGCCGATTCCGTTTGACTTGAGCCCGGCTTACGGTGTGATGAACGCAGGCGTTGTTGCGTAAGCTTTCGGTAAGTAATGCGCGGGCCTTCGATCACGGGTCATCGGTGACGTGAACGCATCCGCCCACGGCTAGCAATCGTGGGTCCCGCGCGATCGGATAGAATTCCCACTCGACGGCATGCATTGCAGGTTCGCTCGGCGACCAAAGCATGCAGCAGAACCCGTCGAACGAACTCACAAGCTAACGCGAGAAAAAATCCGATGAAGACGCTGACCTTCGTGCGTCATGCGCAAAGCGTGGCCAATGCTGGAGGCGTGACCATGGTGCACGACGCCATCCCGCTATCCGAGCTTGGTGTTCTACAAGCGCGCGAGTTGGCCACTCTGCTCGATCCCAAACCGGCGGCTGTACAGGTATCGTGTTTCATTCGTACGCGCCTGACTGCGGAGCCTTTCTGCGAGCGATGTTCGCTGCAGATCGAGGTCAATCCATACCTCCATGAATTTTCCCTGATAGACCCAGCGCTGATCGAGGGGCTGGACGGCGAGCAACGCAAGCCGTTCGTCAAAGCGTATTGGGACGATCCGGACCCGCATCGACGTCACGGAGCAGAGTCGGACACCTTTGCCGAATTCGAGGCGCGCGTGGGTGCGTTCCTCGAACAGATGGACACCTTACCCGATGGCACGGTCATTTTCGGACATGGCATCTGGTTTGCCCTTTTGCTTTGGCGTTTGCTGGGATATCGTGTCATTGATGCCGCCGACATGCGCGCTTTCCGCCGCTTTCAGTTGGGCTTGCCGATGCCGAATTGCGCGGTGTTCACCTTGGTTGGCGAGGGCGACCGACGCTGGAGCGTGCAGGCCAACACTGAAATTGCACGGCGTATTGCGGACGTATCGCAGGCTTATCGTGACCGTCTTGCAGCCGCGCAGTTAAACCAGGTGCCGATTAGATAAACCCCGAAGGAGAGCCGAGATGAAAAACAATCCCGTTGGCTGGTTTGAAATCCATGTGCAAGACCTCGATCGCGCGAAGACTTTTTACGAGTCGGTATTCCAGCTCAAGCTGGAAAAACTGAACACGCCGGACGTGGAGATATGGGCTTTCCCGATGCAAATGGAGCGTTGGGGCGCCGGAGGGGCGTTGGTCAAGATGGACGGTTTTCCCTCGGGCGGCAACAGCGTCCTGGTCTACTTCGGTTGCGAAGACTGTTCCGTCGAGGCGAGCCGCGCGGCGCAATCGGGCGGACGGATACAGCGCGAAAAAATGTCGATTGGCGAATACGGCTTTATCTCGCTGGTGTTCGACACCGAAGGCAATATGATAGGCCTGCATTCATTGCAATAAGATAATCGCAACGCTTGGAGCCGGGGGCGTTTGCGGCGGTCTACAGCGTAATCGTCCCTCGCCCGATCTCGACAACCTTGCCACCCACGCGGATGGCCCTGTCGGCCGTTACCGAGAGCCGGAGCCGGCAAGGGCGGTTGATGGCTTCGCCTTGATCGATCTCGTATTCGGCCGGCAGCGAATAGCTGTTCGCGATAAGCCAACCGCCGAGGTTGGCGCACGCCGATCCCGTACCCGGGTCTTCGGCAACGCCTGCACCTTGCGTCGTGAAAAAGTAGCGTGACAAAACACGCCCCGGCCGCTCTGCATCGAAGGCAAACACATAAGCCGTCTTGCGTGCGAGGCTGCTCTGAGGCCAAGCATCGAGACGCGCGCTGTCGGGCCGCGCTCGACGAACAGCGTCCGTGCTGCGCAGTGCCACCAACAACTGGTCAGCGCCTGTGTCCACCCATAACGGTAAGGTGAGCAGGTCATCCTCGCTCAGGCCTAGCAGCGAAGCGACCTCGGCATCAGGCAGGGTTTCGGGCTTGGTCTTGGGGCCGCCCGCCGACGGCGCGGTGAAGGTCCACACGTCGCCCTGAGCGGAAACGGGCACAACCCCGGCCTTGAATTCCAGCTTCAGCGCGTCGCCAGTGTGCGCGAGATCGCGCACCACATGCGCCGTACCGAGCGTGGGATGGCCGGCAAACGGCATCTCATAGCCGGGAGTAAAGATGCGCACACGCGCGTGGGCGTGTTGCGACGGCAGGATGAAGGTGGTTTCGGAGAGGTTGAACTGCAGGGCCAGTGCCTGCATGGTGGCATCGTCCATGCCTTGTGCGTCTTCAAACACGCACAGCGGATTGCCGCCGAAAGTGGACTCCGCAAACACGTTGAGCAGGCGGAAGGCGTAAGTCGTCATGGTCGTTTCGTTATCGTTGATGTGGGGAGGGGCAGGGCCATCGTACCGCTTACCGACGATTATAGATCGACCCTGATTTTCAAGGCTTGAGTTCCAGATCGTCGAAACCGCGCCATTTATAGAAGACCAGCGACAAGACCCAACTCAGGACGAACACGCCGATGATGAAAAAGCCGATGGTGCCGAAGTTGTCGTTCAGGCTCCCCATTGCATTCCAGAATCGCCCGGTCAGATGCATTTGATCCGCCAGCAGCCCGAGCGCTTCGATACTCCCCACCAGCAGCGCGACAACCACCGAAACAAAGGTAATCGTCATGTTGTAGTAGAGCTTGCGTATCGGTTTGATGAACGTCCAACCGTAGGCGCCGAGCATCAGGATGCTGTCGGTCGTGTCGATCAGCGACATGCCGGCGGTAAACAGCGCGGGGAAAATCAGGATCGACCAGATCGACATCCCACTTGAAGCCTGCGCGGCGGAAATGCCGAGCAGACCGATTTCGGTCGCGGTATCGAAGCCGAGGCCGAACAGCACGCCCAGCGGATACATATGCCAACTGCGCGTAATGATCCTGAACATCGGGCGGAAAATCCGCGCCAGCAAACCCCGGTTGGCGAGCAGCAGATTGAAGTCTTCCTCAACATACGGGTGACCGTCGCGCACGCGCTTGAATGCCTTGTAGACCGAGCGCAAGACGGCCAGATTGATCAGCGCGATAATCAGCAAAAAGAATGCGGACACCAGCGTGCCGATCACGCCCCCAACTTCCTTGACCGAATCGAGTTGATCTTTAAGCGCCAGCGCAGTGGCGGCAATCGCGACGCAGGCCAGGATCACCACCGTTGAGTGCCCCAGCGAGAACATGAAGCCGACCGCGACAGGACGCTTGCCGTCTTGCATCAGCTTGCGTGTCACGTTGTCGATGGCGGCGATATGATCGGCGTCGACGGCATGCCGCAGGCCGAAGCTGTAAGCGAGAAAAGCCGTGCCCATCAGCAGCGGAAAGTGTCTGAATGCGATGAACGCCCATCCCCAAGCCACGAGATTGAATACGAGCAGTAGCGTGTACATCCCGATGATCTTGCCTTTGACGTCGGCGGCCGCATCGTTGAACAACGCTTGCACTGAATGGCGCATGAAATGGCGCATGAGCTTCCTTGGCACTGTAAGAAGCGATAGCTTACAGGCAAGCCGCTTTCGACCAAGCGCGATCAAAATATTTTTATTAAGGCGGTCGCGTGCGGGATCGAGAGATGAATGGAGAGATGTTCTGCAGCAGACGTACTGTGCAGACGTAGATGAGCATGGGCACGCCTCCATGCCCGCAAAATGGGGCGCCAACACCGCTGCCGCATTTTTGGGCATACTGATCAAGCGGCTCATGCTCTATTGAGGCGCCTGTTTCCCCCTACAATCACCTTACGGAACTCACATGTCCTATCGTACGAAATTTAGCGTCGTAGTCGCCGCTCTTGCCCTTTCAGGCGCGGCGCTGGCCCAGGCGCCGGCCGCCCAGGTTGTCCGGCTGCGTGGCAACATCGTGTCGCTGAACGGCGATACGCTAGTGGTTCACCGCAACAGCGGCGACACCGTGTCGGTGGCGCTCGCACCCAATGTGACGGTGGGCGCGGTCAAGAATATCAAGCTCTCGGATATCAAGCCGGGCTCCTTCATCGGCACGGCAGCAATCACCGGCCAGGACGGCAAGATGACGACGACCGAAGTGCATGTGTTTGCCGAGTCGGCCCGTGGCACCGGCGAAGGGCATCGCCCGTTCGATCTGGGCCCGAACAGCACGATGACGAATGCGAATGTCGATTCGGTGGTGCAATCCTCGAACGGGCGCGAACTCACGCTCTCGTATAAAGGTGGCACCAATACGATAACCGTGCCCGCCAATGTGCCGGTGGTGGCGTTTATCTCGGCGGATCGCAAGGATCTGACGCCAGGCAAGAAGGTGATCGTTACGGCGACGCCGGCCGCCGGTGGCACGTTCACCACGCAGCGCATACTGGTGGAGAAGGATGGCGTCGCTCCGCCGATGTAATGCCCGGCGTCGAACTATCGGACTATTTTGGTCAACGAAGTGTTTAAAAGCGAGGCCGCCTCGAGTTGAACCCGGGCGTGCCTCGTTGTCTTGATGCCCAGCTATTTAGCGCATAGCCCCAGGCATAGTCCCCGACATGGCCCCTAAGCCTGCAATCGCGATATCGGCGATCTGCCGCAAGCGTGCAGCCGATGCGCCTGACTTGGCGCTGACCTTCATGCCGATCAGCGTTGCCGCGATAAAGTCGACCGCAGCCTGATCGTCCACCGCGGTGCCCAGTTCACGCTGCTCTCTGGCGTCCGTGATCAAATGCCTCAACGCAGCCGCCAGCATCATGCCGCTGCTTTCGAGGATGAGCGCAACGTCCTCATCGTCGGCGCCGAACTCGCAAGTCGCATTGACCCCCATACAGCCGCGTGCGTGATAGGCCGCGGGTTTATCGGCAAATTTGTATAGCGCGGCTCGCAAACCGGCCAACGGCGATTGCGGCGTCGCGACGCGCAGATTGTGGACGAACTCCCCTACGCTGTCGGCGGTGTAGCGTCGCAGCGTCTTCAGATACAGCGTGCGCTTGTCGCCGAAGGTGTCGTACATGCTTTGCCGGCCGATTTGCATCGCGCGCAACAGATCATCGGTGGAAGTCGCGGCATAGCCTTGCGCCCAAAAAACCTCGAGCGCCTTCTGCAGCACCGTGTCGTGTTCAAATTCTTTTTGTCTGGCCATATTGAAAACTTACTCTTTGTAGATCATTCAGTCAATTATGGCTGGCTGCAGGCAAAGAGGCGCCATAGCGTGCTCATTCTGAGGTGTTGTCGCACAACACCGAAGCTTTGGCGATCCAGTCGCGCTCAGTGCGCTCATGATGGGAGCTCTGCTGTATCACTGCCTCATCACCACTTGCGACGGGCCCCATAGATGACGATAAAGACGTCGGTCAGCGCGCGAACGCGACTAAAGCGTGGGGTAAAGCGACCGTTAATCGCACTGGTCGCCAACCTTCCCGAGAGTGTGCAGCGTGTCTTGTTCGTGCCCCGCGTTCGACGGGTCGCCGGTCATATCCCCATATTGCGAGGCGTGTACTCGGGATGCTTTCGTCGGCATCCGATCGATCTTCAGCACGGCACCGAAACGAGCGGCCTCGTCGATGCCGACCGACTCCAACCAGACATGGCGCTGGTCAGCGAACTCAACCCATACATGGGCTCGCAGCCTAGCATCGTGCGCCGCGCGCTGCAAACGCTGGGCGAGACGAACGGCTATACCTTCGTCGATATCGGTTGCGGCAAGGGTCGCGCGTTGATCGTTGCAACGGAATTCGACTTCGACGCGATAGTCGGTTATGACATCAGCGCCGAGCTGGTCCGCATCGCCAATAGGAACGCGGCGGTCATGGCGCAACGTTACCCTGGGCGTACGCCGATCCGCGCGTTCGAAGCGAATGCAAGCGCGCTCTCATTGCCGGTGGGCAAGCTGGTGGTGTTCCTGTACAACCCGTTCGGCACACCGCTCATGGCGGCGTTGTTGAAAACGCTGGAAGCGGGCATAGCCGCGGGCGAGATCGAACATTTCTTTATCGTCTACGACGATCCGGTCTGCGGTCATGTCTTTGATGCTTCGCGTATCGTGACGCGCTGGTTTGCCGGCGCTTACTCCTACGAGCATGGCGAGATCGGATACGGACCTTTGGATGAAGAGGCTGTAGTCATTTGGCAAAGCGTGCGCGGTGCGCGGCCCTACGAATTTTCCGGTCGTGAGCGGGCGATTCGGGTCAAGGACCGGCTGCATGCGAGCCTCGACTGACGGGGTTGTACATCAATTGGGGTAAGCCGAGGGTGAGCGCGCGGATTAAAGCGCGGTTAAAGTAGAGGCGCTTATTAAATTGGAGCGGCGTTTAAGCGGGATCGATCCGCAACCGCTCGGCTAAAGCCGACCCGCAGAGGCCTTATCGTCTTCGCGCTACCCTACAGGACCCAACATGAATGACCTTTCCGCTTTCGCCATCACCAAGAAGTGGCCTGCCCAGCATCCCGATCGGATTCAGCTCTATTCTTTGACTACGCCCAATGGCATCAAGGTTTCGGTCATGCTCGAAGAGACGGGCCTGCCTTACGAGCCCCATTTGGTCAGGTTCGAAAACAACGACCAGATGTCGCCGGAGTTTCTCACGCTCAATCCCAACAACAAGATCCCTGCGATCCTCGATCCTAATGGTCCCGATGGCAAGCCGCTCGCCCTGTTCGAATCGGGGGCGATCCTGATTTATCTCGCAGACAAGAGTGGGAAATTCATTCCGCAGGATGCCGCTGGCCGCTACGAAACGATCCAGTGGTTGATGTTCCAGATGGGCGGCATCGGCCCCATGTTCGGGCAGCTCGGCTTCTTCAATAAATTCGCCGGCAAGGATTTCCCGGACAAGCGTCCGCGGGATCGCTACGTTGGCGAAGCGAAGCGTCTGCTTGCGGTGCTCGAGGGGCGGCTGGCCACACGTGCCTGGATCATGGGCGACGCTTATACCATTGCCGATATCGCCACGTTTCCCTGGGTGCGCACGCTGACCGGTTTTTACGAAGCCAGTGAGCTGGTGGGGATGGCTAATTTTCCGAATGTCACACGCGCGCTCGATGCGTTTGTGGCACGACCCGCGGTGGTGAAAGGGGTCGATAGTCCCAAGAGGAATTGACGGAAGCGCCCGTTGCATCGGATCGTCATCGAGCTATCGATAGCCTATCGTTTTGCTTGCCCTCCAGGGTGAGCAGCCAATCGACTATCGTCTCGCTCGTCCACTGCGGATCGTCATGCGGCAAGTCGTGGCCGGCCCACGGGTGCTCGACGTGTGCCGCGTGCCACTGCGCCGCGATGCGGGCAGAGCAGACAGGGTCGACCAGGCGATCGGCCGCAGACGAGAGCAACAGCGTAGGGCAGCGGGGCGCTTCGCGATCTGCCTGAAATCGAGCCGCTGCCCATAGTTGCCGCAGACCGTTCGCCGCGCTGACGCCGGCGGTCCGGCGAATTTCCATCCATGTCGCGATATCGTCGGCAACGGTGTCGCGCCGGTTGCAGGTGAGATCGTGCAGGCGCCGCTCGCTGCCTTGCGGATTTGTCCACGCCAGCGCGACACGACCCACTACAGGCCAGGCCGTGGGCCGCATGCGCTGCGTCAGGTTGCAGAACGGCCGCATGCTGGTGTTGATGAGAACCAGCCGTTCTATTTCTTGCGGATGTTGTTGCGCCCACGCGGTGGCAACCATGCCGCCAAGCGACATCGCGAGCAAACGATAAGGGCCGGGAATGCCCAACTCGGCTGCACGCGAGCGAACCATCGTCATCATGTCGGGCACACTGAGCGGCGCTTGCACGCCTCTTTCCCTGCCGTTCCCGGGGAGCTCGAGCAGCGTCACGCTGCTGCTGGGGGTGGCGCTGACTGAAGAGCCCACTGCGGAGCCCGCTGCAGACCCACCCGCAGACCCGACCTCCAGCCCAAACTGTTCCGGGAAGCGCCCCCAATGACGCGCTTCCCGCGTGAGGCCGCGCAGCAGTATCCACGCGCTCATCGTAGAGACTTGCGCTGCCAGTGTTCCCGCGCGCGCTGCAGCAACTGTAGGCGCAGGTCGCCCTGCGGTAGCCATCGGTGGGATGCAAAGGCCGCGCGGGTCAGGAAATCGAGGAAATTGGCGTGTCGACGCAAGACGCGCTCCGTACGGTGGGGTTTGGTCGGATTGAACAGGCCGAGGCGCGAGAACAGTTGGCGCGGGTTCTTTTTGATCCAGAGCCAGGACCCCAATTCCAATGTCATCGGCAGGAAGATTTTGGATGCGTTCGCCTGATCGTAGGCGCAGTCCCACAAGTCGCCATGAAGCAGGTATTGATGGCTCTGCGGCTCGAATGCGTAAGCGTGATGCGGATAGCCCTGTTCGAACATGGTCTTTAGCAGGAACATTTCAGGAAGATGCGCCATCTGCCGGTCGGTTCGTGCATAGGGAAACCAGATGCTGTCGCCCCAGCCGTAACCCGAATGGCAGTCGAGCGCGAAACTGAGCGGTCGCGTCAGCAGCTCCTGCTTCACGACCTCCAGTAAAGCGGCGCTCTCAAGTTCCATCGAGCCGTATCTCGCCCCGCGATACCACGGCAACCACGGACCAATGCGCTGGCCGCCGGCGAGAAACGGTACGCGGCCTTCGGCGTTTTGCGGTGCGTTGCGCATGAGGTCGACGCCATTCGGGTTCGAGCGGGTTCCCGCCCACATTCCGCCGGGGTTCACGATGGGCATGAAGACGAGACGTACCACGCGCAACTGGTCATTCAGCAACGCGTCCCATTCGAGACGTCGCAGCAGGGCACGCATGTAGTCGAGGATCAACAGCGTTCCGATGCGCTCGAGCCCATGGACGCCGCCGAAAAAGCCGATGGCCGGGGCGTTGGGGTCGATCGATCCTATGGTTGCTGTCAAGACGGGAAAAGATCGCGTGCCGGCCCGTACGTTGCAAACGGTGCGCGTTTCGAACCGGTCGCTGCCTGCAGTGAGTATCGCGTTGAGTTCGTCGAATTCCGCGAAGCTGTCCGGGCCAGCGCGTAACGAGCTCATGGCTACGCCTTTTTTGTCACAGGTTGCGCGAGCAGCGGCTGGGGGCCACCTCGGTTCGATTAAACCGCTTCAATTCGGTCGCGAATTGGAAAAAGAGTATATAGCGGATGTTTGCTTCGGAATATAAGAATATCCCTTAGCAAACAACCCGCTAACGAGGTCAGCTGACTCCGTGAGCCGGCCCAGTGAGCCGGCCCAGTGAGCCGGCCCCTCACGCTGACGCTGCACGCACAGTAAGCCGCGCGTTCATGGAAGGTTCGGATTGGGCGAAACCGGTTGTCCTTGCGCCTTCTTCTCCGCGCGCTGGATGTCGCTCGGGTATTGAATGTCATCTCCCCCCGGGTGGTAGCCGTTTTGTTCGAGGGTCTTGAGCTCTTGTTTTTGCTCTGCGCGGGTGGTGGTGCTGCTTGTGCCACTGTCGGTCTGCGCATACGTCGGGGGACAAATCAGTAATGCGCCTAACATGGCAACGGGTATAGCCCTGATAGAGATAAGGTGATGGCGGGTCATTTTCGGTCTCCGGTTGGTGACGGCCCGAGCCTTTGCAGCAAGGCGCGTGCCTGACAAGCGCGGGCGTGTTCGAAACGCAACCCGAAGCACAACCCGCGTACCAACCAAGGAAAATAACTTTCCGGGATTTTTTTTGCTGTACGGTGGTCTACTTAATCTGGGATTTATTTTGCAGCATCTTGGCTTGCGTAAATTCCTGTGGGGTCAGCTTTCCGCCATGGTTGGAACGAGTGCTTACAAATGCGTGCCCAAAACCGAGAAAACGAAGAAAGCGACCACCCGATACCTGCGAGCCTGAGTCCCGCACGGGCTTGCCAGGTCAGCGCGGAGTTGCGGCGCGCCAATTTGTTGCGTTGGCTCAAAGACCACGACGTGGCATTCCGCGGCAGCAGCGACCTGCGTCAACTCAAGCCCAACGCAGCATTTGGCGACCGGACAGCGCGCCGGCTCGAAAGGAATTACGGAATGGGCATGGGCTATCTCGACCAACCGATCAATCCCGCGCTAGGGCAGCTATACCCGTCGGACTGGGACGTCTTGCCCCAGGATTTGAGGGAAATCACGCTGGCCGTAGGCGCACGCTATAGCTCCGAGCCGATGGCATCTCCGGAGCGCGAAATCGATCCCATTTTCGATGTGCTCCACGGTCGTGGATCGCGCAGGGGCGGTTTTTAGCTCGCGTGGGGGGCTGGGCCTAAACAGCAACGCGGCGACATATACGTTCACGCATTCGTTTTACAACGCGGCCGGCGGTATGCCGTATCCCCCATGAAGGTCGTAGCCAAGCCTGGCGCAAAGCTAGGCATGTGGCGGCCGGATGGGAGTTACGCATTGACATTCGCCCGGTAAAAACCGGTCTAGCTCAACAGTAGAGCACCTGGAAAGCGAAAAGCCCATTCAGCTTGCCATTATCTCAAAACGGATCGCATATGCGGTCCGTTTTTTTTTGAGGAACGACGATGTGATGCCGAGGAGTGACGGTGTATGGAATATTAGTAGGATTACTAAATTGTTAGAAGGCAACTATCTCATTTATTTCCCTAAAAGATAGAGCTTTTAGGACTGTTTCAGGGTGGTAGGAAGTGAAAGCTATATGTAATATTGCACAACTTTTTTAAAACTGTTTAAACACGAGATGGGCCGCGAAGTCCGATGTGACCTGTCTTGTATATAGGAGCGCGACGCAGGCCGAAGGCGTGGCGCGTGATGAAAACAAAGCTAAAACCCAATGAGTAACTTTTATGCTGTGCGCCGACCCTAAATGCCCGATTTGTCACTCGAACTGGAAGGAGGACGGGGCCACCGCGAAAAAGCGCACGGAAGAAGACAAACAGGATTGCATCGACTGCTGGCGCTTTTATCAGCAGAAAGCCGAAGCCATCGTATCCGTTGGCGATCCGATCGCCCGCAACCGACGTATCAATGCTGCCTATGCGCAACTGTGGCTGGACGACCATCGTTTCCAGTGGGCGGGACTGGCCGCGTTCGCGTCAAAGCAGGTCGGCTGTGGCCTGCTCAATGCTGCCAGCATGATCGGCAAGTCGAATCGGCAGCGTGATGCCTATCAACAGTGGGAGCGACAAAGTTCGCCGCTGGAGAGATTGTCGCCTTACGGGTCACCGCGTATGCCTATCCCCGATCAAGCGATGGGCGCCGGAGGTGAAAAGGTCTATCAAAGGCTGGCCCAGGGCAACACAACATTGTTTCTCGACATCTGGCCGTTGCATATGTTTTACAAAAAGCACGGACTGAAACGGCTCAAGCAGTGTTTGCCCCAGCGAAAAACGCTGCGTGGGTCTGTCGTATGGCCGGTCGCAGACAAGGTTTTATTCGCCGAAGAAAGAAAGGAGGTGCTAACAGGTTTCGCTGCGATCGACGCTGGCAACCTCACTGACGGTGTCGTGCAGTTGGCCTTGCATGAGCAGGTCAATCTTCTCCAACCCGTCATTTACGACGACCCGTACTTTGTGATGTTGATGCGAGCCAACCAGTTCGCCTGGGCGCTGAATATTCCGACCGGATCGGCGCAGGAAATCCAATTGACGCTCGCCAATCAGTGCACAGTGACCGGCGCCAACGCGCAGCATGAAGTATTCAGCAAGCAGCCGCTGGCAAATCTTGCCAATGCCAGGGAGCGCATGGAATTCGTCATGCGTGCTGCGAGGCGATTCGATGAACTGCTACGCCACCCGCTCGATCGCTATTCCGTCGAAAACTCCCTGTTCCTCATGGCACACCCTCCGTGAAGTCACCGATGATCGCAATCAGGAAAATCAAAGCGCGCTGGCGCATCGCCTGCGCGATCCTTGGACTTGCTGCCGGCTGGGGAATCTATGCGGTGATCCGGCCAGTCGATGAAGTCGTGCTGGCGCTTGGAGAGCCCTACGAACAGGTACGCCAGCAGTCGCGATCGACGCTGCCTGCCGCCACTCCTTACAACACTGTTAGTCTTTACGTTCGACGCCCAGCCATTCTACGGTTTAGCGATCCTCAGTATGGGTTCGTGACCCCCGCCGCAAAATTCTTGCTTGTATTCGCGGACAGCGATGGCAAGGTCGCGGACCTCGTCCTATCGCCACAGGTCGAAACCCTGCCGCTTGATGGGGCGATGGCAATCCTTGTTGATTTGCAGGATCAGTTTCGGCGGGGAGGGTGGAGGCCGTTTCGCGCAGCCGATGATCGTCCTATCGAAGACACTTCGGCTAGGCGAACAGAAATAGAAAATTGCCTTGCGCCGACGAGCCGTTGGCAGGCAGATGATAAATATCAGGTCTCGCTGAACATCCGCTGTTTCCGCTCCGATAACCGACCAAACGACAAGCGCTATCTGATCACACTAGATCTTGGCCCCCCTGTATTCGACGATCGCCCCGACGATTGAGGGTCTGCGACGATCGCAATCAGGAAAATCAAAGCGCGCGGGCGTATCGCCTACGCAATCCTTGTTGCGCAGCAAAAACCGGTTCAGCTGACGGTAGAGCGCCCGCAAAACGAAAAGCCCGCTAGGCTTTCGCTTTGCGGGCTTGCGTATTGGTTGCGGGGATAGGATTTGAACCTATGACCTTCGGGTTATGAGCCCGACGAGCTGCCAGACTGCTCCACCCCGCGGACGGGAGTGTAATCGCTTAAGCGAATAGGAGCAATCTAAACTTTCAATAACCTTATTTCCGCCGTGCCATCGCCGCTTCTTCAAGCGCTTGTCGCAGCTGTTCCGCCCCCCTGATGCCAGGCAGGCGCCGCTGTGGATGAGCCGGATCGTTGGTCATGATGATGAGGGACGCGGTTCCGAACAAACGCTGCCACCACGGCTGGATGCAGGTGATGCTGCGGATCGCGGAAAGCTCGAGGCTCGAAGCGCGGCTTTTGAAGACGCCCTGACGCCAGATAATCCGTTCGGTATCGATAACGATTTCGGTGAACGCGGTTTTGATGAAGGGCAAAACCGCGCCCGCCATGACGGCAACCGCTTGTAGAAGCAAGACAAACCAGTTGAGCGCAAAGCTTTTTGACGCGTAAAGATGTATCGCGCCGATGAGCACGACGACAACGCCTGCCTTCAATAACGCAGGAAGATTGATGACTTGCGAAGGCGCGCCATCGAAAATCAGATGTTTAGACATCTTGTTTGCCCTATTGCATGATGTATATATTCGGTGTCAGCCCGGCCGTAACCGGGGTAGGGCTAGCACGTCGGCTTCGTCGAGCCATATAGTCAATATAGCAATAAACCGTCCCGATTATCAGAAGAAATCCCGACTGACCGCAGGCAGCCTCCCCAGCAGGTGCGACATATCGACAAGCCGCTGCGCGACCAGATGCCTGACCTCGCCCTCGCATTGCCAAGTCCCGAACACTGCCAGCAAAGTCGACCCTAGCGCTTCGCGGCGCTGTTTCTCCAGCAGGCTGGGCCACACGATCACATTCACGTTGCCCGTTTCGTCCTCGAGCGTTACGAACATCACGCCTTTTGCGGTACCGGGCCGTTGACGCACGGTAACAAGACCGCATCCGCGCGCCAGCTGACCATCGCGAAAAGCACGCAACATGGACGCCGGCATCAAGCGCCGCGCAAGCAATTGGGGGCGCAGTAATTCCAGTGGGTGCCGCCCAAGCGTCAAACCGGTCGACCGGTAGTCGCTGATGATTTCGTCGGCCTCGCACGGTGTGCCCAACGCGGGCGCGTTGTCGCCCATGTTGTCGCCCAGTTTGGCGTCAGCGAGCATGTCCTTGTCGGGAATCGCGGCAGCCGATTGCCAGAGCGCTTCGCGCCGGTTGCCCGCAAGCGACGACAAGGCATTGGCGGCAGCCAGCACCTGCAGGTCGTGCCGATCCAACTGGGCGCGCAGCGCCAGGTCGCCGACGCTGTCAAACGGGCGCACGGCCCTGGCCGTCTCGATGCGCTCGGCCGACCCGTCGCGCATGCCGCGCAACAGCGAAAGACCAAGCCGCACAGCCTGTTTATTGTTGTACTCGCTGCACTCGTCGCCCCCATTGCCCCTATCGCGCTTTAGAGGCTCTAGAACCGAATCCCAACCGCTGAGCGTGACATCCGCCGGCAAGACCTCCACGCCATGACGCTTGGCGTCCTGCACGAGTTGCGATGGCGAATAAAAGCCCATCGGCTGGCTATTGAGCAGTGCCGTCAAAAACGCCGCCGGCTCATGTCGTTTAAGCCAACTGCTTGCATAGACCAACAAGGCGAAACTGGCCGCATGGCTCTCCGGAAAACCATATTCGCCAAACCCCTTGATCTGCTCGAAGATCGCCTCGGCAAACTGTTTTTCGTAGCCGCGCTCGGTCATGCCGCCGACGATGCGGTTGTAATATTTTTCTAGGCCGCCTTTACGCTTCCATGCCGCCATGGCGCGCCTGAGCTCATCGGCCTCGCCGGCGCTGAAGCCTGCGGCAATCATGGCGATCTGCATGACCTGTTCCTGGAAAATCGGCACGCCCAACGTGCGCTCCAGAGCCACTTTCAATGCCTCTTTCGGATAGCTGACCGGCTCGATGCGCTGCCGCCGGCGCAGGTAAGGGTGCACGGCGCCGCCTTGAATCGGCCCTGGACGCACGATAGCGACTTCGATCACGAGGTCGTAAAAGGTCTGGGGCCGCAGCCGCGGCAGCATCGACATCTGCGCTCGTGACTCGATCTGGAACACGCCTATGGTGTCCGCCTGCGAAATCATCGAGTAGGTGTCGGGATCTTCCGCGGGAATGTCCTGCATCTCGAATCGCTCGCCGCGCTGTTCCGAAACAATGTCGAGGGTGCGACGAATGACCGATAACATGCCGAGCGCGAGCACGTCGATCTTCAACAGCCCCAGCGCCTCCAGATCGTCCTTGTCCCACTGGATGACGCTGCGCTCCACCATGGCGGCATTTTCCACCGGCACCAGCCGTGTGAGCTTGCCGCGGCTGATGACGAAACCGCCCGAATGCTGGGACAGATGTCGCGGGAAATTCAGCAATTGCGCCGCCAGCGACGCCCAGCTTTTGATCAGCGGCGTGTCCGGATCCAGCCCCGAGTCGGCGAAGCGCTGGAGCAGGTCATGACTGTTGTCGAACCAATGATGCGACTTGGCCACGCGGTCGACGATTTGCGCGTCTACGCCCAGCGCCTTGCCGGTTTCCCGCAATGCGCCGCGCGGCCGATAGGTCGAGACT
>Ga0302220_10001187_pt1 | contig 20627 bp, 14 predicted proteins | sample II_Palsa_E1_3_FD_194572 | JGI IMG/M metagenome (GOLD analysis project Ga0302220, IMG submission 194572) | Peat permafrost microbial communities from Stordalen Mire near Abisko, Sweden - II_Palsa_E1_3 | ecosystem: Environmental > Terrestrial > Soil > Palsa > Peat permafrost | place: Sweden...
AAAGCCGCGTGTTCCCTATCATGCACTTGATCGTGCTGCGCCGGGAGACGTTCGAGGCAAATCGCTGGATCGCCAGCAATCTGCTCAAGGCCTTCGAGGAGGCCAAACAAAATAGCCTGGAACGTCTGCGCGACATTACGTGTTCGCACTTTCCCCTACCGTGGATGAGCGAACGCGCTCAGCAGGCCGAGGGCTTGTTCGGCGCGGATGTCTGGCCGTACGGGGTCGAGCCGAACCGCACGACCCTGGAAGCGTTCCTGAAGTTTGCGTATCGACAAGGCGTCTGCCATCGGCTTTTGCAGCCCGAGGATCTGTTCCCACGGGAAATCCTGAGCTCGGTGAAGGTTTAATGTCGGTTTGGTTATCGAAGCCCTGCACGCTTTTGGCTCGCCGGGCGTGATTCCGGTCAGGGGCCATCGCCGATCTACAAGTGCTGCGTAAGCAGATGCGAAAGCCGTGGGGCCGTATCGGCTATCCATGCCTGGATCGGCGCGGCGTGTCCATAGCATGCGAACATTGTAATCGCGCACGCCGATACAAACCGCAATGACGACGCGAGCGTATGGCCGTTGCGATCCAGCGCGCGAACTAGCACCGTGCTGACCACGGACCCCAATAGCAGCCCCACCACGACCTCCGATGTACTGTGGGCGCCCACCATGACCCGGGAGACGCCGATGAACACGGCGAATCCCAGGCCGCCACGTGCCGCCCATCGTGCGGTACGCTCACCGGCGTTGTGCGCACACAGGTAAAACGCCATCGGATACACCGCACTCGAGAGCATGGTGTGGCCGCTGATCACGGTGAAATGCAACGGGCTGATTTCGAGTCCCCAGCCGGCATAGGCGAATTTCGTCACGCCGACGATAAGCGCGGCGACGCAAAAGAACGTCGCCCAGGCGACTGCGATGCGTCGGCGTCCGGTCATCGCTAGCCAGACCATGATGATGCCGGCCAGTGGCAACGTGAGGTACGGATCCCCGAAAGCGGAGAGTAGTCTCCAAAAATTCATAAGCGCCAGTGATTGCAGAGCGTTTGTCGGGTCACGCGCGCAGACTGCGCGCGTCAATGTCGATCGGGAAAGGCCCGGGCGGTATCAACGAAAAAATGTCCGCCGACAAACCGGAGACCCATCAGCGAACGAGCCTGAGTGCTTCCTCGCGGTTTTCTTCTGGCTTTCCTGACGCAGTCCTCTGCGTGGCACTTAGCGCACTGGAGCGCTCGATCAAAGTATTGACGAGACGGCCAAAGGCCGCGCGAAAACGGGGTGCGGAAAATTTCTCGGCATTCATGCGACAGTCGGCAGCGGTAAATTGCTCGGGCGAATCTTCGAAACGAGTGAGCGCATCTTGCAACGATTCGACCGACTGCTCGTCGAAAAACAACCCTGTGGGATGCGTATCACCGGGCAGGCGTACCGACTCCAGCGCCCCCCCGCGGCCGTACGCGATCACTGGCGTGCCGCAGGCTTGCGCCTCGACAACTGAAATGCCGAAGTCCTCTTCGGCGGCGAACACGAATGCCTTGGCACGCTGGAGATGATCGTGCAGCACATCGAACTGCTGATATCCGAGGATGTGCACGTTGGGGCTCGCAAGAGCGGCAATCTTGTTCATCTCCGGGCCGTCCCCAATGACGACTAGTTCACGCTCTGGTGTCTGCGCAAAAGCTCGGACGATTAGGTCGATACGTTTGTACGGCACCATGCGCGACGCCGTCACGTAAAAATCTTCTTTGCGCTCCATGATCTTGAACTTATCGACGGCGACAGGCGGGTGCATGACCGTCGAGTTGCGGCGATACACCTTGCCGATGCGTCGTCCGACAAAGGCCGAATTGGCGATCAGGTGGTCCACGCCGTTGGCCGAGCGCGCGTCCCAATTGCGAATGTAGTGCAGCAGCATGCGCGCGGCGATTGACTTGACGCCAGCGTCCAGACCCGATTCTTTCAGATACTGGTGCTGCAGGTCCCATGCGTAACGTATCGGCGAGTGGACGTAGCTCACGTGCAGTTGGCTGGGGCCGGTGAGTACGCCTTTGGCGACCGCATACGAGCTCGATATCACGAGGTCATAGCGCGACAGATCCAATTGCTCGATGGCCAGAGGCATGAGCGGAAGGTAGTTCCGATAATGCTTCTTGGCAAAGGGCAGCTTCTGGATGAATGAGGTATGGACAGGCTTGCCGCGCAAACACTCGCGCTCGCCCAGGAAATCGACCAGGCTAAACAGGTCGGCATCGGGAAAACAGTCGATGATTTGTTCGAGGACCCGTTCGGCTCCTCCGTAGACAACCAACCAGTCATGAACGATGGCAATTTTCATACGCCTCCCGCGAGATTACAGTCCTTCTGTTGTACGCCGGATGCGTTTGAAGTTCTGTTCGTATTCCCACCCATCGTCACTGCGCACCGCGTTGCATCGTCGAATGACAGCTCTACCAGCGCTTCGCGATATGCTTTTCAACGCGCTTCAAAACTCCGTTCACAACGCCTTCGTCAACCCCTGCGCTAGCGAACGCAACTCGTCGAACTGCATCGCGAGTTCGAAGCTCAGGATAAAGGCCATCGCATAGAAGGCCCCCGGATACCTTCGCGCTAGGGTCAGCACGGGTGCCGCGACGCGCGTTCGGACATACGGCAGGTTCATCACGCAGGCCATCCCGATGCCGATGGCCGCGCCCACAAGCACATCGCTTGCGTAATGCAGGCCGAGAAACACACGCGGCAGACAGATCAGGATCGCAGCGTGCAGCAGTGCGTAGATGCCCACACGCCACGACGCCACAAAAATGCCCGTGGCGACCGCGCACCACAACATCGCGTGATCGCTCGGGAATGAGCTCCAGGTACGCAACAACGGTTCCTTTACGGCTGCGGTGGAGGGAAACAGCGCCTCAAATGCCGGGTTGTACATCGGCCTAATCCTAAACGGCAGATAGTGAGCCATCAGCCGGCCAATTATCAATGCAAGCAGGCCGCTCACGATTGCGGCGATGACGACTTCGTGGTTGCGCCGAGGCTGCCCGCTGGGCTTGAACCACACCCACCACAATAGGGCGACCAGAACCAAACCTTTGAAGATATAGTGGTTGGCGACTGCCAGGACGATATGTGGGACGAGGTGCGACTGAAACGTAATGTGGCTCAAATAGTCGATGACCTGGGTATCGAAGGCGTTCATTTATTGTTCTCCGTATCTGCGATTCTTCGATCGAGTTCTCGCCCACCTCAATGCGTGGACGAACGTGCCGACAGCGGCGTGCGGCGCATACGCACACACTCACGATTCCTTCTGCTTTGTAGTCGCGAATTGTCATTCTTCTGTCATGCGTCTCATGGTATGGAAAGTCAGCCGTCTGAACCGTCTGTTCGGTAACGAAATGATCGATCATTTTCGCTGTAGGGGCAGAACGCGAAAACCAATAATTTATGACGGAGTGCTTAATAAAAAATCGATAGAAATATATGAGTTGCGGTCGAGGGCGTTTTGCTTGAACATCTCTACGTACTTTCCCGGACATAGGCATGGGCAACGCTCACTAGAGCGAGGCGGGCAAACGATCTGAGGACCCGAGCGCAGTAGGGTCGGGTTAGGTCGGGCTTTATGTTTCATTGTGTATCGGTTTGGAACTTGCCCTGCACAGGGTGTTCGAACTGCTGGTCTCAAGAAGACTACCCATCGATCGCTTGGCTTACAGGATCCTTGGAATGGAAATAGTTCGTGAGGCGCCTATTTGACGCGTGCGTTGCCCAGCCCGAGAGCGAGGCCGTGCAGCTCGGTCTTGGCCTCGACCTTGATCCTGATCCGATCCTTGTCCGATGGACAACCCGTTCACTATCAACACCTGCCGACCATTACATATCGTCGAATCGACAACGCATTTCCGTTTCAGACCTACTTCTCTCATATAGGGTCGTACGAATGGGTCGAGTTCCCAGGAGACACCGAATGCACCACCCAATGAAGGATGCACGCGATGAACAAACAACCTGGAGAACACCTCCTGTATGTGTCGAGGACGCCGGACCCCGCTCTGCAGGCGTTGTTGACTGAGAGGGGCTGGTCGGTCTCGACGACCGGGTCGCTGCGCGAGGCGCAACGGCTGCTAACGAAACAAGTGCCTATCGTCGGACTGTTCGATTTCCACAGCGGTTTTACGACGCGCCAAATCTCCGCGTATGAGAGCGTGTTCACCGTGCCTGGGGTAGGGTGGGTTGCCACTGTCTCTGAGGCCCAGTTGGATCAGAGCCAGACGCTGCGGATGATACGGCTGTATTTTTTTGATTTTGTCGCGTTGCCATGCTCGGTAGACCGTGTCGTCGATGCTGTCGACCATGCGCACGGCATGACCACGGTCGATAAGGCAGGCTCCGAAACGGCGCCGGTCGAGGACCTTGAGATGATCGGAGCCTGCGAAGCGATGCAGACCCTGTTCCGAACGATAGGAAAGGTGGCCAACACAGATGCGCCGGTGCTCGTCTACGGCGAATCCGGAACCGGCAAGGAGTTGACCGCGGCGGCGATCCATAAGCGGTCGGTGCGCAGCAAAGGCCCGTTTGTCGCCATCAACTGCGGTGCGATCCCTCACGAACTGCTGCAGTCCGAGTTGTTCGGTTACGAGCGCGGCGCCTTTACGGGGGCGCAACAACGCAAAATCGGACACGTCGAATCGGCAGATGGGGGCACGCTGTTTCTCGACGAGATCGGCGACCTGCCGCTCGAGAGTCAGGTCGGTCTATTGCGCTTCCTTCAGGAGCGAAAGATCCAGCGCTTGGGCTCCCACGAAACTATTGCTGTCGATGTGCGCATCATTTCGGCAACCCACGTTGAACTTGAGGAGGCAGTGCGCAACGGTACTTTTCGCTCTGACCTGTATCACCGGCTTTGTGTGTTGCGGCTGGTCGAGCCGCCCTTGCGCGCACGCGGCAAAGACATCGAGATCCTTGCGCACCACATGCTCGAACGTTTTCGGGGCGACAGCCCACGGCGCATCCGCGGCTTTTCCGAGGCTGCGATTCGAGCGATCTATAGTTATGATTGGCCGGGCAATGTTCGCGAACTGATCAATCGCGTCAGGCGTGCCATCGTCATGACCGAGGGACGTGTCGTGACGCCCACGGACCTTGAACTCGAACACTGTGTGGACGCAGGTGTCGTTACCCTCATCGACGCCCGCGAAGCGGCTGAACGTCAGGCCATCGAAGACGCTCTGTTGCATCATCGAAATCGCCTCAACCGGGCGGCCCAGGCGCTCGGGATCTCGCGTGCCACGCTCTACCGGCTGATACAAAGTCATGGGTTGCGCACAGACACGCAGGAGTCGACAACTGCGCAAGCGTCGCCCGAAGAGAGCTCGGAGGTTTCGAGCGGCCCGAACGGATCGAGTTCCGACTCGGGCCGCGACTCGGGCCGCGATTCGAGCCGCGCCTCCGGCCCCGCGTTGAGCCCTCGTGAGATTGATGGCGAAGCGCTCGCATTGATTCGGCAGCCGGCGCCCTCTGCCTGAGTACAACGGCGCGAGCGCTCATGAAGCGGCCGGTTCGGCGTGGACTCGCCCGTAGTTATCCTCGAAGCGCACGATGTCGTCTTCCCCCAGATAGTTTCCGGATTGAACTTCGATGATTTCGAGCAGCGTCTTGCCTGGGTTCTCGAGTCGATGCGTTGTACCCAGCGGAATGTAGGTCGACTGGTTTTCAGTGAGCAGGAAGCTCTCTTCGCCACAAGATACCCTGGCGGTCCCGCGAACCACGATCCAGTGTTCGGCGCGATGATAGTGCATCTGCAAAGAAAGGCTAGTCCCTGGATTGACGATGATGCGCTTGACTTGAAACCGTTCGCCGCTATCGATGGAATCGTAAGAGCCCCACGGGCGATGCACTTTGCGGTGGCAGCTTACTTCACTGCCATGCTCGGCCCTGAGCCGCTCGACGACGGTCTTCACGCCTTGCATATGATTCTTATCGGCTACCAGAATCGCATCCGCCGTTTCGACCACCACGACATCCTGCAAACCCAAGCAGGCGATCAGCCGCCCTTCGGAATGGGCGAAACTCGACGTCGTATCCTCGAACATCACACGGCCGCGAGACACGTTGCCGTCGTTATCTTTAGCCACAGCCTCCCAGATGGCGTCCCACGAACCGATATCGGACCAGCCGGCGATCAGCGGTACCACGACGCCCGGGAATGGGCCGTTGGCGGAAAGGCTTTCCATCACGGCGTAATCGATTGAATCGTCGGGGCAAGCCTGGAATGCGTCTGCATCGAGTCGGAAGAATTGACCGTCGAGCGAGCCGGATGAGAACGCGGTCTTGCATGCCGCGTAGATCTCGGGACGAGAGGCCTCTATCGCCGCCAGCCATACGGATGCGCGGACTACAAAAATGCCGCTGTTCCACCAGTACTCGCCCGATTGCAAATAGCGTTGTGCGAGTTCCTGATGAGGTTTTTCGACAAAGCGCTCGATTCTGTGGCCGCCGTTCGTGTCGAACGGCGCGCCGACCTTGATATAGCCATACCCGATTTCGGCGCGTCGCGGCACCACACCGAGCGTGACGATAGCGCCATGTGCAGCGTAGCCGGCGGCGCACAACACGGCCGCCTTGAAACTGTTCGTGTCTGGTACCGCATGATCGGCGGGCATCACCACCATGATCGCGTCGTGGCCTACCGCCAGTGTTTCAAGTGCTGCGGCGGTAAGCGCTGGCGCGGTGTTGCGCGGACTCGGTTCTAGAATGATCTGCGCCGGTTTGCCGACGCGCCGCAATTGTTCCGCGCTCATGAAGCGATGATTCTCGCCGCACACCAGGATTACGCGCTCGTTCACCGGGGTCGCGTGAGATAGGCCGTCCAGGCGGCAAGCGGTGGCCTCCAGCAGAGTCTCGTCGGCCAGCAAGCCGAGTAACTGTTTGGGGTACTGTTCGCGCGACAGCGGCCACAAACGGGTGCCGGCGCCGCCGGCCAGGATCACCGGTTGTAGCGCGATATCGAGGTGCTCCGTAGCGGTGTGCTCCGTGGTCAGTGCAGGGACGTTTTCGTGGACTATCTTCATAGCGTCGCTCCAAAAGGATTGGGCTGTTCCGCCGCCGCTTCCGTTACCTCTCGGGAAACGCGCCTGAACTGTATGACCGACCCAGTGTGCGCAGCATCGTGCTCGATGTCGGGAGGGTTCCATGCCATGCTGAGATAAGGCATGCCGTGCTCCAGAAAGGGCCCCACCGTCTTGTGAAAGCCGAACACTTCGTAAAAGCTTTCTTGCTGCGTTGGAGCGCTGACGTGAACTGGACGGCCCGGCCACGCCGTCTGGGCGGCTGCCAACGCATGAGTCACCAACTGCTCGTGCGTGTCGTCGTCGCGTCGCGTCGAGCTCGTCAGCAGTTTGTCGATGATCACTTCCGGATCCAATTCATCGCCGGGCAGCAGACGCGCGTAGGCGCCAATCTGCGGCCGCGTGTTCGCGGCTTCATGACCTGATTCGAGAAGAAAGACGTGCAGCGCTGTCTTGTCCTTGTCGTCGATGTCCAGATGAATATGCGCGTATTCAACAATGAAAACGGTGCTCCGCTCTCGTAGTATTGAATACAACTCTTGGGTCGACAGATGTTCGAAATCACTGCATTTCCAATTCATGACCGGTTCCTCTAAAGCTGGCGTTTTATTAGCCGTTTCATTAGCCGATGCGCAGTGAACCAACGCCCGGCGCGCATTGACCATTCCACCTTACCTGTACCCATGGCGACGATCCGTTCGAAACCGAACTCATAGGCGACAGCATGTCGGTATCTTTGATAATTTCTTGGCGCGAGAGCAGCCGTCGCTCCTCTTCGTTCTCGTCATGGAGCAGCCGCGCATGGGCATGCACGCATCGCGCGCGCTCATAGGCAGGTCTCGCTGATGCGACATTTTCACGCCCTCATCGGTTGCGGATCCGGTTTTACGCAGCGCCATCCCCATCGCTAGATATCGCATGACGAATCGCCAATCAGCAGGTATTACAAGGCTTATTGCGTCATAAGCGGTGCGAGTCGCTCTTTAGATTTCGCAGTGCGATAAGCGCTCGGTCCCACAACGATTCATATCCGCAACGTTTTTGATCCGAGGCGCGCCGCATTTCACGCACCAAGGCCTAGCCCTTTCACAACAGGGGGTGCGCGGCCGTGGCACGGATGTCGCTCTATGCATATGGTCTCATCGAGCAACGCGTCGGCTACAAGGCTCGTTGCAACACCGAGCGGTCGCATTGCACGAGCCGGAATACGCCGGCTACATCGACACGCCCGGGCCCACAGATCCACTTGCCGGCCGCCAGGCAATCAAGCGATCAAGTTTTGACCGTGTAACAGGGGGTAGCAAAAATGTCGAACGTATCAAGATTGAACGTACCCGCGGAGCTGCATCACAACCACCTATTGGGTGCGTTGCCACCGACGGAGCTTCGCCGGCTGGCTCCCCATCTTCGTCTGGTGCACTTGCGCGCGGGGCAGCTGCTTTCCGATGCCGGCGAACCGATCAAAACGTTGTATTTCCCGACGACAGCGGTGCTGTCGCTGCGGTGCTTGATGGAAGACGGCGCGAGCGTGGAGGTCTCCGCGATCAGTCGTGAAGGTGTCGCCGGCGTACCCGTTCTGACGGGTGGTCATGCAATGCCAAGCCGTATCGAAGTTTCCACGCAAGGTTACGGATACGCAGTGGACGCGCAACATTTCAAAAGCGAATTCGCGCGCTCGGATGCGATCAATAGCCTGATGCTGCTGTATATCCAGGCGCTAATGACGCAGATCGCGCAAAGCGCGCTTTGTAATCGGCGTCACTCCGTCGATGAGCAGCTATGTCGTTGGTTACTCTCGGCGCAAGACCGTATGCAGGCCGGCGCACCGGTGACCGAACTGGTGACGACGCAGCAGATGATTGCGGACAGGATAGGTGTGCGCCGTGAGGGGGTAACCGAAGCGGCCGGGAAACTCGAGTCTGCGGGACTCATTCTTCGCCATCGCGGCCGCATAACGATAACGGATCGTGACGGTTTGGAGGATCGTACCTGCGAGTGCTACAGCATCATCAAGGGCGAGTTCCAGCGCTTGTTGCCAGCGGGCACTGAAGAAAAATGTGCACGCATCCGTGGCGCCGGGCGCGCGATGGATTCGTCCAAGAGCTTGCATGCACCCGCGCGCGCGCTGACCTGGTAGGCATACCGACGGAGAACGCACGATGTTGAAACTTGGAATTTCCGCGAGGGTATTGGACGTCGTGCTGGTGGCGGCCGCTGCGCTTCTTGCTCACAGGCTTCGTTTCGGTGCGGGTGTCTATCTGGCCGACACGGAGCAACTGATGATCGCGTTTTACTGCACGCTGGTCTTGCTGCTGTTCCCTGGCTTCGGCCTTTACAGATCGTGGCGCGGCATGCCGGTCTCGCAGTTGTTATGGCGTGTGCTGGGCGCATGGTGCGTGGTGACCGCAATCGGTTTGCTGTTCGCTTTCACTCTGCACCGCACCGACGCCATTTCGCGCTTGTGGCTCGGCTTGGCCACGCTGATTGCCGGCGCGTTTCTGATCATGGAAAAAGCGCTCGTGCTGTTTACCTTGCGCAAATTGCGCAGCAGGGGCATCAACGAGAAGGCGATCGTTATCGTCGGGCCGGAAAGCTATAGCCGCATGGTCCTGAACCAGATCAACAGCGCGGCCCAAGCGGGCTTTCGCCCCCGCTACCTGTTCGATGAAAACGCCGCGCAGGGGCATAGGGTGTGCGGCCTCGAAGTGATGAACCGGTTCGACGAACTGGTGATGCGAGTGCGGCGTCGAAACATCGACGAGATCTGGCTGGCGTTGCCGCTGTCGGAAGAGCACACGATCCAGCGGTTCGTGCGCGAGTTCCGTCACGATTTCGTCGATCTGCGCTTCTTGCCCGATGTGCGCAGCGTATCGCTGTTCACGCAAAGCGTTGCGGAAGTGGTGGGCATGCCGGCCATCAACCTGACGGCCAGCCCGATCGGCGAGCCGGAACTGTGGCCCAAGCGGGTGTTCGACCGGGTCTTCGCCGCGCTGGTGCTGATCCCGATGTTGCCTTTGTTGCTGGTGCTTGGCCTGCTCGTCAAGCTGTCGTCGCCGGGGCCCGTGCTGTTCAGGCAGAAGCGCAAAGGCGTCGACGGCCGCCCGTTTTCTATTTTCAAATTCCGCACCATGAAACTTCATGCGGACACGCCGGGCGAACTTGCCCAGGCCTCTCGCCACGACCGCCGGATAACCCGAATCGGCGCATTCCTGCGTCGTACCAGCCTCGACGAGTTGCCGCAGTTCGTCAATGTGTTGCTGGGTCAGATGTCGGTGGTCGGGCCGCGTCCGCACGCGATCGAGCACGACAATTTGTACAAGGATCTGGTGGATGGCTACATGTACCGCTACCGGATCAAGCCCGGCATCACGGGGTGGGCGCAAGTCAACGGCTATCGCGGCGAAACACGCAAGGTCGAAAAAATGGAGGCTCGCGTGAAGTTCGATTTGTTCTATATCCAGAACTGGAGTTTCTGGTTCGACATAAAAATTATCTTCATCACGATCTTCAAGGGCTTTGGCGGACGAAACGCGTTCTGAGCCGATCAGACATCACGAAGGCCAGCGCGCTCGGTATCGGTATGCCGAGCGCAGCATTGGCCATTCCAAGGAAAAAGCGACCTATGCTTATCAGAACCGCAACAAGCCTATGCGTATGTCTATCCTTCACTGCGTTCGCGGGCTGCACGCTCGCGCCTGGGCCGCATCTGGATGCCTCGCGCATGCAGGACGACCTGAGTGCGAAGACGAGTTCGCAGATCTACCCGGTGGCCTTGATCACCCCGGAACTGATTGCCACTCAGTTGCACGACCAGACGCGGCGGCCCACACCGCCGGTAGTGTCTCCGGCCGCCCGCGATAGCGACTATCACGTGGGCATCGACGATATCGTGGGCATCTCCATTTGGAATCACCCCGAACTCACGGCGGCGGGTGGCGCTACGGCCGCACTTCCGAGCGCGGGCAGTGCGGTGTCCGGCAACACCGGCGGCCAGGAAATTGCAGCCGGCGGTCAACGGGTCGCCACTGACGGCTCGATCTTTTTTCCAACGCTGGGACGCGTGCAGGTCGCGGGCAAGACTACGGCGGAAATTGGCGCGATGCTGGCCCGGGGCTTGTCGCGCACTGTGGTCAATCCGCAGTTGGAAGTCCACGTGCTGCAATACCGTAGCCAGCAAATTCAAGTTGCCGGAGACCTGAAAGACCCCGGTTCGCTGCCGATCACCGACGCACCTCTGAAGGTGGTTGATGCCATCGCGCGTTCGGGCGGCGCACTGGCCGACGCCGATTTGCAGCGAGTGCAGCTTACGCGCGACGGTAAGACGACGTTGCTCGATATACAGGCCGCGCTCGACAGGGGCGCGGTGGACCAGAACGTGGTGCTGCAAAACGGCGACATCCTCAACGTTCCCGATCATACCCAGACCCGCGTATTCGTACTAGGTGAAATCCTCAAGCCGCAAAGCCTGTTCATGAACAAGGGGCGCCTTACGCTGGCCGATGCAATTGCGGACGCCGGCAGTATCGACACGGGTAGCGCCAACCCTCGCCAGATACTCGTGATCCGGCGCTCGGCGGCCGATCCCACCAAGCCGTCGCTGTACCGGCTGGACATGTCCCAGGTGGACGCCATCATGCTGGCGACGCAGTTCCAGTTGCAGCCTCTGGATGTCGTTTATGTCGGAACCTCGGGTATGGCTCACTTCAACCGCGCGTTGGACCAGTTGCTGCCGACTGCAGAAAGCCTGTATCTGCTCAATTCTCTCCGACCGTGAACCCGCCGCTCAGCATGGCGGGTTCTTCTTCGGCAATCGATCTGCGAGGTACATCAATTTGAATACTTCTCCTATGAGTCCGGCTTTCCCCCGTGTGGTCACAGCGGGCGAACGGCAGCCCAGTGCCGGGGACATCGTGCGCCTGATACGCGCCCACATCGGGCAGGTGCTCGGGATCGCCGCGTGTATTGCGGCATTGGCGGTCTCGTACGCGTTTCTGGCCACGCCGATTTACTCGTCCGATGTGCTGGTCCGTGTCGATCCGCCCGAACCGAATGCGTTTGGCGTGGCCCCGCAGGGTCAAATATTGACCCAGGCGGTGCAGCCTCCCACCGAGGCGGAAATCGCGATCATGCAAAGCCGCTCGGTGATCGAGCCGGTAATCCAACAGTACAAATTCGGCGTGCTCGCCGTGCCCCACGCGGTGCCGGTGCTAGGCGCCCTGACCAAGTTGTTCGCCAAGCCGGGGGTGCCGATTTGGCCCAGCCTGCGTCTTGACCCGGGGTTGGGCATCGACCTCGATTCGTATGCGTGGGGCGGCGAACAGATCGGTGTCGCGTCGCTCACAGTACCGGCGCAACTTGAAGACAAGAAACTCGACTTGAAAGCGTTGGACAACGGCCGCTATCAGTTATTCGATGCGGCTGGCCGTCTTTTACTCAGCGGCACAGTCGGGCAGCTCGCTCAAGGCAACGGCGTTTCGATGCTGGTGCAGGGTTTGGTCGCGCGGTCCGGCACCCGCTTTGACGTGAGCGGCTCCAACGAGGTCAATACGATCCACCGATTCCAGAGCGGTCTGACCGTGTCGGACGACGGCAAGGATACTGGGGTGGTACGCATCACATTCAGCAACCGCGACCCCGTGGTTGCCACCGGCGTTGCTAATGCGATCGCGCAAAGCTACATCGCGGCGTCGATCGAAAGCCATCAAGGCACCGACGGCAAGACGCTGGCTTTCATCCAGCAGGAGTTGCCGCGCTTGCGTAATGATCTCCAGCAAGCCGAGACCGACCTGACTCAGTTCCGGACGTCGTCGGGATCGATGGAACCCGTGGCGGAAGCGCAATCGTATTTGCAAGGCGGTATCGATTTCCAGCGGCAGATCGCCTTGCTGCAAATCCAGCGTACCCAGCTGCTGCAGAACTTCACGCCGGATAGCACTCAAGTGCATAACGTCGATCAGCAACTGGCGCAGCTTAATGGCTACAAGCAGAAATTCGACGCGCGCTTTAGCAGCATGCCGGCGTCGGAGCGAGAGAATGCCGATCTTACGCGTCGGGCAAAAGTCGCGGAAGCGATTTACACCTCGATGGTGAGCAAGGCCGAGGAGCTATCGGTGCGACGCGCCGGCACGACCGGTAACGCGCATATCGTCGATCAGGCGGTGCGTCCGTCGTTGCCGATCAAGCCGAACCGGGTCCTGGTGATCGCCGGTGGGATCGGCCTTGGGCTGATCGTGGCTATTGCGTATGTGTTTGTGCGCTACCAGGTGTTCGGAAGAGTGACAGACCCGATGTACATCGAGCAATACTTGAGCGTGCCGCTGTTCGGTTCGTTGGGCTTCAGCCGTGCTCAAGCGGGCCTTGAGACGTCGCTGGAGCCGCCACGGTCGCTACAGTCGGAGAGCCGCGCTGAATGGAATCAAAGCGGGAGCCAAAGCAGGAGCCAGAGCGGCAACCAGGGAGGAACCGACAGCGCCAGCGACGAAGTGCCGATGCGCCCCGGCTGGGGTGCCCGCATCGGGGTTGCCAGGACGATGAATCTCACCGCGTCGCTACCGCCCAGCGCGCATCGCCTGCTGGCCCGCAGTTTTCCGCATGACGCAGCGATGGAGTCGTTGCGCCGCGTACGTACCGCGTTGCGCTTTGAAATGGCCCATGTGCCCAACAAGATCGTCGTGTTCACGGGGCCGACGGCGGCAACCGGCAAGAGTTTTGTCGCGGCCAATTTGGCAGTGCTGCAGGCACAGACAGGCTCGCGCGTATTGCTCATCGATGCCGACATGCGTTGCGGGCGCCTTGCATCCTTCTTCAGGCAGTTCAATGCGGGAGGCCTCGCCGACGTGCTACGCGGCAGCCTGCCGTTGCGCAGCGCGATCCGCCCGGTCGGTATCGCGAACCTGTCGTTTATGGCTTGCGGGGCCTACCCGGCCAATCCTTCCGAATTGTTGATGACGCGCACGTTCAGCCAACTGCTGGGCGAGCTCGATGCACAGTTCGACATGGTGATCGTGGACACGCCGCCGTTTCTGCCGGTCACCGACGCTGCCATCGTCACACCCCAGGCTGGGGCTACCTTGCTTGTGCTCGGGTCCGACATGCAGAGCAAGAAGCAAGTGGAGGACACCGTGAAAGGGCTGGACCGCACGGGAGCACACCTGGTCGGTGCGATTTTCAATGCAATGCCGACGCGGCAGGGAGCGGGCCCGTATGGCCATGATCTCAATACCCGCTATGTCTACGAACCGCGTGTCGACGCCGCGAGCGCCGCTTAATACTCGATGCCGGAACGGTATCGCGTCAGTGCAGGGCGTCGCGCGAGTGGCGTGACTGTGCCGGCGCAATCCACATTGATACAAGGAGGGCGCAGGATGGGATTCGTCATCAATGGCAAATTTACCGCGCAGCGCATCACTGGGGTGCAGCGTGTCGCGAGCGAGTTGACGCGCGCCTTGACCGCGCGCGCGCTGCGACACGGCAATCTCACGCTGGTGGTGCCCAGGAACGCCCGGCCGGCGCAATCCGCGCTCGAGCGCCGTCGGGGCAGCGGCGGCGTTATGGGCCATCTCACAGGCAATCTCTGGGAGCAAATTGCGTTGCCGCTATCGACGCGCACCGAGACGCTCGTCAGTCTGTGCAATACCGGACCGCTGTTCAAAAGACGTCACGTCGTGATGATCCATGACATGGCGATCTACGACACCGCTGCGGCGTTCACTCGAAAATTCCGTCTGTGGTATCGCCTGGTATTTTCGCTGCTGCGTCGCAATTCACTGCACTTGCTCACCGTCTCCGAATTTTCGCGGCAACGCATGATTCATCACCTGCGTGTGCCGGCGTCGCGGATTTCCGTGATCCGCCCGGGCGTGGACCATCTGGAACACATTGTCAGTGATGACGGCGTGCTCGCGCGGCATGCCCTGCTGCCGCAACGCTATTGTCTGATGGTCGGTAGTCTGGATCCGCGCAAAAACCTGACGCGATGCCTAGCTGCGATCGAGCGGCTCGCCTACCCGCCCGACTTCAAATTCGTTCTGGCCGGAGGGACCAATACCCGTGTCTTCGAGGCCGTGGCGGGGCCGCAATCACCGGCCTCCCGACAAGTGATACGAACGGGCTTTGTCACGGATGGCGAATTGAAGGCGCTTTATGAAAACGCCATGTGTTTTGTGTTTCCTTCGCTTTATGAGGGGTTTGGCCTGCCTCCGCTCGAGGCGATGTATTGCGGTTGTCCGGTGATCGCGTCGCGGCAGGCATCGCTGCCTGAAGTGTGCGGCGATGCTGCGTTGTATTGCGACGCCGCCTCGGTCGATGATATCGCGCAGAAAATCGAGCAGATGCTAGCCTCTCCAGAGTTGCGCGAGAGGTGCCGACAACGTGGGCTGAAACGCGCGCGTGCACACGGCTGGCGCGAGGCGGCCGATCAATTGTCCGACGCGTTGGCGCACATTGAAGCGCCAGAAGCCGCTCTGGCTTCCGAAACGTAAATAACTCATTTCAGGCGGAATTTGTGGCGTACCTATCGCTCATCGCATTGCTGTTTTCGGTCACGAACTTCGTGCCGCTGAGTGCCATCGGTTTCATTCCGATTGTGCTGGGCGCGTGGCGGTTTTTTGGCCGGACCTATCCGGCCTTCGTGGTGGCACTGGCTGCGTTCACGCTCTATGCACTGGTGTCGACGCTGCTCTACGATCCGGCATCGTTTGGCAATTTCGAGTTCTACCGACGCGACGGAAATTTCTTTATCGCCTATGCGCCCATACTCGCTGGCTGCGTCTATGCGCACAGATGGGATTTGAACAAACTGCTGAGGCGTTTCTTCATCTTCGCCGTGGCGGCGAACATTCCGGTCTACGCGATATACCTCGCGCATGCCGGCCTATTGTCCATCTTCACGCATCCCGACGAATCGTTCGGTAGTTATTTCGTCGCCCGCAATGCTGCCGGCGGCTTCCTGGCGATCCTGTTTTGCCTGGGAATCGCCTGCTATCTGACGCGACGTGGCACGCTGCTCACGGGCATGCTGATGCTTAACGGCATGATGCTGTTTTCGACATACAGCCGCGGGTCAATGCTCGGCTTGCTGATCGTCGTGCCCTATCTGTTCGTGCGCCGCAGTTGGGCGCGTCCGGTGCTCGCCACCTTGATCGTGGGCCTCATTGGCGTGTCGCTGTTTATCGCGATCAGTCACACCCACTCGTCGATCAACTATCTGGGTTACCGCTTCGACATATCCAACCCGGACGAAAAGGTCGCGAACCTGGATATCCGCTACGAGTGGCTTTGGCCGAGGGCGCTCGAATATTTTAGGCTTAGTCCCATCGTGGGGATGGGCTTCGGCTCGTTCGACGACCAGATCTCGTCAGTGGTCAATTACTTTGGGGTGTACGCGCAGCCGGTCGGCGTGACGATCATGCACAGCGATTCGCACGCGCATAATTCCTTCCTGAATATACTGGCTGAACTCGGTGTCGTGGGGTTGTTCCTGATGATGCGCTTTTACTGGGAACTCATGATGTGGGCGATCAAAGGCGCCAAGGCGTCGGCCAGCGACGCCTACACCGATTACACCGGCTTTGTTTTTGTCGAGCTGTCTTCGGTATGCCTGCTGGTTATGTCGGTATCGGAACATCGGCTTACCACGCCTTCCAATGTCCTATTGCCGGCTCTGGCGATTTCATTGCTACTGGCTTCGCGCTTGCGGACTGCTACGATTACCTCCGGTCTCAGTCAGCCGCTTGTGCGCACTGGGTTAAGGGGCGGGTCGAAGACGGGGCCGCAGACAGGGCCGCAGACGGGGCCACCGACGGGGCCACATACGGCACCGCGCACCGTACCGATTCACAGCAGCGGTGTGACCACCAGGTAGCCGAGATGGCTCGCCAGGGGTTTGCCATCGGAGTTGCTGCCTGCGCTCGGCGCATCGAAGGCAAGCGACAGGCGCGTACCTTGCCACGATACCTCGAGCTTCGCATCGGGCACGGGCGTGCCGCTAACCGCGTCAATGTAGAGAAGCTTGACGTGTCCCGAAGCGGGCGCCGGCAGGTCGTCGACTTCGAGCGTATGGTGGCCTTGCTGTGCATGAACCTGAAACACGATATTTTCATCCGCATACAGCGCCTTGCCCGATGCGCCGTCGCTGAACCGTATCGTGTGGTGAAACGGCGCGAGTGCGCCTGACACGTTTTGCTCGAGCGCGATCAACGCGCGTCCGGATGGGTTATAGGTTCGGGGTGATCCACGGTGCGTGAGCCGGTACGCTTCGAGCCCGTCCCAGTGATAGATCAGCGAGAGATATTTATCGGGATCGTTCCACTGGTGATCCAACGCCCATACCGCAAGGCTGAAGTAATAGTCGGGCAAATACTGCGGATCGCGCATGTACGTATCGCCGATTTCGGTCTGCCACACGCCGCGGACCTTGCCGGTCGCGACGTAGCGCTGGTAGAGCCGATCGAGGTCGCCGATGCCGAGATAGTGCACATCGAGGTAATCGACATAGTCGAGCATGCGTGCATGCTCGTTGGGGCTCTGGTATTCCAGCCACTTGATGTAGTTGTCCATACCCCCTTGGTCGGGCCATCCGCCATACACCACATAGGCGTGGTACTTATGAATGATGCGTGCCGCCGGAATATGGATCAGGTTGACGTAGTCCTGCATCGCGTTGGCATAGACATGCGCGTGTTGCGGATCACCCTGCGGATTGTCCGATGACGGGCCATGCCAGAAGGTCGCCTGCGGTGAGCCGCCCGATAATGGGCCGGCCGCTTCATTCCAAATCTGGAAATACTTCACGTTGTAGGGTGGCGCCGAATACTTCTTCACCACGGCTTCCACATATTCCTGCCAATAATGCTCGTTCTTCGGCGCCGAGTTGCTGTCGCCCGGAACCATGCCGTTCCAGGCCGGCGTATAGCCCAGGAAGATCAACGATTTGATGCCATGCCGATTGTTGTTCAAGATGATCGAGGGGAGCGCGGTGTTATAGCCGGGTCCGGTCTTGTCGATATCGAGCGGGCTGGCGGGCGAGTCTGCACGGCCTGGACCGACTGAATCGCGGCCCCAGGTCAAGCCCATGTTTTTCCAGACCAGGAAGTCATTCGCCGAGCTAGGCCAACCGTTGGCACCGATCAGTTCTTTGATCCTTGGCGGTTCGGCCCGGCGTTGGGTCTGCGGGGGCGCGGCGCTCGGCGCAGCATCGGCCGGGTAGGCCGTCTGCGAGAAACCCATACTTGCACTCACGGCGAGCATTGCGCAGGCGCCAAGGTATTGCGTCCGCAATAGCGGCCATTTGCGCTGCATCATGGATGTAGCCTTGTCGGAGGATGTAGAAGGCGGTATGCCGCTCAGTGCGAGGGCGCTGCGCGGTCGTGAGCGGATGCGATTGCCAAGCGCGCGCGTGGCTTCATTTCGCGGCCAAGGATGCGCTTCACCGCACGCTTGGCGAGAAACACGCTTCGATCAAGATGCACGCGCCAGGCAAAATTTCCCAACGCGCGGCGCGGCGCGGCGTCGCTATGTTGCGTGAGGAAATCCTGGTGTTTTTTTGCCAGGGCATCAACGATCTGCATGGCGGCCGGGAATGCGGCGGCATCCACGCGCGCCGCTTGCGAACAGGTATGCAGGAACATCTTGTGGAATAGGCTCAACCAATACTCACCCTGCGCAGTGCCGCACCGCGCGAGCGCTTCCGTGGCATTCATAGCAAGGTCTCGCACCGTGTGCTGTGTTGCCACATGAGTGATACTGCCGCCGCGGCGGCGATAGCGATATAGCCGATGCTCCAGGCGATGCAACGTGCGGGCGGACAAATAGAGTTGTGGAAGTATCGCGTTGTCTTCGTAGTGGCGCCCGAGCGGGAAGCGCACGTCATGCCAAAGCGTACTGCGATAAACGCGTGCCCACACGAACGCTTGATAGGTCTCGACGAATTCCGACAACGCGGCTGCGTCGACGTTGCGCGATCCTGTCGCGTCGACGGGGACCAGTGTCACCGTATCGACCGGGTGGCCGGCGTCGCACACCACGTCGATATTGAATTCGACGATGTCGGCTCGACCTGCGACCAGAATCGGCATGATCTGCTCGAAGAACTCAGGCGCCCACATGTCGTCGCCATCGAGAAAAGCGAGGTAACGCGAACGGGTCGCGACAATGCCTCGATTGCGCGCGGCGCTTACCCCCGCATTGTCTTGCGAGATCACAGTGACATGGTGCCCTGGGTGTTCGCGCAGGGTGGCTTCGATCTGTGCCGCGGTACTGTCGGTGGAACCGTCATCGACCACGATCACGTCAATGTCTTCGCTGTAGCGCTGTTGCAAGACCGACTCGAGACAATCGCGAATGTAATGTTCGAGGTTATAGACGGAGATAACGACCGTCAGCAAGCGGTCGCCGGATTCGTGCGCGGCTGTCGTCATGGGTTGGCTCCTGGCGCGGTGGCATAGGCACGGTGTGCACCCTGACGAACTATCGTACGCGGAGCAAGGCCGCATGGCTGTGCGGAATCATACATGTCGCCGACACGTTACATGCACGTCGCAAACATGCATGGCGGTGCAGGATCACAAACCTCGCAAACGCGTTTCGCGCGTCCCGGATCCTTCAGGCGGGCTTGCGCTTGAAGAGTTCCACGCCCTGCAGCGACAGCGTGTAAGCCATGGCGATCACGATCATCGTTTCGGTCGCCAACACGGTGGCGGCGGCGCCTGTCGCACCGAACAGTTTCGCCAGCAGCGCCAGCAAGACGAAGTTGAATGCGCCGGACGCCATCAAGATCCGGCTGAACGGCACTTTGAGTCCGAGCGGTAACATGGTCTGCACGCCGAACACGTCGGTCATTGCGGCCATGAACGGCACGAATGCCATCCAGCGCAGCACGTCCACCGTGGGCATGAATTGCGGCCCATAGAGTAGGTGCACCGCAAACGGCGCTGCGAGGAAAATCGCCAGCGACATGAAGAGCACGAGGGTCCCTTGCACCATCAGCATTTTGCGCAGGAACGCAAAAGCATCTTCGCGTGCATGGTGCATCAAGTAGCTGATATGCGGATATGCCGCCGTTTTCAACGGGCTGAGCATGCCGAGCGCCGCCCTGATCAGCTTGTCGCCCGCAGCGAAATAACCGGCTGCGACATTGCCGGAAATGAGTGCGAGCACCACGGTGTTGCTCGAAGCATAGAAGTCGGCCACCGCGGTCGCCATGAAAACGCGCCAGCCATCGCGTAAAGCCGCGAAGATCTCGCCCGGCTGGATGCGCACGAATTCGATCTCGCGCCGTATAAACAGATAAATCATGACGCCGATTCCGGACAGCATCGGTACCGCGCTGTTCACGCCCATCGCCCACTCCAGATCACCACGATCGCGCACCAGCAGGAACATCGCCGGGATGCTGAGCGCGCGCCCCGCGAAAACCAGGATGCTGATCGCGCGCAGGTCTTCGACACCCTGGAAATACCAGGTCGGCAGCATCGAAGCGCCCAGCACCATTCCGTAGCCGATGACGAGTAGTGCGCGATCCTGCGCGAGACGTTGGAACGCGAACGTCAGCAAGAGCAGCACCACGAAGCCCGCCG